>JACCDX011895710.1_pt1 | contig 12561 bp, 16 predicted proteins | sample 7449681 | NCBI WGS metagenome assembly JACCDX01 (sample SAMN15323450, study PRJNA562643) | freshwater metagenome | isolation source: river surface water | place: USA:Blue River Watershed | collected 2017-08-18
CAAGTCACCGGGTGTTCCGAACTTCCGCAGACAATCGCGGCCGTAGGTGTAGGCAACTTGTATAGGAAAGAGGTGTTGCTTACGGGTTTTTCGCAAATTATTGCTATTTGCGGAATACCGTTTCATGGTAGTAATGCGGCTTTGTAAGCACTTGCGTCCGCGCGCAAATGTTTTTTTGAAACTACCTTCTTGGGATATCCAATCTTCCAGTTTATTCCCTTTACATTGTAGGCCCTCAAACGCACCAATAACGTTCTTTTCATTGCGAGTGTTGGATGTGCCAGATGTACATACATCCGTGTAGGGAGCATTATTTTCGGATACAGCATACATAACGCCGATAACTATTACTAATTGTGGAAGGGAAATTATAAATACATGGATCGTATAGAATGGATAATCAAAAAAAATGACAATATAATCCAACAATAATTTCCAACAATCCATTACAACAATGTCACTTTCAATCAAAATTACTCACGAAAATAAGAATAATTGCATTCATGTCCGTATCAATGATGATGTACGATACTTAATTGAATGGTCGGGAACCACTATATTTGATATAAAGAGACTGAACTGCGGAACCCTATCATATACAATTCAGAATGATAGAGATTCTGCATCAACATTCTTTCTAAAGTTCTATTCGGACGAAACAGATCTAAGAATAATCGTGGGTGACTCTCAACTTCTCATAAACATGAAACTACATATTAAAAATGCTCTCATGAAGTATATTGAAACCTCTAAAATCACTGGTGAATTCATGCCTGTCAAAATAGAGTAGGAACTTAGGGATGGGCTTGGGAGTTAGAAGATTTTGAGAGGAGGATGTTGGTGATCCTGGTTTTTCATGGATCCCTGGAATACCATGGAATACCCTTGAATACCCTTGAATACCCTTGAATACCCTTGAATACCCACATGGCACTTATGCTCGCCTTTAATCATTCCTTTTTTGGAGGGGGTGGCCGTCAGGCCACTCCCTCCAACCATAAGGGAGGGGGTAGAGGGGAACCGTAGGTTCCCCCGCGGTAGAGGTCCTAAAATGAGATGGCCTATGGAAGAAGATAGAGAATGTCCAACCCCACAATTCGTTTCGGAGATGACATGGGCTTTCCGGATATTGAAATCGCTACCGACATCGGTAATACCATTGACATCACAAGCGTGGATGATCTTAATATGGGTCTCCTCGCCAATCAAAAGAAACTCGGTTCACCTGGACGTCCTAGTTCCCCCGTACAAGCCGAGGAAATAGAGTTCGTGAATTTGGAGGATGTTGGAAAGTCCAATGTCTCCATGGATCTCCGTGCCGAGGAGCCCATTAAACTTGTGCGTGACTCCACATCCCTACCGCCCGCTAGACCCATCGCCCCCGTTCCGCAGCCCTCCATATCCCTGAATCCCGCACCCGCTCCAGCTCCCACAGCCTCAACAAGTGGTATCCGTAACTGGTTTTCAGGTAATGGAGGGGCGGATGTTGGAAGCGGTGGCAGTAGCGGTAACGGAAGTGGAAGTGGCAACAGTGGTAGCGGAAGCAGTGGCTTCGGCAGTGGTATTCGTAACTGGTTTAGCAGTAGCAGTGCGAGCAGTGCACCCGTTGCCGCAGAGCCCAAGCAGGTGGAGTATCTTACACCCGAGCAAGAATTTACTCGCAAGTCCGATGCACTTACCCAACTGGAACGCATGGATCGCAAGGGTATTACCGGTAATAAAATGACCATGGCCAATACTCTTGACGAAATCCAGGCGGAGGTGGAGCGCCGCAAGGATTCCAAGGCATTGGAGGCAAGTATCCGGTTCCAGCGTTCCATGCTCACGACTGTCACAAATGGTATGGAATTCCTCAACTCCCGTTTTGACCCCCTCGGTGTCAAGTTGGACGGTTGGTCCGAGCAGGTGAATGAGAATATTGAGGATTACGATGAGATTTTTGAGGAACTCTACGATAAGTACAAGGATAAGTCCAAGGTTGCACCTGAGGTGCGCCTGATTATGTCCCTCGGTCTCAGTGCCGCCATGTGCCACGTGACAAATACCATGTTTAAGAGCCGTATGCCCGGAATGGATGATATTCTCCGGAATAATCCCGAACTCGCACGGCAGTTTGCGCAGGCCGCAGCCCATCAGGCCGTGGGTCCTGGTTTCGCGAATTTCGTGGGTCTCGGCGGTAGTGGCCCTGCTGCTGCGACCACACGTCGCCCCTCTGTCCAGTCCAATCACGCGCCCATCTACACTCCCAACATTCCTCCTCCCCCCTCCCCGCCTGGCATGGCAACCGCCAGGAGGGAAATGCGTGGCCCCGCAGGTGTTGACGATATCCTCCGCAGTCTGAACCAGGCGGGTGATTCCATTCCTGACCGGTATGTCCCTCCTCCCGCCTCGCCCCAGCTGGATGCCGAGGAAGTCCATAGCGTTCGTAGCGGTTTCACGACCGCCACGGATCGCCTTGCCGGTCGCTCACGCCGCCGTACAACGGCGCAGCCCGTCGGTGCCACTCTGACACTCAATGTGTAAGTTTGCTAAGTTTGTTAAGTGTGCTAGTTTACAAAAATGTATGATATTTCCAATCGCATACATTTCCGCATTTCCAACAGTAAAATAAAGTTAAGTTGCAGCCGCTGGAGGCAACGCGGCACTATGAATCGTCTCAATCGCCGCCATATTTTTTTCGTATTGTTCATCCATTTTGTTGGGATCCAGGCCCGTTGCGCGCCAACTAGGAATTATACAAAAAGGGCTCTGCTCATTCGCCAGAATCCAGAGAATTAAGAAGAGCGCCAGTGTCATCCAGAAGGCCACAGCCAAGTTACGAGTTGCAACGAAGAGCACGGTAAAAAAGATAACGGGACGCAACCATCGCTGTTGCAAGAATTCCTCCTGCTTCCGTGTAAGTTCCATGGAAAGGAAACGCCCACCCAAGTTCAGGAGTAACATCAACATACCAATGAAATAGGGATTGGTATTCAGCGTATTGATGATAACCGACAGAATATCCATATTTCCACCGTCCATTTCGCCCATAGGGGCTATAGTGGATGGTGGGAGAGGAGAAGGAGGGGGAGAGGAGGGAATTGTTGGGAGTATTGGTTTGGCTTGTGGTTGAGGAGGAGGTGTTGGTTGCTGTGCGGTTTGCGTTGGCTGTGAGAAACTCTCAACAGTCTCCTCCCCTGTCTTCCCCCCGTTCCATTCCGATATTGGCCGAAGCCATTTCTTTTCTTTTCTACCGAGCGGCATTCCTACTTACCAATGTGAATATGGGACAGTAAATGAATATCCGAGACCCAGAGGAACAGCGCAACGAATCCCAGGGCTCCCAACATAATATCATAATGCGCCAATAATAATACACCCAGTCCGGCCATGAGTCGGGTAGCCGGCTCCGAAGCATAATGTGCCAGAGCGCGCGAATAGCGTTTTTCAAACGGCAGGGAAATATTGATAATGATGATTACCAATATTGCCCCCAAAAAGGAACGATATGTGGGAGATATCATGAGGACGACGGGTTTTCTATAACGGTCCCGCATCTTAGTTGTTGGAGGGTGTATCACCCTGCACCGGATAGGTGTTCACATCCTTCTCGCGAATTCCCGCCGGTTTCTCCTTGAGGACCGATTCAACAAACCACCGCTTATTGTTTTGCACCCAATCCACGGCACCCGCCCCCGCCATCTGGAAGCCCTCGCGACGGTCCCGCGCAACCCACAGCATCAACAGCATGAATAAAATGGCGAAAGGCGCCACGGCATAACCGGCATCAAAGGCCGCAATGGCGAAGAGAAACGTGAAAAAGAACCCCGCGGGATGCAGGAGCGTCTTTACAAGGAATGAGGGCAGGGCATCAATGTTGGACGCCGCGAGAACCAACAGGAAACTCAGAATCCACTCCATGGGAATGGGCGGATGCCACATTGGCGTCGCACGTGTCAAGCCACCGCCGCCGGGAAGTTGAAGAGGGGGGCGGTTCATAGTCTTTGTAGTGGGCTTTGATAGTTGTCCATGAGGGTCCGAACATCCAGATCCTTCCGCAGGGGCACCGATTCACCGAAAAAGCGATCCCGCATATCCAACACGAACTTGACTCCCTTCCCGAAATCATTGCGAATGTATCGCAGGAGCGTCTGGTGTGCCACGACGGCCTCGGCATCTGTGGGGACGGGTTCGTTATTCTTGGCGATCAATCCAATCACTTCGTCACTCAATACGGTGCTATTCATATTCATGAATCCCTCTTGCATCGCCTCCCGTGATCGTGAGGAGGCGAGATAGTGTCGCCAAAACAGCACCGTCAATAAAAAAAGGGACGTGAAAAGTCCTATTGACACGAGGGTTTTTATATCCATGGTAACCGTATTACTCTGTTGAAGATGTAGGCAATTGTCGGTGCGCCCAAATCGCGCCCCCAGTTAGGGAGGTCCACCGCAGGATCATGTACAGTTCATTACAAGAAGCATTTGGGTCCCCGGTGATCCCAAACACCAACACCAACACCACCAACAGCAAACGTTCCAGTAAATCGGGACGGTCAAAAGACCGTGACCGTCGCAATCGCTCAATGGCCATGGAGTCATTCACGGCAGCTCCGGACCCCGACAGACCCGCCAATGTAGCCCCACCTCCCGCTGACTTTGTGGGAGGTGGCGCCTCTTCCTATTCCAATCTTCTGGCGGCGGTTGATGCCGACCAGTCCTTCTTTCCCCATCCGTCCGAGGATACGAATACGAGTGGGGGGTATATGTTGGAACCCGATTGGACCGCCCAGTTCAATGGGCCCTCTGTGCCCCCATGGATCAAGGAACGTATTGCCGCCAAGGAGGCCGAGATACCCCTCAGGCTGGATGCCGCCACCGAGCCCGCACTCTGGCAAAAAGTCCCCGCTTCCTACACGTCTCCTCCCCCCCAGTCGCTCCCCTTCGGCGATTTGGACGACCGCTTCAGTGAATTTGAGAATCGCATTGATTCCAAACTGGAGCGCATGTTTGCCAAACTGAGTGAGCTGGATAAGGGGCGCAATGAAACAAGTCATATAGAAATCATTCTATTCATTATCGGCGGGCTATTCATTTTACTCATGTTGGACGTCCTGGTAAAACAGGGTACCCGTGTATCACTCATGCTCGCCGCGGCGGGTGGTGGCGCCGACTTATACAAACGATATGTGTCGCGGAGTTAATGTGCCCGTAAGTGCCACGTCCTTTTGAATCGTGGTATCCAGGGCCGTCACAGGACGGTATTCGGCCGTCTTTTTCAGAATGGATTTACGTTTTACATCCGATTCGGGTGCACTGATGTGCTCCGGAATCAAATGGGACCTGGGGGCGGCACTCATTGCGGGAATGGATCGCACGCTTGCGAAGGCCGTCTTGGGGGGGGCGACAACGGAGATGGCGCGCGTTGTTGGAACAGCCGAAAGTACCTGATCACGCGCGGCTCCCAACACTTGCGCCCATGGACTCTCGCGCTCCTTGTATTTCTCATCGTGATTGCGCCACGAAATAAACATCAGATTGGGGTGTGTATATTCCACCTCGTATCCCACATTCCGCAGATTCCACACTAAATACACGATACAATCCTTCACGTCAAACCGAGGTGTCCCCGGAATAAATTCAGGCACGAGATACCACAGGCACTTTTCATTTCCGGGCACGCGTGAAATCGCCTTGATTTTCGTGTATATTTGCGATAACACGGAATTGTAAATGCGAATACGCGTGGCGTCCCGACGCGCCTCCTGACTATACAGGGATGCCGGATTCAATATGGGAGGCATTAAACTCCCTGCAGGTGCAGTCATTCTTACTCAATTCGTGGGAAGTATTTTGTTTCCGCGTACCGTGCCTAAACTCCCAACATGGTACCTAATGCAAACTGAATACATCCATCGGATATGTTCTTCCCAAAACGTCTCGTATTTTCGGGGGGCGGAACACGCTGTTTAGCATTCCTCCCCGCCCTGCGAACCCTGGAACGCCAACACGTCCTCACGGAGGTGCGGGAATGGTGGGGTACATCGGCGGGTTCACTCCTCGCCGTACTTCTGGGAATCACACGGTCCGCCGACCGTGTCCAGGAAATCATGCACCAAACGGATTTCGTACGATTTCGCGACGTGAGTCTCCTGAACATGGTGAATTTCACAACCGCCTGGGGACTGGATGACGGTCACGGTATGACCGCCGAAATAGAACGTATCCTGGAACTCGCGCAACCCGGCGCGAGTCAATGGACACTGGCGGACGCCGCGGGTGTACATATTGTGGTGGCGGATCTCAATGTCTACCAGACAGTCGTCTGTTCAAATACCACATTTCCAACACTCCGCCTCGCCGATGTGGTGCGCGCCTCCATGAGCCTGCCCGTCTTTTATCGCCCCTTCCGCTGTCCAACAAACGGGCATATTTGGGTAGATGGGGGCCTGCGGGCGGCGTTTCCCTGGGATTGCCTGCCTTCGGCTGCTGCCCGTGCGGAATCCCTGGGATTCGCATTTGAACGTGCCTGGATGTCGGGTCCACGCACATTCACTGAATATATCCTCTCCATGCTGCACTTTGAGGATCCCCAACAAATTACCACCTTCAAACGCCAATGGCCGCACAACATTATTTGGTTCGCCTCCCCCCCGTTTCCGGCGTGGTATGTGCGCCTCAAGGCGGATGATTATACTTTGTTGGAAATGTTGGCGGATCAGGCACTCGCCTCTAGGCCTTTGCCTTCACCTTCTGATTCAGGAAAGCCTCAAAGCCCTCCTTTGTCCGAGGACCCGAATACTCCTGCACGAGATTCCCCTGAGCATCGTACAGGTGAATTGTCGGATATCCCTCCACCTTCCCGCGAACTTTTTCGGGTTCCTTTTCCGGATTTATCACAGCGCAGCGCACAGTCGCGCCGCCGATGGTCTTTTTAGGTCCGAGGGACTCAAACTCCGGCTTGGCGGAAACGCAATGGGGGCACCAGTCCACGCCGTACATGACGAACTCATAGTCGGAACCGTCCTGGAATCCCTCCGCTCCCACACTTCGGTTGCCCATGGTGGACCACCAATATACAATCGCAACACCGACCACAAAGAGTCCCACAAAAATTGCCTTCTGCATCATCGCCGAGGTCGCCATTATACTATCTAAACTTGGAAGGGAAATAAAAATGCAAACGACCCCAGCCGCCACCATGTTACGTGTTGTACGCGGCAATCGTATGTTGGAGATTCCGAATTCCCAACATACCTCCCTGGATCCCATCTGGAACGCCGAAGATAGGGCGCGCTATGCTACCCTACTTGCGAAGACGGCGAGCGACCCCGCTCTCGTCCAGTGTGCCGTTTGGAAACGAAAGGTACCGGGGCTCACCTATGATTCCAACATTGAGTCCCAACTCACTGCCGCGGCCCTATCGTAGGATTTTCGGGGCACGGCAGAATAGAAATGGCGGCAGCGGCAATAAAACCCACGCAACTCCATCAACTCCACCGGTTTTTCCGGAACGACCAGGGTCGTCTGGCGGGATACGAGTGGAATGTGGCGGCGGGTGCGCTGGAAAAACGGCAGCGCCTTTATCGCATCCTCTATCGCAGTCCCACCGCGCAAATAGAGGATGAATTGACGATTGATGTTGGACGCCCTGGACCACTCAAGGAATTTTTTCTCCTGTTGGCCCGTGTAATTGGTCGCACCGATTTGGAGGAGGGGTTTCGCAACGCGTGTCTGGATCTCCTGGCCGAGGATCCATGGCTCGCACCCTATTGGCTCAAAGGTATGCGCGCCGACGCGTCTTAAGGGAGGCGCGGGCCTTCTGTTTGGAAGCACGGCACGTCTTGGAACGTTTGGATCGCCCACAACCGCTACTGAATGCCGCGAGCTCCGAACAGAGGCCGCCGAACGAATCGTGGGGCGCGGTTTCCTTCAGATGGGCGCATACACCCCGTTCCATCGCAAAAAGCCAGGCCACCATGGCCCGCTTGCCCTTCCTTACAGGCGGGGCACCCGCGGCGGCCCACGCCGCCTCCCAGGCCGCCTTCCATGAGGGAAACGGGAGAACAGCACCGAGCGAAAGCCACCACGCCTCAAGGTAGGGCCAGCGTTCCGCGGCACCCAAGGTATTCCAGCGGTTACGGAGGGAATCTGTTGGAAGTGAGGGGGGCGCACCGGGCATCGGTGTACTCTGCGTTGTTGGGGAGGGCGTGGTATTGGCAATGGAAAACAGGAAATCCCAGCCCATCATGCGGCGGGCAGTACATGGGGCCGCAATCCACGCGGTATACCGGCGATGTATTTCGGGCCATTTGGGATTCGGTGTATCCAGTAATTTCTGCTCACGCAACTTACCATTCACCCGATTATGAATACGAAACATCCATTCCGCCATATCCGCGGCTTTCGCGGGTATGGGATCCGCAAAATAGTAATCCGTGAGGGAGGCCCGACAGTACTTACAGGGTAATACATAGGGCAGGTGCGCCAAAAAGGAGCGAAGGGGTTTTGTTGGTAATGCGGGTGCCTGGAAGCTAATCATATGGAGAAGACGCCATCCACTGGGTCCCCAAAAACGGGTATCCATCGTTGCTTTTGTTAAGTGCCGAGGCAAAAAAGTGATGCCCCCACTTCCAACATATCCCCTCTTGCTGTCCCACCACCTTACCCATTCCTTTGATCTCATAATGAACGCACCCTTGCTTCCTACACCTTCCTTCCCCTTCCCAGTTTATAAGCGCCACGTCGGCCATTCGTCCGTCATGGTAATGAACACGGGCCAGTGTTGGGAAACACGTCGCGGCACTCAACGCCTAACAGATATACCAAATCCTCGTGTTTGGAATTCAGAGGCCGAGTGGCTCGCTACGGTGCCCCAATTATACTATGATATCCTACAACGTCCAATCCCTCCCCATTATAATTCCGAACAAGTGTGGATGTCCCAGTGGCATGAGACTTCCACACTTTCTTGTACTATTGGTGATGACGGCTGCGAATACCATGAAATTCTGAATGGTCCCTCCGTCATCATTATGGACGGTAACTCGGGTTCATTGGTGCCCATATTCATGGACCTGGCAACCGGTACAATGTACGCAGAAGGCCGGCCATTTATTTGCTTCGGATTATCACCCTATCAACTGGCCGCTGCGTGGCGCTTTGAGGACGGGACGTATTACCGCATTCTCTAAATTCCAACACCCACTCCATCAATCTCATAACGACGTGAGGCACGACGGGTTGCACGACGCGACACGCGACGCTTGCTGCTACGTTTGGCACGACGATGACGACGGGTTCTCATGATCGGTTTTTTTCTATTTTGAGCCCCTAAAAAAACTCCCGCTCAAATGCACTTCTGTCATAGACCGCCAACACGGATTCGGCGTCCCATTTACTGTAGGTCATCAGGAGACGATCCGGTTCTACCACGAGACCCAGGGCGTACTCAATCTTCTCGCCCTCAAACTTAAAAAGGGTAGAGTGGCGTTTCACCGCGAGTGTCTTGGCATCCAACACGACCACGCAATGGTAATAATGGCGGGGTGACGAATACGCCACGTAGTGTGTGAGGAACCAGAGCTCGTCGCTCTCGCCCTCCTTCGTGGCGGGCACTAGGCATCCATTGGTGGAACCCCGCAGGTCGCGGAAGAAACCAGGGACCTCCGTAATACGCTGTTGGGCCACAAACTCACCACCCGTGAGTTCACCGACCGTGAGGGGCGACCAGGCATAAATGACTTTCAGGGCCCCACCCTGGTGAAAATACACCCAATTCTTCTCACAACCGGCACCCGTGGGCGAGGGGTATACCTGAGGCACCAACATATTCGTATGGAGACTGTAGGGTCCCTCGCCCATACGGGGTCGTCCCTGCTCGTCCTGGACGGTTCCGAGGAACCGCAATTCCCCCTCATGGGAAAAGACCTTCACATCCTCCACACCGAGGTACCGAATATCCTCGCGGTGTACCTGGTCCATCCAATGCTCTTTGACCACCTCCAGATCGCGTGTGAGTACCAGGGACTTATTGAGGGTAATAATCTTCTGGTCATCGTGGCGGTAACTGTAGGTGCCGTGGACTTTATCCAAATTGTAATTGACGTAGCGGACATTCACGAGGTATCCCTCGCTAAACGGAATGATACAGGGGGAACTGGACTTGAAGGAATCCAGCTTTCCGCGCACCGTACGCTCCACACGGTCCGTCCAATCCACGCGACGCCTCAGCAATCCAGGCATCGTATTGAGAGAACGGAAGTAAAACGCGTAGTTATTGAGGACATTATCGCGATTGTAACCCGTGCTCAGGAGCTCCAGGTAACGCCGGTGATTCACGGGAACCCGTGTATAAAAGGAGAGAATGGACTGCTCGTAATCCAACAGGTAATCGTATACATCCCGTTTGATGAAAAGAACGTCCTGGGCGGGGTAAGGGATGGCCTTAGCCCGATCGCACATGAGTTGCGCCGCCGTATTTTTGCCCCGTAAACGATAATGCATGGTAATTTCGTGTAGGGGTTCAGCGCGTGCAGAGTGGAAATTGTAGGCCTCCAGGAGTGTATAGACACCCTGGGCGTGTTCCCCCACAGCCAACTGGCATTTCCCCATTTCATACAGTGAGTTCCAAATCTCCTCGTGCCAACCGCCGAGGGCCACGCGTTTTTTGTACCACTCAATGGCCTCCTTGTGCTGCCCCAGGTCGCGGTAGGAGTTCGCAATGTAAAAATGGTAACGCCCATTGGTGGGCTCCTCCTCTAGACCCTCCTTCAGGAGTCGGATATCACGGGTGAATTTGTCGGACTTACAGCCTCCGTCGCCGATATCGTCAATGCGGAGGAACTCGCGGGGGAGTCGCAAGTTATGTTGGGTGCCAGGGGGGAAATCGTAATATTCATGGGTGGGGCAGACGCACTTCACACCGATTCCCAACTTCACCAGGCGTGTATTGTAATATTCAAATGCGGGGGAACCCTGGAGGGCGAGGTAGCCCTCGTGTTTGAAGAAGGCCTTCGTGAAGGCAGGACCGATGACGAGTTTCATGTCGGCATCCAACAAAAGGGCGTAATCACCCCAGGCCTTCGCCCTCTCCAGGGCCACACTGCGGTTATGTCCGAAATTCTTGAAGGGTTCGTCAAAAACCTCGCCCTTGATTCCCTTGCCCTCCATGAACTTAGTAATGCGTTCCTTGGTATCATCGGTGGAACCGGTGTCGCAAATACAGTAGGCGTCAATGATGGGTGCGACGGTCGCGAGGAGCCTCTCAATGATACGCGACTCGTTTTTTACAATCATATTCAGGACGAGGGTGGGTGTAGCGGATGTGTTGGTAGTTTGGGCCATTTTGTTGGGATTGCGGGGCTTCTAACATATTCCCTTGCCCCTTTCCTTAAAATGAGTAATCCGGAATTACGGGTATGTCTTCGTCGCTGCCATAAAAGCAGGGTTCGGCCCATTGGGCCATGGTCGTTTTGAGTTCGCCGCATCCGTCTTTCTGGTATACGACAAAAAGGCCCGCACTCATATTATCATTCAGCCAGGTAATTTTGGCCCATGTGTGGGTATATGTTGTTACCAGGTGTTTCAGAAACGCGATAGGTGGATCCCAGGCGGTCGTGAATTTCGCGCGATAATGGTGTTTCGCAACTTCTTCGTCACTGTGCACATCTTCCTCAAAATCCCAGGCCTCCCATTTCGTCCCCCAATTCTCAACATACCAATCGTACAACTCCGTATCATTTGTTAAATGTGCGGGGGGTGGATGAAAATGGGAAAAGGCCAGGTCGTGTTCGCGAAATTGGCGGATGACGCTAGCGGGACCAACGAGTTCCAGGGTATTCCAACAATGATTCGGCATTCGTCTGTTTGTTTGTTGCATTTTCTCATGCACCAAGGCTTAGACGGTTTCAAAAGTTGAAATAAATACATCACGACAACCACGACTTCCAACATATGATTACGCGACATTGGTATGACCGTGACGCCGTGGGGAAGGCCCTTTCGGCGGCAGTCTCTGCAGGGGCCAAAGACCCACTGCGAAAACAGAAAATCCTCTTCTGGTCTTACGAGCTCATTCTCAGTGAGGAGTGGGAGTATTTGTGGGGAACGTTGGAACGCGTGGCATGGCGATGGGGAAACGGGGCAGCTGTGGCTGCCCTGCGGCCAATCGGCCGTGAGACCGACCCCACCGCAGTCCTGGATTTCCTACAAATCCTCCTCGCTCTTCCGGTGGTGGTACCCTATGATCCGCCTGCGCCTGTCACTGCGCCTGCGACTACTGCAGCCGAGGCGACTACGTCAGCCGAGGCGACTGTGACTGCTGAGCCACGTGTGCCAACAACATGGACCGCCGAACAGCGGCTGCGGCTCTGGCGGGCTGTGAAGAACGCCATGCAATACGGGCGTGCCCTGCGACTCGTGCGCCTCATTGGCGGTCTGGGCAGCGAGGTGGCTGCGACGTATCTTGGGATTCCAACCGCGGGTGAAAAAAGGGGCATTTATCATTTGTTAGAAGCTGTGGGAATCCCCTGCCCCCCTGGGACCCCAGTACATCTTAAATGGCCGGAACTTCCAACAGGTC
>JACCDX011579797.1_pt1 | contig 12560 bp, 8 predicted proteins | sample 7449681 | NCBI WGS metagenome assembly JACCDX01 (sample SAMN15323450, study PRJNA562643) | freshwater metagenome | isolation source: river surface water | place: USA:Blue River Watershed | collected 2017-08-18
CTGCTAGATAATTGGCGGCATAGCTTGTACCGGTTTCGCCAGATATTGGAAGGCAGCCATCCAATTGATTAGCTGATGCACAAGAGAACCACTGGTAGGTGTATGAGCTAGCGCTACTCCAATTTCCGGCCGTACTGGAGATCACTGTTCCAAACGATTTTTCATTATTGGGAGTTGAAATCACCGGCGCATTGATATTGGTCGGTTGAGTATTGGTATTGGAAAGCAGCGTAAATGTGACGGCTCCATTGCCGTACGTACTGGCTAGTGAGACTGACGGATCCGTGGCTGCAGCTGCAATGAATGATCCACCGCCGCTACCGTAAATGGTTGCACCAGATTCATTGTTGTAGCCTCCTGCACCTCCCGCCCAGCCACCACCACCGCTAACGCCGGTATAACCTGCAATACCGCCTCCACCAAATCCTCCTGAATAAGTTCCTGGAACAGTCGTCGTGACAGCGCCGCCATTAACGAATGATGATCCAGGCAGGAAGGCGGCATCGCCGAAGAAGCCGGCGCCACCTGAAGTTATTCGATTCTCATAGATACCAGCCGCTGGGCCTGTACCAGCCGAGCCAGTCGAGGTATTTCCGGCAGCGCCCACGTACACGGCTGAAGCTGCGCCTGGTGTTGTAACTCGAGCACCAACAAAAGTTCCCGATCCCAATGAAGTTACTGCAATTGGTGCATTAGCAGCCGCATTGGTTGCATTTGATCCGCCGCCACCGCCGGCAACGAGTAGCGGCGTATTATCGAGTGCTGCGACAAAAGTTCCACCACCACCGGCATTAAACCAGGTCGTTGTGTTGTTATTTACTTGACCAACTAAAATCTTGAGAACTTGCCCCTGGGTGAGAGTTAGCTTTGCAGTAACACTTGCACCGAAGGAAACATACGTGAAAGTGCTGTGCCCAGTTCCCGATGCGCCGATAGCGCTTACTTGATAAGTACCAGTAACCGGCACAGTCCAATATTGATAACCATCTTTGACGTTATAAGCAGTTGCGCTATTTCGCCATGGTGCTGTGCTGGTAACAGTTCCGCCGGAAGAATAATTTCCACCATATGTGCTTAGCACGATTGCAAACTGAGTTGCGCTTAACACTTGTGCAACTTGAGCGTTGGTCACATTAAATCCGGTGGCTGGCAGTGGAGACCCGGACATCGTGATGCCAGAGACCGTGACGGTATCTCCCACCGCTAGGGCATGCGGCGTGGCTGTTGTGTATGTGACCAAGGTGCCATCTTGAGAGACAGCGCTGACGCTCTGTGAAGAGTAAGCGCTCTGACAGTTAGCAAGTGTTGGACCAGTTGGACCAGAGATGTTGCATGATGTAAATGTTGGTGAAACTTGAGTGGTTGATACTCCAGTTGGCCAAGGTGCCGAACCACTTGTCGCAACAGGTCCCACGACAGGTGTTGTAGCTGAAGAAGATCCCGCCGCATTCGATGCGGTAACAATCGCCTGCAAGTAATCACCGGCATCACCAGCAGCCGGTGTGTAAGTCGCACCTGTTGCACCAGCGATATTTGTAAATGGACCAGCGGCCGACGTTGCGATCTGCCACTGATATGAGAGTGAGATACCGAAAGTTCCGCCACCGATAGTTCCGGTCGATGCGGCAAGTGCTAAGCCAACTTGTGGGCCGCCAACAATGAGCGGTGCGCTGATAACTGGCGCTGGGCTATAGAGAAGCTTCAGCTCGCCAATTTGGTAGGCGCCAGTTGTGGCCAGCGTTCCTCGAACTTCATCTACTACGAACTTATAGAACTTGTAGCCATTCTGGTTCTGGAAGTAGGCATCAGGAAATGGCGTATTGGCTGTTGCTGGTGTATTTGCACCAACCGTCGTTGTCTGGACCGTAGTCCAAGGGCCGGTCGCTGCCGTATTGCTACCGTAGAGAGTCCAAGCAGTTGGCGTGTTATTTACCGTCGAGCCCGAGACTAATCCGACGCCATTGACGATAACTGGCGCCTGGTACTGCATAACGATGCCATCGCTCTGCCAAGATGTGGCATAGGAAGCGGTGGCATTCTTATCGATCGAGAATCTCGTTGTATTATTTTTATCGAATGCCTGTGTTACAACATCTGTCGTACCGACCGAATAGTTGTTAGCTGAATTAACTCCCATATAAATGCGGTTATTAACACTATCTACTTGGACTAAACCAGGTGTTCCTCGTGATGCTGTCGAGGTTCCTTGGGTTGCCGCAGAAGAGTTAGGGCCAGAGCTCAGATTTGTTACACGTGTAGTATTTGCAAAATCCCAGATCCATTGTGCGTACAAAGTTGTATTCGATGGCACTGCATAATTCGGCGCTTGATCTGCAATCAGTGTTCCAAATGAACCAACGCCGTTTGTTACCGACCAGTTGGTCTGTGTTGTGGACCAGCCGATAAATGTGTAACCAGGACGAACAAATGTATTTGCGTTCAAAGTTGCGCTTGCGCCAGAGACAACTTGTGTTGCTGTGGCAGGTGTAGCGCCAAAGTTTGCGTTAAATGTAATTGTTCCCGCCGCTTGAGCTGCTGGTGCGCTCATCACAACATTGACTGGAATGAATCCGGCAAGAAGTATGTAAACAATTGATTTGATCACGCCAACACGGAAGCGCTTCGCAGAATTACTTGTCATCGCATGACTAAACTCCACGTACACACCTCCTTTGCGACAGCTCAAACCGTCCCCTTAATCGGGGCATAACGAACGTCGAGTATCGCAAATAACGCTCAAGCGCTACAAAAAGGTCGCCAAAATGGGTGGTTTTTATAGGACAACTTGTCCCCTATTTTGGGGGACGTTACTTAGCTGAGGTGATGGTGAGATTGAGAACGACTTGGCCGGAAGGGATTGTTGAAGAGGCGCTCAAGATCGTTGATGTATTTTTAAAGTACGGCAGGTTGAGTTCAGCAATTCCCGTGGCATAGCGAAGCGCTGTTTGAGTTCCGCGATCTGCAGTCTCAGTCTCTGGGTTATATCCACCGATGATCGATACTGAGCTGACGGTGTACTCAGGTGGCAAGCCGTTATCTTCGGCGTACTTCTGCATCGCCAACATAATTGTGATCTGATCAAACTGAGTAAGCGGAATCGAATTCTTATTTACATTGACCTCAGGGTCTGCGGCAGCAGTTGCCGCCGCAATCATCTCTGCCGAGAGCGCTTCTTCACTCGGCACAAATGAGATTGTTGCCAAGAAGATAATTGCAATCGCCAACAGCAAGTCAGCAAACATCCAGCCTGCTTGCGCAGATGGATCTTCGCGTTGGCGACGCTTTTGACGCAGCATTACTTACCTATCTTGCGAATCTCTTGAATGATATTTGCATTATTTGGCAGCGACTTTGAAATCTTCTCGATTCGCTTCGCTGCATCATTGAGAGATTTACTAGAGGTGCGAAGGTTTGCGACTGAACGAGCAAGGGCAGAGTTCATCGTGACGTTATTTACCTCGCGCTTATCGAAGAGGTAGGCCATTACTTCTACAGCGAGACCGATACGTTCGCGCTCGGCATCGAGCTCCTCTTTCTCAGCACGTTCTTCAGCGTTATGGGCCATGATTGGGGTAATCAAGGTCAGGGCAATAACTGCTGCAATAATCCAGAAGTCGAGGAGTGCAACTTCGCTAATCGTCCACTTCTTATCGAGGTAGCCATAACCGTCTTCCCAGAACTGGAGGAAGTTAGCTACTGAGCCAGTCTGCTGTGCGGTGTAGAGCGAGAAGGCGGTAGTCGCCTTAGAGATCGCAAGCCAGGTAAGAGCTACCGGTACGAAGACGAGGATATTTCGAGCGAGCACGAGCATCGAATAGAGGCGAGTCTCGGCCGGCTTAATGAAAGCGTGCGGGAAGATGGCAAGGACATCGGTCGATGCCCAGACAACGAGATCCTCATCGTTCTCGATCGCATCTGCGATTCCAACGAGATATGGATCCTTTGGCATGCGCCGCTTCTTACCCCAGGCGCGAATCTTCTCGGCAAGCTCAGGATTTCCAGTTGTCTTCTTGCGGCTCTTTGGCTTCGGGGCTTCAACTACCGGCGTCTCAACTTTCGGTGCGCCAGATGCGACTTCCGCAGACTTTTTCGCAACGGCCTTCTTGGTCACAGCCTTCTTAGCAACAGCCTTCTTGGCGACCGACTTCTTCGCCGCTACCTTCTTGCGGGTAGGGGTAGCCTTCTTGCGCACCGGGGTCGCAGCCTTCTTCGCCTTACTCTTCTTCTTCGTTTGAGCCATGAGCGGAAACATACCTCAAGTGGATAGCCATCTCAAAGAGCCCTTTTGTCGCCACTTTTAGCCCATTTCTGCACGAGCCGGCATATGGTTGCGCAATGAGAGCTATTCAAATTAACCAATTCGGCGGGCCAGAAGTCATGCAATATTGTGAGGTTGCAGATCCTTCTCCCTCAGCAGATGAAGTCTTAATTGATGTGACCGCTATTGGAATCAACTATGCCGACACGCATCAGACTGAGAACAGCTACCTCTCTCCACAACGACTGCCGCTCATTCCGGGCATCGAAGTTGTTGGAAATTCCAACGGTCAGCGCTATCTCGCCTCGGTCTCTTCTGGAGGTTATGCCGAAAAAGCTGTGGCACATAAGGGCGCTATCTTTCCTATTCCAGATAACGTCTCCGATGAAGCTGCTCTCTGCGTTCTAATTCAAGGAACGACAGCGTGGCATCTACTTAAGACGATGGGCCACCTTCGTGCCGGTGAAACGGTATTGATTCATGCCGCTGCCGGCGGCGTCGGAACAATTGCAATTCAATTGGCAAAGATGTGGGGTGCCACTGTTATCGCATCCACCTCATCGCCAGAAAAATCAGAGCTTGCGATATCGCTTGGTGCAGATCACGTTATAAGTGCCAATAGCGCAGATCTTGCCGGTGAGATTCGTAAGGCCAATGGCGGCAAGGGCATTGATATCGTCCTAGAGATGATTGGTGGCGCTACCTTTGATCAGAGTCTGCTCGCTCTTGCAGATTTCGGTCGCATGATCACCTTCGGCATGGCCTCACGTACAGCGCCAACCCCAGTCCATCCCGGCTCGTTGATGCATGGGTCGAAGACAATCGCTGGCTTCTGGCTCGCCAACTGCTTCGCGCATAAAGAGTTGATGCACGATGTAGTTGCCGAACTCTTCAGCTTGATCGGCTCAGGCGCGCTAAAGCCAGTGATTGGCGCTACTTTCCCGCTTGCAGAGGCTGCCGATGCTCATCGCGCAATGTTGGCGCGAGGAACAACCGGCAAGATTGTCTTAAAGCCGTAAGGTGACGGTCGCTTATCGGCGACCGCGACCACCGCTGCCACCGCTGCGATTGCCGCGATAACCACGGCCTCCCCCGCTACCACCTTTACGTGGTGCGCGCTTTGGCGCCTCCACTACTGGCGGCACATATGGGATTCCGGAAGGTTGTTGTGCGCCAGTTACTCGCATCAAATCTTCGCTACTTGGCTTTACATAGACGGTCGATGGATTAACACCAGCGCGAGTTGTAAGGCTCTTTACAGATTTCTGCTGACGAGTTGTCGCAAGCGAGACCACAGTTCCGGATTCACCGGCGCGAGCGGTTCGGCCAGAGCGGTGGAGATAATCTTTATGATCTTGTGCCGGATCAACATGTACAACCAGCGAGATGCCATCGACGTGGATGCCACGAGCTGCAACATCGGTCGCGACGAGAGCGGCATTCTCCGACTCTTTAAAGAGCGCTAATGTGCGAGTACGTACCGCCTGTGATTTACCACCGTGGAGCGCACCGACTGGAACACCAGCGTGTGCCAACTTATCGGCTAAGCGATCTGCACCTCGTTGTGTCTTAACAAAGAGGATGGTCTTACCGTTGCGAGCAGCAATCTCAGCCGTGACTTCATCTTTCTCAGATGGATCCATCACCAAGAGGTAGTGCTCCATCGTTGAGACCGAAGCGCGATCGTTCTGAAGTGAGTGGGTCTTTGGGTTCTTCAAGTAACGACGCACAAGAGCATCCACGCCACGATCGAGGGTTGCCGAGAAGAGAAGTCGTTGACCGCCCTGCTTTGCTTGATCGAGAATCTCCTGAACCACTGGCAGGAAGCCCATATCGGCCATCTGATCAGCCTCATCGAGGACGGTAATCTGCAGCTGATCGAGTTGAACCTCACCCTTATTAAGTAGGTCGATCAAGCGGCCGGGGGTTGCAACCAAAATCGCAGTTCCCTTTCGCATCGCAGTGATCTGCTTTGTATATGACATTCCACCTGCGACGACCACAGATGCATGGCCGACCGAGCGCGCTAGCGGCAGAAGAACTTCATCGATCTGCTGAGCAAGCTCACGGGTAGGGGTAAGGATGAGCGCCAATGGCTTATGTGGATTGGCCTTCTTATCTGCAATATTTGATAGCAGGGCGAGGCTAAATGCGAGCGTCTTTCCAGAACCGGTCTGGCCGCGACCAAGGATGTCGTGGCCTGCGATGGCATCGGGAAGAGTCGCTACCTGGATTGGGAATGGACTCTTAATTCCTTGCGCACTGAGCGCGTTATCGAGCGGTGCTGGAACACCGAGCTCACGGAAAGTTGTTGCCACAGCATCGAGCGGCGTTGCATCGATGAGGTTGGCATCTGCCAAGTTTGGTGAGATGTAAGAATCATCGGCACCGAAATCTTCAGCGACGCTGCGGCCACGAGCCTTAGAGAATGAGTGTGGCTCGCTGCTACGACCGGTTGCAGTACGTCGATCGCGTGGCGGCTTTGCGAAATCGCGAGCTGGCTTTGCGTACTCGCGCTTCTCAACCGGCTTGTCGAAAGAGCGGGCCGGCTTCTTGTATTCGCGCTTCTCAACCGGCTTATCAAATGATTTCATTGGCTTATCGAAAGAACGTGCTGGCTTATCGAAGGTGCGCTTTGCACGAGGTGCATCTTCGCTACGGCGCGGACGTTCGGTGCGCTCTGAGGTGCGGCGATCTGGTCGCTCGCTCCGCTCAGCCACAAACTTCTCAGCGCGAGTCTTCGGCTTTGGCCTGCCGCCCTTCTCAAAGACGCGCTCATTTGCGCTCTGTCGAGGGTTACCCTTTGGTGCGCCCTCAATCTCCTTAGATTTTGAGCCGATCTGCTTCTGGAATCGAGCAGCACGCAACTTGGATCGATCTGTAAGGCGCTTCTCTTTACGAGTCGCTGGAATTGCATCACGATCTGAGTAACGGACAGTTGTCGTTGGCTTGAATTCGCCGCTCTTGCGCGGAGTCGCCTTCGATGTTGTACGTGGGGTCTTTGCTGATGATGGTGCTGCGCTCTTACTACGAGGAGCTGGCGCAGCTTTCTTAGCTGCCTTCGCTACTGCAGCGCGACGAGGCTTGCCCTTTGAGGCAGCACGACGTGCTTTTCCGGGCGCGGTTGTACGCTTCTGTAAAGTCATTGTTAAGTTTTCCTATCGAGAGATCAAGCGCGTCTCGATTAGGAAAGGCCCGTACTGGGCTCACCAGGGTGGAGATAAGACTCGCAAGAAGAGCCTGAATTAGGCTCATGGTGTGGTTCTTCGGCACATCTGTACCGTGGCCCAATTCTAACCGCTACTGGGCTAATTACGAAATTCCCGCCTACTTTTGAAATTTAGGTAGATGTAAATCAAATCTAATTGAGATAAATCGCGTCAAAATCACCACAACGCCACCAGCTCCTACAGCAATCGCCTCTGGTGCATTGAGAGCATGCAGCGCAACAAATGTGGCAGCGCCCATGAGTGCAGATGTACCGATAGTTTCGCGATGGAGCAGAACTGGTTCGACCTGGCAGAGAACATCGCGCAACAAACCACCGGTCACTGCGGTAATGACGCCGAAAATTATTGAGGAGTACCAGGGAATATCGAGTTCAAAAGAGAGTTGAACGCCAGACATTGTTGCCGTTGCCAAGGCAAAGGTATCCATAGCCAGTAAGACTTTGCCGACATGAGTGACTCGGCGCAAGGTAAGGGTGATGACGACCGCTGCCAATACGGAGGCAAGAATCCATGGATCGCTCACCCAGACCGGCATGATGCCGAGGAAGACATTTCGAAGTGAGCCGCCAGAGATTGAGGCGATAGTTGCAACGAATGCGATTCCACCATAATCGAGGCCGCGATCTGCTGCGATGCGAGCGCCTACTAGTGCAAAGACAAAGGTAGATAGGAGATCAAGGGCATGGAGCAGCGTCATAGCAGGAGTTTACTCACTCTCTATCTCGCCTTGCGCCAATTTAGAGAGCTCACCGCCGCTGACGCGATAGACCGTCCACTCATCCATTGCAACGGCGCCCAAAGATTTATAGAACTCAATCGATGGCGTATTCCAATCAAGTACCCACCATTGAAATCTGCCATAACCTCGTTCTTGGCAGATAGCAGCGAGATGTTTCAATAACGCCTTACCGTAACCACGACCACGGTACTCGGGGCGGATAAAGAGATCCTCTAAATAGATTCCATGCTTGCCCTGCCAGGTCGAGTAGTTGAGGAACCAGATTGCGCAACCAGCGATTGCGCCATCGACCTCCACTAGATCACAGAAAACTTTGGGATCGTTGCTAAAGAAGCTCTCCTCGATATCGGCCGCGGTCGCCTTCGCCTCTTCCGGCGCCTTCTCGTAGAGCGCTAACTCGTAAATAAGAGCGCGAATCTCTTCAGTATCTCCGATGGTTGCTGGACGGATCTTCATCTGCTGCGACATGGGGCAAGGGTAGTTTGTTGGACTGCACATTTCTGAAAATCGGTTGCAATTGGGTTACAAATAGCGATTTTGGGCGATATCGCCTTCCGCCAATTAAAGCTGCTTTATAGGCTCACCCATCATGAGTACGCGCATTAAGAGCATCGAGGCTGCCCGAAAAAAGCTTGCCCAGCGATGCGCTGACGATCGCGATCTCGAGCTCCTACTTGCCCGTTACGACCGTTGGGCGGCCGATCTCTACGACGGGCTCGCAGCCGTTTATCCCGCCGACCAGGTAATGAGCGCAATTGTCGATGTCATAGCTGGGATTTTTCAGGCTCGATCCCCCGAACTCCGTGCTCGCGATATCGAACGCACCCTTCGGCCAGATTGGTTCCAAGCTCCCGATGCAGTTGGCTATGTCGCCTATGCCGATCTCTTCGCTGGTGACCTCAATGGGATTCGCAAGAAGATCGACTACCTGAAAGACCTTGGCATTACCTATCTCCACTTGATGCCGTTACTTACACCTCGCCCTTCGCCAAATGATGGTGGATATGCCGTCGCTGATTATCGAACTGTGCGAAAAGATCTCGGCTCAATGAAGGATTTAGCAAAACTTGCAGATGAGCTCCATGGTGCAGGAATTTCGCTCACCCTAGATTTGGTACTCAATCACGTGGCGAAAGAACATGAATGGGCCGAGCGAGCAAAGGCGGGCGAGAAGAAATACCGCGATTATTTCTATACCTATGACTCTCGTGAAATACCGGATCAATTTGAGAAGACGCTGCCTGAGATATTTCCAACTTTCGCCCCTGGCAACTTCACCTTTAACGATGAGATGAAGGCATGGGTTTGGACGACCTTTAACGATTATCAATGGGATGTCAATTGGTCGAACCCTGAACTATTTCTCGAATTTGTAGACATCATTGGGTATTTAGCTAATCAAGGAACCGATTGCCTTCGTCTCGATGCCATCGCATTTATCTGGAAGCGCCTTGGTACCGATTCGCAGAATCAACCAGAGGTTCATGCCATTACCCAAGCACTTCGCGCTGCTGCCCATATCTCTACCCCTGCTCTAATCTTTAAGGCAGAGGCGATTGTTGGTCCGAAGGATGTTGTGCATTACCTAGGTCAGGGCGAACACGCTGGCAAGGTATCTGACCTGGCTTATCACAACTCGCTTATGGTGCAGATCTGGTCGGCGCTGGCAGCTCGCGACGGTCGATTAATGGCCCACGCGCTCTCTAAATTTGCATCGGTGCCCACCACCTCTGGCTGGGCGACTTATCTACGCTGCCACGACGATATCGGCTGGGCGATCGATGATGCTGATGCACATGAGCTTGCGATCAACCCATATGCGCACCGCTCATTCCTCGCTGATTTCTACGCCAATGAGTTTGCCGGTTCATTTGCGCGTGGCGTTCACTTCCAATCAAATCCAACAACGGGTGACCGTCGAACATCTGGCAGTGCAGCAAGTTTGATCGGCATTGAAGCTGCGTTGGAGAAGAAGGATGAACCAGCGCTGGTCACCGCCATAGAGCGGATGATGTGTGCCTATGCAATGGTATTCGGCTTTGGCGGGCTGCCACTTCTCTACATGGGAGATGAACTTGGGTTGCTCAATGATGTGAGTTACCTCAAAAATCCAGCGAAGGCCGAAGATAATCGATGGATACATAGACCTGAGATGGATTGGTCGTTGGTGAAGAGCGCGGCAAAAGGTAAGGGTGTGGAAGGTAAGGTCGATGCAGCAATTCGTTCGTTGATTACCGCCCGAAAATCTCTCGCCTCACTTCACGCTGCCACACCTACTGAAGTCTTCACCACCAATAATCCGGCAGTCATCATCTTCCGCCGACGCCATGCATCAGGCGATTTAATCCAGCTCTATAACCTTTCGGAGAGTTCGCAGAAGGTCAGTATGCGCTCTATCGCATCCGGCAAGTTGTTGGAGGTTATCTCAGGTGAGTACCTGCATATTTATGAAGAGATGATCATTCCGGCATATGCCGCTTGGTGGCTGCAGCGCTAGCCTGCAGTACGATTGCCCGCATGTCATTGAGTAGAGATAAAAATTGGTGGCGACAGGCTGCTATCTATCAGATCTATCCACGAAGCTTTGCCGATAGCGACGGCAATGGCATCGGTGATCTCAAGGGCATCACCTCTCGCGTTCCATATTTGCAGTCGCTCAACCTCGATGCGGTATGGCTCTCGCCCTTCTATCCATCGGCGCTCGCAGATGGTGGTTACGATGTCGATGACTATCGCAATGTAGATCCCAAGCTTGGCTCGCTAGAAGATTTCGATGAGATGCTGGCAGCGCTCCATAACGTTGGCATCCGCGTCTTTGTAGATATCGTTCCTAACCACTCATCCAATCTCCATCAATGGTTTAAGGATGCAATCGCTGCTGCCCCAGGTTCGCCGGAACGCAATCGCTATATTTTCCGCGACGGTCGTGGCGCCAGCGGCGAGCTGCCGCCAACTGATTGGCCTTCACACTTTGCACCATCTGCTTGGACCCACGAATCAGTCTGGGGCGGCAAGCACAATCAGTGGTACATGCACTGGTTTGCACCTGAGCAACCAGATTGGAATTGGGATAATCCTGAGGTTGAAGCTGATTTCCTCGAGACCCTCAAATTCTGGGCCGATCGTGGCGTCGATGGCTTCCGTATCGATGTGGCACACGCGCTAAAGAAAGATCTCTCCGAGCCACTTCGTATGCGCGATACCCTCGAATACGAAGATCCACAACCGCTCGATGGCAACGGTATCTTGATGGATCGCACCGAGCTCTTTGAGGTATATCGAACTTGGCGCAAACTCTTCAACTCATACGATCCGCCACGGGTCGCAGTTGCCGAAGCAAATGTCCATCCAAGTCGTATGCCGCTCTATGCCAGCGAAGAGACCTTGGGCCAGACCTTCGATTTCCGATTTATCGCGGCTGATTTCAGCGAAGCAACCTTTAAGCATTGTGTGCAGGATAGCCTCGAACTCGCTAAGAAGAATAACTCTTCAACAACATGGACGCTCGGCAACCATGACCAGATGCGTTACGCAACGAAGCAGGGTCTCCATCCAGTCGTTGACCGCCAAGAGTGGCTCCTCTCCAATGGCACCTCGCATCCAGTCGACTTTGAAATTGGAACTAAATGTTCGGTCGCGGCCAACACCTTTATCCTTGCGTTGCCTGGTTCGACCTACATCTATCAAGGTGATGAACTTGGCCTCCACGAGGTAGCCGATATCCCTGAAGACCAGATTCAAGATCCGATCTACCTGCGCAACCATAAGAAGGCGAAGGGTCGCGATGGCGCACGAGTTCCGTTGCCATGGACTCGTAGCGGTAAGAACTTTGGTTTCGGAAACGGCGGCTCGCATCTACCTCAACCAGAATGGTTTGGCAGCTACTCGGTAGAGGTTCAGTCTGTCCAAGAGGAGACTCCACTTGAGATCTTTAGGAAGGCGCTTGCTCTTCGTCGCCAATTACAGTGCGAAGAGGAGATCACTTGGCATAAGACGACTCGTGAGGATGTCTTGCACTTCAGCCGCCCTAATGGCTGGAACTGCATCACCAACTTTAAAGGTGGTAAGTATCCAATGCCTATGGGCGAGGTGCTTCTGACAACTCAACCGTTGGTCGACGGAAAGATTCCGGCGGGCACGACTGTCTGGTTCAAAGCGTAAGCTTCTGAACCGGTTGGAGTGGTTCAAAGCGTAAGCTTCTGAACCGGTTGGAGTGGTTCAAAGCGTAAGGAAGCTTTTTACGATACTCCGATGATGTCTACGAAAAAGATCAAGGTCTCGTTGGGACCAATTGGTCCAGCGCCAGCTGCACCATAACCCATATCTGGCGGCA
>JACCDX011885362.1_pt1 | contig 12559 bp, 10 predicted proteins | sample 7449681 | NCBI WGS metagenome assembly JACCDX01 (sample SAMN15323450, study PRJNA562643) | freshwater metagenome | isolation source: river surface water | place: USA:Blue River Watershed | collected 2017-08-18
AAAGGCCGAGCCATTTGCGAAGAATGTCGACATCATCGGTGGAAACGTTGCAACTCGCGAGGGCGCGGCAGCACTTGTTGCGGCCGGTGCCGACGGCGTGAAGGTTGGTGTTGGGCCTGGCTCGATTTGCACCACTCGCGTTGTTGCCGGCGTTGGTGTGCCACAGATCACCGCGGTTTACCAGGCTTCGCTGGCGGCAAAGCCTGCTGGCGTGCCGATCATCGCCGACGGTGGCCTGCAGTTCTCTGGCGACATCGCCAAGGCACTGGTTGCCGGAGCCAACTCGGTAATGCTTGGTTCGTTGCTTGCCGGAACCGACGAGGCACCAGGTGAGGTGACCTTCGTTGGCGGCAAGCAGTTCAAGACCTATCGCGGCATGGGTTCGCTCGGTGCCATGCAATCTCGCGGCGAAGCCAAGAGCTACTCGAAAGACCGCTACTTTCAAGACGACGTTTTGCGTGAAGACAAGCTCGTGCCAGAAGGCATCGAGGGCAGGGTTCCTTACCGCGGGTCGGTGGCTTCGGTTACTCACCAACTAATCGGCGGACTTCGTGCATCGATGGGCTACGTCGGCGCAGAAACAATCGAAGAGCTTCAGGCGCGCGGCAAGTTTGTGCGCATCACCGCGGCCGGTCTCAAAGAGTCGCACCCGCACGATGTTCAGATGACCGTCGAAGCACCTAACTACGGCACCCGCTAAATCTTTCAAAGAGAGAAACTAAATGACCGAAATTGATCTTGGCGCCGGAAAGCGCGGAAGACGCGCGTGGGCATTCGACGATGTTGCCGTTGTTCCGTCTCGACGCACTCGCGACCCGCAAGATGTTTCGACAACTTGGAATATCGACGCATACAAGTTTGACCTTCCGGTTCTCGCAGCGCCGATGGATAGCGCGGTGTCTCCAGCTACCGCAATTCAAATCGGAAAACTCGGCGGTCTTGGCGTTCTAGATCTCGAAGGTCTATGGACTCGCTACGAAGACCCAAGCAAGCAACTCGCTGAAATCGCAAAACTTTCACCCGAAAAAGCAATCGCGCGCATGCAAGAGATTTATGCAGAACCGATTAAGGCAGAACTCATCCGTGATCGCATCGCAGAAATTCGCGCGGCTGGCGTAACCGTTGCCGGCGCACTTTCACCGCAGCGCACCGTTGAGTTTTATCAGACAGTCATCAAGGCGGGCGTCGACATTTTTGTGATTCGCGGAACCAACGTTTCTGCCGAACACGTTTCGAAACAGACCGAGCCGCTGAACCTTAAGCAGTTCATCTATGAGCTTGATGTGCCGGTAATCGTGGGCGGCGCCTCGACCTACACCTCGGCGCTGCACCTAATGCGCACCGGTGCTGCCGGAGTTTTGGTTGGCTTCGGTGGTGGCCGCGCCTCTACGACCCGCAAGGTTGTTGGCATTCACGCCCCAATGGCTACCGCGGTTGCCGATGTGGCCGGCGCTCGCCGCGACTACATGGATGAGTCTGGCGGCCGCTATGTTCACGTGATCGCCGATGGCGGTCTTGGCACCTCTGGCGACATCGTTAAGGCAATCGCCTGCGGTGCAGACGCTGTGATGCTCGGCTCGATTTTGGCTCGCGCCAACGAAGCGCCAGGCCAGGGCTGGCACTGGGGTCAAGAGGCTTTTCACGAAGAGCTTCCGCGCGGCACCAAGGTTGAGGTTGGCACAGCTGGTTCGCTGCAGACAATTCTTCACGGCCCGTCGGCATCGGCAGATGGCACCACAAACGTGATGGGCGCTCTGCGCCGGGCAATGGCAACCACCGGCTACAGCGACCTCAAAGAGTTTCAGCGCGTTGAAGTTGTCGTTGCTCCATACGACTCCAACTAATGGCCGAAAAGCAAATCACGTTCTGGCGAGTTGCGGTTCGCCCGAGATACATCGCCGGCTTGGTAGTTTCGCTAATCGCTGCGGTCATATTCTCTCTGCTCGGTCAGTGGCAGCTTGAGCGTTCATTCACGAAAGAGCAAACCGCAGAAGAAATTCAAAAAGTTGTGACGGTTGAAGTCACGCTCGACACCAAGAACGTTTACATCGTCGATGGTCGTTTGCAAAACGGCCGCGAGGTTTATTGGTTATTGGTCAACTCTTTTGATGCCAATGCAAAGTCACTCACTCTCGCCATCGGGCAAAGTGATTCGCTGCTGAAAGCCGAAGCGGCCAGATTTGAACTCAAGAACTCGATGGTCGCGCAGGCTTTCTTGCCGGTTCAGGGATACTGGCTGCCGACAGAAGCGCCGCTCGAAATTGATCGCGAGAAGCCATACCTGTTGAAGTCGGTTTCGCTATCGCAACTAATCAATCTCTATTCGCCCGATGCGCCAATCGTCAGTTACAAAGACTTCATGGTTGCCAACGGTGTTGCAAGTTCGCTCGATGCGAAGCTCGATGAGATCGATGCGGTTCTCGAGCCCGCTGCGGCAATCAACTGGCTGACTCTCTTTTATGCGGCCGAATGGGCGCTATTTGCCGGCTTCGCCATCTTCTTGTGGGGCCGAACCGTCAAAGATACGGTCGAGAAGGAGAGGTTAAACTAGAGCCATGCCTACCCCTTCGGAACTCAGAAATTCGCTTCGCTTCTTCAAGGTCACCTCTTATGTGACCGGCGTTTTCTTGCTGCTCATCTCGATTCTCTATGCGATGAGGCTCACAATCAGCGCTGACATCTGGGTAGCCGGCCCACAGGGGCTTGTGGCACTGGCACAGTTTTCGGTCGACCCGGCAACGGGTGACCGCTTCGGCTTTCCGACCGAGGGCTTCAGCTTCACGGTTGTCTCTCTGATTGTTCACGGATGGCTCTATGTGGTTTACCTCTATGCCAACTTCAGGCTCTGGGTTCAGCTGCGCTGGGGCATCGGCAAGTTCTTGCTTATCGCTGCGGGTGGCATCGTGCCGTTTTTGTCGTTCTTCACCGAGCGCCACTACAGCAAGGTGGCCGAGGGCTGGTCGAACCGAAACGACGCTGAATGAACCGCCCGGTCTTAGTTGTCGACTTCGGTGCTCAGTATGCGCAACTGATCGCTCGCAGAGTTCGCGAAGCTGGCGTTTATAGCGAGATCGTTCACCACAACATCACGGCCGCAGAAGTCGCTGCAAAAAACCCAGCGGCAATCATTCTTTCTGGCGGACCATCTTCGGTTTACGAAGCCGGCTCACCGCAACTCGACCGTGGCATTCTCGACCTCGATGTTCCGGTGCTCGGAATTTGCTACGGCTTTCAAACTCTTGCAAATGCTCTCGGCGGTCGTGTCGATGCAACCGGCAAAAAAGAATATGGTGCAACCCAACTTCGCGTAACCGCGGGTGGCGAAATTCTCGACGGTCAACCGAGCGAACAAATCTGCTGGATGTCGCATGGCGATCAGGTTATGCAAGCGCCAGAAGGTTTCGAAGTTCTCGCGTCGACAGACACAACTCCGGTTGCAGCATTCGCAAATCGTGAAAAGAAAATCTATGGAGTGCAGTGGCACCCCGAAGTGAAGCATTCGCAATTTGGTCAGAATGTTCTCGAAAACTTCTTGCACAACGCAGCCGGCATCGCGCCAACCTGGAACTCTGGCAACGTTATTGCCGAGCAGGTTGAAAAGATTCGCGCTCAGGTTGGTGGCGATCGCGTAATCTGCGGCCTAAGCGGCGGAGTTGACTCTGCCGTTGCAGCGGCGCTCGTTCACAAGGCCGTTGGTGACCAATTGGTTTGCGTTTTCGTAAACCACGGATTGCTTCGCCAAGACGAAGCCGAGCAGGTCGAGCGCGACTACGTTGCAGCCACCGGCATCCGGTTGGTTGTTGTCGATGCGCGGCAGAAGTTCTTAGACGCGCTCGAGGGTGTTACCGATCCAGAGACCAAGCGCAAGATCATCGGCCGCGAGTTCATTCGCACCTTCGAAGAGGCCCAGGCGGCCCTGATTGCCGAGGCGGCAGCCGACAATCGCCCGATTCGCTTCTTGGTTCAGGGAACGCTCTACCCAGACGTAGTCGAGTCTGGCGGCGGGGCTACCGCTGGCATCAAGAGCCACCACAACGTTGGTGGTCTGCCAGACGACCTGCAGTTCGAGCTGGTCGAGCCGCTTCGCACCCTGTTCAAAGATGAAGTTCGCGCCATCGGCGCCGAGCTCGGCCTGCCGCGCGAAATCGTGCAGCGCCAGCCGTTTCCGGGGCCTGGTCTCGGCATTCGCATCGTAGGTGCCGTCAACAAAGAGCGTCTCGACCTGCTTCGCAAGGCCGACGCAATTGTTCGAGAAGAACTTTCGGCGGCCGGTCTCGATGGCGAAATCTGGCAGTGCCCGGTTGTCTTGCTAGCCGATGTTCGTTCGGTTGGCGTTCAGGGTGATGGTCGTTCTTACGGTCACCCGATTGTGCTTCGCCCGGTTTCGAGCGAAGACGCAATGACCGCCGACTGGACGCGCTTGCCATACGACCTGCTCGCCAAGATTTCGAACCGCATCACAAACGAGGTTGCCGGCGTCAACCGCGTTGTGCTCGATGTGACCTCAAAGCCGCCAGGCACAATCGAGTGGGAGTGATCGTGAAGTACGAGTTTTTATATTCGGTAGAGCGCGAAGTTGAATATCCGCTTGAAACACTTTGGCAGGCGTTTACCGAAACCGATGCGCTGCAGGCTTGGTATCGCCCGACCATGTTGAACTCTGTTGCCGGTGCAACACTTTCTCAACCGCACGTCGATGGAAAGTGGCAGTGCGCGATCGAGGTTCCAATGGATGGCAGCGTGCACTGCTTCTATGGTCGCTACACAAAAGTTGAGCCGATGAAATATCTCGAGCACACAATGCACTACACGGTGAGCCTCGACGAGTTCAAAGAGCGCGACGAGAGCACCGAGTTTCACATCGTCAAGATTGAATTCGAAGATCGCGGCGACAGGTCTTATGTGCGTTGGGCGCAATACGGAGAGATGCCAGAAGAACAAATTGAGATGACTCGCGCCGGCATGAACAGCTACCTCGATTCACTCGAGCAATACCTGGCAAGCTAACCGACCTGTCGGTGCCCACTCCTAAGATTGCTTAGTTATGTCTGAACTCGAAATCTTCTCAACCCCAAACGACAGCTCGAAGCTGCTCGAGGGGCTGAACCCGCAGCAGCGCGCGGCTGTTGAACACCGCGGCCCAGCACTGCTGATTGTGGCCGGAGCGGGCTCGGGAAAGACAAGGGTGCTTACCCACCGAATCGCCCACCTGCTTGCCAACAAAGAGGCCTGGCCGAGCCAGATTCTGGCTATTACCTTTACCAACAAGGCCGCCGCCGAGATGCGCGAGCGCGTGCGCCACCTGCTTGGCGAAAATGCCGAGGGAATGTGGATCAAAACCTTTCACTCTGCCTGCGTTGCGATTCTTCGTCGCGAGAGCGAGCGCCTGGGTCACGACAAAAACTTCAGTATTTACGACAGCGGTGACTCTCGCGCAATTCTGAAGCGACTCATCAAAGACTCCGGCGCCGATGTTCACGGGCTAACTCCGGCTGGCGTTGCGGCAGCAATCTCAAACGCAAAAAACGAGCTAAACGATGCAGAGAGTTTTGCGCGCAACATCGACACAAGCGACCCCAAGGCGCGCGCAATTGCAGAACTGTTCTCGCAATATCAGGGCGAGCTTCGCCGCAACAACGCCTTCGACTTCGACGACCTAATTGGCGAAACGGTTTACCTCTTTAGAGCGTTTCCAGATGTTGCCGCCGTTTACCAAAAGAAGTTTCGTCACATTTTGGTTGACGAATATCAAGACACAAATCACGCGCAATACTCGCTCATCCGTGAGTTAACCAAACCGGTGGCAATCGAGCACGCCAATGTCGATCAGCGCACCGGAATTGTTCTCGAGCCTGCATCGCTAACCGTGGTGGGCGACAGCGATCAGTCGATTTACGCTTTTCGCGGCGCAGACATTCGCAACATCAGCGAGTTCGAGAAAGACTTCACCGGCGCAAAGACGATTCTGCTCGAGCAGAACTACCGTTCGACCCAGAACATTCTGAGCGCGGCCAACGCCGTCATCGGCAACAACTTCGATCGCCCAAACAAAAACCTGTGGACAGACAGCGGCGACGGCGACAAAATCATTGGCTACACCGGCTACTCGGCTCACGACGAGGCCCAGTTCATCGCTGACGAAATCGGCGATCTGCACCGCGCCGGCACCAACTACCGCGATATCGCCGTGTTCTACCGCACCAACGCCCAGACCCGTGCCCTCGAAGAAATCTTCATTCGCGCCGGGCTGCCATACCGCGTGGTTGGCGGCACCAAGTTCTATGAGCGCCAAGAAATCAAGGATGCCTTCGGCTACCTGGTCTCAATCAGCAACCCCAAGGATGACCTGGCTATTCGTCGAATCTTGAACGTGCCAAAGCGCGGCATAGGCGATGCAAGCGAGACCGCGATTGCAGCATTTGCCGAGCGAAACAAGATTTCGGTTCGTGAGTCGTTGGCCTACTCGAGCGATCTCGGCTTTGGCCCAAAGATTGCCAGCGCAATAACTTCGCTAAACGCGATGCTAGAAGAGTTTGAAGTCAAGATGGCCACCGACACCGTCGATTCGATTCTGCGCGGTGTGCTCGACAAGAGCGGTTTGCTCGAGTCGCTCAAGAACTCTCGCGACCCGCAAGACGAAGCTCGAGTTGAGAACCTCGAAGAATTGGTTTCGGTTGCCAAGGAATTTCAGCGCAACAACCCCGAAGGCCGTTTGCCAGACTTCTTGAACGAAGTTGCTCTCGTTGCGGCCGCCGACGACATCGACGACGAATCTGGAACCGTGTCGCTAATGACGCTTCACACGGCAAAGGGTCTCGAATACGACGCGGTGTTCTTGACCGGAATCGAAGAGTCGCTGCTGCCGCACAAAATGTCTTTCATGGTGCCGGGTGGAATCGCAGAAGAACGCAGACTCTTTTATGTGGGCATCACGCGTGCAAAAAAGAAACTGCACATTTCGCTTGCTATGCAGCGCACGACTTTTGGTGAGTCAGAGAGCTCGGTTCCGAGTCGCTTCTTGGCCGAGATTCCCGATGCACTAATTGATTGGCGTGAGTCTGGCGCAAACCGCGGGCTCGGTTCGAGTGGTTACACAGGCTCGATTGCCCGCTCTGCCGGCTACGAACCGGGCGAGCGTCGTGAAAAACCTCGCACCGAGTGGAAGGGCGCCATCAGCTCGGTTCGCGACAATGGCGACCTAACCCTTGCGGTTGGCGACAAGATCGAGCATTCCGATTTCGGCCAGGGCAAGGTCATCGACGTCTCGGGAGAACCGCCCAAGCAGACCGCCGAGGTGGTCTTTGCCGGTGGAGCCAAAAAGCGCCTGCTCGTGCGAGTTGCACCAATCACGAAACTCTAGAACCCGCCTCAACCCGCTTTAGCCCGAGCGACGGCACGCGCAGGGCGCATCCGTGGGCTGCTCTGGTCGGTCGTAAGGTCTAAACTTGGTCAGGTTGGCCGCAATTTGAACGGAAAATCAATTGGATTTATATGAGTACCAGGCGCGCGATATGTTTGAGCGCCACGGAGTTCCAGTGCTACAGGGACTCGTCGCAGACACCCCAGAAGAAGCAGAGGCAGCAGCCGCCAAGATCGGTGGAGTAGTTGTCGTCAAGGCACAGGTGAAGACCGGTGGCCGAGGCAAAGCAGGCGGTGTGAAAGTTGCCAAGACCCCAGCCGAGGCAAAAGAGGCAGCCCAGAAGATTTTGGGTCTCGACATCAAGGGCCACGTGGTCAAGCGCGTAATGATCGCGCAGGGTGCGAGCATCGACAAAGAGTTCTACTTCAGCGTTCTTCTCGACAGATCAAACCGCACCTTCTTGTCTCTCTGCAGTGTCGAGGGTGGAATGGACATCGAGCAGCTAGCGGTTGAGCGCCCTGAGGCACTCGCCAAGATTGCGGTTGACGCGGTCAAAGGCATCGACAAGGCGAAGGCACTCGAGATTGCTAAGGCCGGCGGTTTCGGCGACGACCTGGCCGACAAAGTTGCAGACGTATTCGTAACCCTCTACGGAGTCTTCGTGAAAGAAGATGCAACTCTCGTTGAGGTCAACCCACTCGTGCTAACCACCGACGGCAAGATTCTTGCCCTCGACGGAAAAGTTTCGCTCGACGAAAACGCCGAGTTCAGACACACCGACCGCACCGATATTGAGCGCGACGATCTCGACCCACTAGAGGCCAAGGCAAAGTCGATGGACCTCAACTATGTGAAGCTCGACGGCCAGGTTGGAATCATCGGCAACGGTGCAGGTTTGGTTATGTCGACCCTCGACGTGGTTGCCTACGCGGGAGAGAAGCACGGCGGAGTTCGCCCGGCAAACTTCTTGGATATCGGTGGTGGCGCTTCGGCCGAGGTAATGGCTGCCGGTCTCGACGTTATTCTTGGCGACCCACAGGTGAAGAGCGTTTTCGTAAACGTCTTCGGTGGAATCACCGCCTGTGACGCAGTTGCAAACGGAATCGTTGGCGCGCTCGAAACTCTCGGGTCTTCGGCCACCAAGCCGCTGGTTGTGCGCCTCGACGGCAACAACGTCAACGAGGGTCGCCGCATCCTCGCAGAATATGCGCACCCGCTAGTGACCGTTGTCGAAACCATGGATGAAGCTGCCGACAAAGCAGCCGAGTTGGCAAACAAGTAAGCGAGAGAACAAAAACAAATGGCTATTTTTCTAAACGAAAACTCTCGAATCATCGTGCAGGGCATGACAGGTGCCGAGGGCATGAAGCACACCACCCGCATGCTCAAGAGCGGTTCAAACATCGTTGGCGGAGTGAACCCGCGCAAGGCTGGCGAGACCGTTGAGATCGACGGAACCTCTTTGCCAGTGTTCGGAACCGTTGCCGAGGCTATGGCTGCAACCGGCGCAAACGTCAGCGTGATCTTTGTTCCACCAGCTTTCGCTAAGGCGGCAATCGTCGAGGCAATCGACGCCGAGATCGGTCTTGCAGTTGCAATCACCGAGGGCATTCCGGTGCACGACTCGGCAGCCGCTTGGGCATACAACGTTGCAAAGGGTCAGAAGACTCGCTTGATCGGCCCAAACTGCCCGGGCATCATTAGCCCCGGAAAGTCGAACGCCGGAATCACACCGAGCGACATCACAGGCCCTGGCCCAATCGGTTTGGTTTCGAAGTCGGGAACCCTGACCTACCAAATGATGTTTGAGCTTCGCGACATCGGAATGTCGACCGCTATCGGTATCGGTGGAGACCCGGTTATCGGAACCACTCACATCGACGCGCTCGCGGCATTCGAAGCAGACCCAGAGACCAAGGCAATCGTTTTGATTGGTGAGATCGGCGGCGACTCAGAAGAGAAGGCAGCCGAATACATCAAGAAGCACGTCACCAAGCCAGTGGTTGCTTATGTTGCGGGTTTCACCGCACCAGAGGGCAAGACCATGGGTCACGCCGGTGCGATTGTTTCTGGTTCTGCCGGAACCGCGCAGGCAAAGAAGGAAGCATTCGAAGCTGCCGGTGTAAAGGTCGGCAAGACCCCAAGCGAGACCGCCGCGCTTATGCGTGAGGTTTACAAGAACCTATAAGCGCCTTGCATTGAACCGAAGGCTGACTCTTGCGATTGGTGCCCTGCAGGCACTGATTTCTGTTGCCATCGGGCTCGGTGCACTTGTCGTTCCGCTTATTCTGCTCTGGCTTTTCGAAAACGACGGGCTAACTGAATTCGGTTTGGCCTTTAGAACAGCCGGCGACATCTGGTTGCTCTCGCAGGGCGCAAGCATCAACGTTTCTGCCGGCGACTTTCTCGGCCTCGAAGTTCCAGCGTTTGCCATAACTCTCATGCCGCTCGGCTACAGCATTTTCTTGGCCTGGCTCGCGTGGCGAGTTGGTCGCTCGATTTCTGGTGCCGCCGAGATGTGGCCAGCCTGGTTGGGCGCAATCGGCACATTTGCTCTGCTCAACTTTCTGGTTGTTAGCGCCGCAAATCATCCGGCCGTTGCACCAGATCAAATTGGTGGTCTGATTTGGCCGGTGCTGTTCTTTAGCGCATTCGTGTTCATCGGTTCGCTAGTTGGTGAACCTCGAGCGGTTTACGGCGTTGCCAGGGGAATCGTGTCGACCGAGCGCAAAGCGCTTTACGACTGGCTTTCAAAAACCTTCGCGGCATTGCCTTGGGTTATTCGTGTTGTTTGGTCGCCGGCTTTGCGTGCCGGCACCGGCATCGTTATTGCGATGCTCGTAGTTTCTTCGGCCGCAATTGGTTTGCTGGTTGCATTCAACTGGATAGGTGTTGTGACGTTTTATGAAACCGTTCACTCAACTTTCTTCGGTGGCTTCGCAATAACGAGCGCGCAGATCGCTCTGCTGCCAAACTTCGTGGTCTATGCCGCAAGCTGGCTAACCGGCGTTGGTTTCTCAATCGGCGCTGGTTCGCTAATCTCGCCGCTCGGTTCGGCAGCCGGCCCGCTACCGGCGATTCCGGTTCTCGCGGTATTGCCGCAGGGAACCCTCGACTTCGGAATGATCGCCGTGATGGTTCCTCTGCTCTTGGCATTCTTTGCAACGCTCGCAATTAAGAAGCACGCCGATGATGTTCGCTTCGAGTTTGCAACTCCACTCGGTTCGGCATTGGCTCTCGGACTCTCGATTGCTTTCGTGGCGGCGGTCGAGTTATCCCTGCTGGCATGGCTAGCATCGGGAGCTTTCGGCCCCGGCCGATTTGCCGTAGGCGGTGTGAACCCATTGGTGTTGTTTGCGGTGTTCTTCGTTGAGGTTGCGGTGGTGGCCGTGTTGGCATCGTTCTTCGCAGCTAAACCACTTCGCCCAGATCACCCGCTGCTTGCTCTAAAGAAGAAATAGTGCAAATCGCCCCAACGCTTCGAAAGTAAAATAGAAGCGTGTTGTCGGTGGTAGTGCTCATCTCCGGCGGGGGTTCAAACCTGCGGGCGTTGCTAGACGCAGCCGATAGCCCGCTCTATGGCGCTCGGATTATGGCCGTCGGAGCCGACAACCCGGCAGACGGTCTAGCCCACGCAGACCTCTTCGGAGTGCCGAGTTTCGTGGTGTCGCCCTCGAGTTTTGATAGCCGCGAAGCCTGGGCCGAGGTGCTGCTCGAAAACGTGAACTTCTTCAAGCCAGACCTGGTGGTCTTGGCCGGTTTCATGCGCATTCTGCCGGCAGGGTTTGTGCGTGCGCTCAGCCCGAGACTCATCAATACGCATCCATCGTTGCTACCGAACTTTCCTGGCGCTCATGCCGTGCACGATGCAATCAGCGCTGGTGCGACCGAAACCGGCGTGACAATTCACGTTGTCGACGAGGGTGTCGACACCGGGCCAAAGATTGCTCAGCGCAGCCTCTCGATTTTGCCTGGCGAAAGCGAAGGCGAATTGCACGAACGCATCAAGGTTGTCGAGCGTGAGCTTCTGGTTGAAACCGTGCTCGCAATCGCCGAGAAGAAGATCGACCTCAACCAGGTTGCAAAGAACAGTTAGTCGAAAAGAGAGATTCATGGCAGCAATCAATCCGCACTCACCGGCCGACTACCGTCACTTCGACCGCATTCAGATTCGCCGCGCTCTGATCTCGGTTTCAGATAAGACCGGATTGGTCGAGCTTGCCAAAGCGCTAGGAGCAAGCGGTGTCGAGATTGTTTCAACCGGTTCGACAGCAAAAGCTATCGCAGATGCAGGCATCGCAGTTACCGAAGTTTCTGAGGTAACCGGATTTCCAGAAACTCTCGACGGCCGAGTAAAAACTCTGCACCCGAGTGTGCACGCCGGCCTGCTCGCAGACATGCGACTCATCGCGCACGAGGGTCAACTCGACGCTCTCAAAATCGAACCGTTTCAGTTGGTTGTCGTAAATCTCTACCCGTTTGTGCAGACCGTTCAGTCTGGGGCCAAGGGCGACGCGGTCGTCGATCAGATCGACATCGGTGGCCCTGCCATGGTTCGCGCCGCGGCAAAGAACCACGCAAATGTGGCCGTAGTAACCGACCCTGGTCGCTATGCAGAAATCATCGAAGCACTCGGCACCGGCGGCACAACGCTGGCGCAGCGCAGGGCACTAGCCCTAGCCGCCTTCTCGCACACCGCAAAGTATGACGCCTCGGTTGCCAACTGGTTCGAGGCCGAGCTGTCGGCAGAGTGGCGCAAGAACGCCGATCAGACCATCGATGCGGCAAGCAAGAATCCTGGTTTCACCAGCACTTTCGAGGTCAAGGGGCAGCTCACCTCGGTTCTGCGATACGGCGAAAACTCTCACCAATCGGCGGCCCTCTATCGTGCAGCAGACCAGGCGAGCGGAATCGCTCAGGCTCGCCAGCACGGTGGCAAAGACATGTCTTACAACAACTATGTCGATGCAGACGCAGCACTTCGCGCGGCCTTCGACTTCAGCGAGCCAGCGGTTGCCATCATCAAGCATGCGAATCCGTGTGGAATTGCGCTTGGCAGTGCAACGGCCGCTGACCCGATTGCCGATGCGCACGCGAAGGCACACATGTGCGATTCAATTTCGGCATACGGTGGCGTGATTGCCGCCAACCGAATCGTGACGCTCGAAATGGCGAAACAGGTTTCAACGATTTTCACCG
>JACCDX010277927.1_pt1 | contig 12552 bp, 23 predicted proteins | sample 7449681 | NCBI WGS metagenome assembly JACCDX01 (sample SAMN15323450, study PRJNA562643) | freshwater metagenome | isolation source: river surface water | place: USA:Blue River Watershed | collected 2017-08-18
GCAAGGGTTTTAATGACTACTTTATCGTCTTGAATAGAAAAAATTTGGCTCATAGTTGCTCTCTCGTCCAGTATTTATCTGGAACATGTAGCAACCTGAAGTCAAAAAAATAGGGCCTTAACGGCCCTATTTTATGCTACTTTAAGTAGGATTATTTCTTCGTTAATCCTGCCATTCATCTTAGTATCTGTAGCGTTGATATCTTCTAAGAATTTACGCAACTGTACCTTACCAGCTGACTTAAACTCTTTGAGTTTTTCTTCGGGTTTACGAATAGTCTTACAAATACTCTGCGCTTCGTTGAAGCCTGTAATTGTAGTACCCTTAACACCAAGTTCTGCATATTCGTTAGCAACATACTTGCCAAGTTTACGACTCTTAGTGTTGTAAACCCAAAGTTCTTTGGAACCTAAGATGTCTGTTGGGTTGATAGATACTAGTTTAAGTGGCTCGTCTGTCTTTTTGTACTTGAGTTTAGCAACTACTTTTTCGGCAGGCACGGTTTTCTTAGCACGAGGCTTTTTATTAACCTTTGCTTCTTCCATAAGCATCTTACAAGCACTTTCAATTTCTTGCAGGAATACAATGAAGTTTTTAATTTGTTTACGGCTACGATGACTGTAGCCTTCTTTCAACTGTTCGTCGGCTTTACCACTTGCAAGTTCCAACAGTTCCGCTAAATCTCGAGCATAGAAGTCCTTGATAATACGGGCATGTGCAGCTTTTACACCCTTACCACGCAACAGGCTTAGGATCTTAAATGCTTTAGGATCGAAGTTTTCTGGATCAGTTTGGAAAGAGTAATATGCATCTTCCAGTTCTTCTGTCATGTTCATAGCCGCATCGCGAACACGTTCTTGGATGCTAGGAGTATAAACAGCAGGCTTAGCCGCTTCAAGAGCTTTAGCAGTTTCTGGATCGATATCGTCTTTTGCTTCTTCGATAACCTTAACAATAGCGTTACGCAACCATTCAGCAGTATCTCGGCCTTCATTAAAGTCGGCACGTTTAGCAGGCATACCGCGATTCAAACACGCAGCAATGGCACCCATGGTCGAATTGAAACGGCTATCTTTTGCTTTTTTAAGTAGAGCAATATCTTTTTTAGCACCGCCGACGCTTTCGAGCCATTTAATAACAGCAGGCTTAAACAGTTTGCTATCTGCTTCAAGGCGGTAGTAGTCCATCGAACGGCGGAAGTGGCGGTTAAACTCGTCGGCACTCATGGTCTCGCAACCATCCCAAGTTGGGCTAGTGTCTTTAACTGCGCGAGTACGGTGAGCAATAACTTGCTTTTTGGTTACACGAGTTTTGGTTGCTGCTTTAGCCATTTAGAGCTCCTAATTAATTAACAATACAAGTATTATAGCACCAAAGATGTAGCATGTCAATCGATGTTTTTACACTGATTATACAATTTGGTTAGCTCTGGAAAGGTTTCCAAAAAATTGGTGCCGCGTCTACGATCGTGCTCGTCGAAAAATAAACCAAAATCCTTTAAATGGATGATTTCTTTATTCTCTTTGATCAGGTATTGTATGCGTTCGAGTTTGTTTGTTTCCCAATCATCGAACCCTTTTCCGTCACAGTGGTTTGACTTCATAAATTGAACTTGTTCTAATAGCATGTCAATGTACTCTACAGGAAGAATTCTGACACTCATCCATTTTGGGTTATCCAAGTAAGGAATATCTAATCTAATAGATCTGGTTTCTTTATAAAATTTAAGTTTCATTATCAGCACATCTTTCAAAAATTCCATATAGGATGTTATTGAAAGTGCGTTGTATGTTGACATAATACTAAAATTACCGTCTGGGACTTCATTTAAGTATCTATGACAGCTTTCTAGCCATGTGGTATAGACCATTCCATTGCGTATATATTCTGCCTTTTTACCGTATGCCTCTGCGCTGGTAAACAGCGTGAACTTTTTAACCATTTTGTTTTCTTGGATAATTTTAATTTTTTCAAGAAATTTATCAAACAGCTTATCAGGTAATACACAGTTACTATTAATAGCTAATTCGAGATTTGGATTTGGATGTTCAATAATGTAGTCAAGGACTTTAAAAGTATCCTTACTCATCAAAGGTTCTCCGCCAGTAATACGGAAAGTATGCAAGGTGGAATACACTTCGGGCCACCATTTCCAAAATGCTTCTACGTAAGGATTATGTTCCTTTAGTGGAATAGGCATTTTGTTTTGATACTTAGTGTGTTCAAGATCGTTATAGCCTAACCCAGTTGGGTATCCGCCAAACTTTTCAATTTCTTCCATCCATTTAGAACTAATATGGGGACTGCAATAAGCACATTTAAAGTTACAAGCATGACTAAAACTAACTTCTAAGTACGTAGGCTTTATATTTCTTTCCCAGCCAGCATACATTACATTAAAATATTGTTCTTTTCCTGCCCAAGTATCTGCACTTTTGTAAACACGGTCGCTGAATATGTCAGAGTCTGCGGGTGCATTGTCTTCAACTTGCCAGCAAAAGTGGCATTCCTCTGGTCGAGAACCAGTCATCATAAGTTTACGTTGTTCTTTTTTGAACTTGGTGTTGTGTAATGCGCCTGGGTCTTCCTGAATTTCTTCTATAGGAATTTTATGTGTGTTAGGGTGGTGACAACTATGGGTGTGACCGTTTTGTAAATGCAAAGTAACCTGTAGCCATTTGGCAAGGCACATGCCTGGACCGGTTCTATCTAAGATTTGTTTTGCTTGTCTAAGCCAAATAACTTTATCGTTCATACAGTAATTAGTTCCAGCGTAATATAAACCAGTCTAAGTCCGAACGTTTTTTAAATTCAAACACGTGGTATGCAGTTCGGGCATGATAACCTAAGTTATCTATGCACCATTGATTTATTTCTACGTAAGTTTCTTCTGGGTAAGGTTCGTTATATCCTTGTACAACAAGAGGTTCGGATTGATCATCGCTCCAAACCTCTGCTATCCATTTACGATTTCCTTGCCTGACTTCTATGTCCATAGACCGTGTCGGACTTTGATAAGACGAATCATCATGTCTTCATCTTCTTTTTCATAAGCCGCTTCAATCTTACGAAGTAGTTTGTGTGCCTTGTCGCTCATCTTTTTAAGTTCAGGAGTTTTATCTCCTCCCCAGCTTAGACGACCACCGTTGGCTAGTCGGCTTGCTTCGCAGTAAGCACTCCATCCACTTGCATCATGTGGGTCTGGACGATTGCGATATACTTCAGTCCACCACTTGTACAAGTCTAGAATTTCTTGTGCCTTCTCTGCTTGTGGTGTGAGTTTACCTAGGTTGTCTGAATCAGGGCCAACTTCATCTTCTTTCCAACGAAGTTGACGTTGCCATTCTAGGTTATCTAGGCCAGCTTGCGGACAACGCCAAGTTCTCCAACGGAACCATCCTGTGGCATACCAAGGTGCTTTGTATTTGTTCTTTTCGTCTGCGCCTGCCCATGCAATGTGCCACCAAGCTAGTTCAACTTCAACAAAGTCGACTAGTTCGTTAAAGAGACATGGGAGAAAGCGATTGCCAACATCGCGCCACTCACCACGAGGTATATCACGAGCATGAGCCGTAAGAGCATGGGTTTTAGTGACCCAGCGATTATTAACATAGTACTTGAGGCCATATAGTTTGTCTGGAATGTAAAAAACAATAGTTTGAAGAATGTCTAAACCTTCTTCAGCAAGCCACCACCGAACAGGGTAAGCGGCCTTGGCTCGCTTTTCCCATTCATCCCAGCCTTCACTGGTCTTAGCACCACCTTTGGTAGTACCTCGAAGCCAGTCGGCAAATTTTGAACATGTCCAGTAGTGGTTACGCATTTTAGTCTTTCTTACCGCCAAATAGTTGTAGCAAACTCAAGAACAAGTTAATGAAATCGAGATATAGTGTCAATGCACCCATTACCTCGGCCTTACCGTCATTGTCATAACTGACCATTTCACGAATCTTTTGTGTGTCGTAAGCAGTCAATCCTAGGAAAATAATAACAGCAATAGCTGAAATTACCATTTGCATTACAGTACTACCAATAAAGATATTGATAACACTGGCAATGATAATAGCAATCAAACCAATAAACATAAATTGGCCAACACTATCTAAATTCTTTTTAGTAAAGTATCCGTATCCACTCATAACTCCAAACAAAACTGCGGCACTCATGAACGCACTTACAATACTACCCATGTTATAGACTACAAAAATTGTAGCAAAACTTAAACCCATTAGTGCAGCAAATCCGTGTAAAAAGATTTGTAAAGCACTTTTACTCATCTTTTCCATAGCAACACTGACACCTAAAATCGCAACTAATGGTGCAAAAATTACAAGCCACTTCATTGCGCCGGTGAAAAAGAATTGCATCATAGTAGCATTAGTTCCTATCAAGAAACTAACAATCATCGAAGTAATAACGGCAAGACCCATGTGTCCGTAAACTCGACTCATTGCACTATTAATATCACTTGCTGAGCGGTAAATTGCACCGCCTGTATAACTAGATCCAAACATTTTTTACTCCTTGTGTAAATAATTATTTAATTCTGGGGGAGTCCAACCCAAAGGTTTTAGGACTTTTCCGTCTTCTCTTTTGCGTACTTTACCTGTTTCACTATCAATTTTGGCAAAGTTAGTACGCATGACTTCCTTCCAACCGCCTTCGCCATCAAATCCTGCACTATGGATTGCTCCTACTGTTACAACAATAAAATCCAGCAAAGCATCTAGTGTTTCTACTTGATCATTATTGTCGATAGCAACCTGCAATTCTTTCCATTCTTCTTTCATCAATTCTAGATATAGTTTGAATTGATCCTGATTGAACGTGTCTGTAGTTTGGTCACAGGCCCGCATAAATTTTTCTTGATCTCGAAACGGATTTGTCATAATTTTCCTTAAATTGTATTTTCAATTTTTACTTCGTCGTGTTCAAAACACGGGATAGGTCTTCCAATGGAGTCTAACATCATAGTCCCCCACTTAGAACCATTTTCTTCAAATTCTACAAAAACTCTATTGTAAGCACAAAACAAATTTGTTTCAACTCGAGCACTTTTAGGTCGATGAAGGACAGCCAACAGGACAAGTATAGTCATAAGGATTGACCATATTATGAACGCCCACTTGACTATTTTCACTTGAGTGCTTCCATCGTCTGCCGTTTAGCTTCTTCTTTGACTTCCTGCTTGTGAATTGTTTGAAGACCTCTAAACAGTTCTTCAACAACATGTATAATAGCGGCTTTTCCATCTTCTGTCAAGTGACTGTATTCTGGACTTACAGAGCTTTCGTGCCAAACACGAGCGTTTTGACTAAGTTCAAGTAATGATCCATACAACATGTCTTTATGCATGGATCGACGAATATCAAATTTTCTCGCCATTGTCAAACCCTCTAAAATGTAGGAAGCGCGGAAAGCGTAAAGAGAAACTTCCATCCTGGTTTTGCGTGATAGCGTCAGCACGTACCTCCACAATTTGCCCAATAAGGGTTTCACGACCAGCCCAAAAAGTATCGCGGTCGGAATCAGTAAACCCAGAACCGCAGTTGACTCGAATTGATCTATTATCATCTTCACCTTCGCATACTAGAGCACCTAGTTTACCAACGTTCTTGCCTGTGCCCTCTTCAACAGCAACAACGGACAGCGACACTTCAATGAACGGCTTGAGTTTGAGCCAACTTGTTGTACGCTTACATTCGTAAGGTGCATTAGGATCTTTAATCATAATGCCTTCATATCCGCCGTCAATGGCGAATTGATTAATTTCTTTGAAACGTTTCTTGCCTTCGTCTGTGTTAAGGTCAACCAGTTCATGACCAACAACTGCAACGTTAGGCAAATCTGCCTTGTGTTTCTTGTGCCATTCATAAACATACAGACTACGAGTTTCTTGATCCTTGTCCCACTTGCCTTCTTGGAACTTATCCAATGGGCACATGTCAAACAAGTGCAGAACAGCATCCTGCGCTTCAACATCGCTTTTGCGATGTACCTGCTTCATAAGGTCTTGGAAACTACTAGACATAACTTCACCGTCTAGCACAAGGTCGTACTTGGGAGGATCCTTTTTTACAACAGCACTAATCTGTTCTTCTATGTGGGGAAAGTTATCCAGTGACTTACCGTTCCTGCTAAAAAGACTAACATGCCCATTTGTACGCACAATAGCAAGAACACGAACTCCATCGAGTTTGACTTCAATATATTTTTTGCCTGAAACTTTGGACTCATGATTTGCGCTGTCATGAGCAAGTTGGCAACTAAACACAGGAATAGTATAGTCTGCATAGTTCTTCTCCACTACTTTATTGATTGTTTTTTCGCTGACACCGCAACGCAAATCTTTAATAAGGATGCGACGATACCATCCGTTCCATTGTGATTTTGTAGATTGTTTTATTACCTCAGCGACGGCATCACGGGCATCATTGCCGGTGAGGTGACGATCACGTAGACCGCTAACGAGCACAATAAAATCATTCCAACTAAGCCCAGGGCCATCTTCATCTTTCTTCTCCGGTATTTGTTTAAGTCCAAAGGTAATCATTGAATCTAATGCAAGTTGACAACCTTCAAAGAACTCGTCATTACCTGCTTCTGCTTGCGCCAAAATAATGGCTTCTTTGTTTAAACGGCTAGGGTGATTTTCCAAACTAGAAATAACATACTGGCACGGGTCGCTCATTTTAACTCCAAACGATTATCTATAATACTTGTATTATACAGTCGTTAAGATACAAAGTCAACCTATATTACTCTTCTTCTTCGCCTAGTATGTAATCAGCAACACCGAATTCTACAACTTCTTGAGCAGTTAAGTAAACGTCGGATGCTGGCAATAATTTGGTTTTGATCTTTGATGGAATTAGACCAGTGGCATCTTTTAGAATTTGAACCATTTTGGCGTTGAGCGATTCATTTTCTTTCATTTCAGCTTTGATGTCGTGATACTTTGCTTCGACACCTGCGGAAAATTGATGGCACATGAAACTGGTATTTTGAGCAGCAAATCGTTCACCTTTAGTGCCGCTGGCAAATATAAGGAACGCTGCGCTCATTACAGCGCCAATACCAATTACCCGTATTGAATGGGTTGAGCTGTTCATGACATCGATAAGGGCAAAGGCTTGATACAAGTCTCCACCTGTTGAATTGATGTATAGAGTTAGGACTTTATCTTTCGAATCTAGATTTTCGTAAGTTATCCACTTAATACACTCATTTACATTATCTTCGCTAATCTCGCCTACTAAAAAATGTGTATGATTTTCGAGTAATTTTACGTCAATGCGATCTTGCGCGGTAAAGTCTTCTAGACGTTTCACGATTGGGCCCTTTGGATTATCTGCGTATATTTATACTTTAACAGAAAATCCAAAAGAACTCAAGGCCGCTTGGCAATCACCTGATCCGCAAAACCGTATTCTACAGCTTCTTGGGCACTCAAAAACGTATCAAACTTCATAGTTTCAAACAGTTCTTGGTAAGTTTTGCCTTTGGTATTGTGCTTGACATACAGTTCGGTAAGACGCTTGTTCAGTCTTTTTGACTCTTCGAAGTGTCGTTTTGCGTCTTCAAACTCCAGTTCCTGTACGTGGATACTGCCGCGGGTACTAGGCGTACCCGAACTAACACGGTGGATCATTGTACGACTTTCGGGCAGGACAAATCGCTTGCCTGGTTCACCTGCTTGTGCCAGGAACGAGCCCATACTTGCGGCTTGTCCAATAACATAAGTTGCAACTTTTGGTTTGATAAACTGCATGGTGTCATAGATAGCCAAACCAGCAGTTACGCTACCTCCGGGGCTGTTGATAAAGAAATTGATATCTTCATTGCCCTGACTTTCCAAGAATAGCAGTTGAGCTACAATCAAACTAGCCATATGCTCGTCAACATCGGAGTCCAGCATTACAATGCGATCTTTGAGCAAACGACTGTAAATGTCATATGCTCGTTCTCCCTGTGCTTCTTTTTCAATAATAGTTGGTACCAAACGTGGCATTATTACTCCATTTTCAAATTAAAATCTTTATCATTCTGGCTTAGGTAAAAGCAAGCCATTTTAAACATAGCACGAGCATGTTCTACATCGTGCGGAACTACTATTGTATGACCTTCGCGCATTAAACGCAACTCTTCTTGAGCAACCATTCCTTCGAAAAGTTCGTCTTTCATAATCTCGCGGCAAATTTGTTCTACGTGTTCACGATCCATTTGCTCGTAGTCACGAGCCATTTCTTCTAATTCAAATTCAGTTGGCATCTGTTTCTCCAAAGATGTAAGCGGCCATTTTACGTTCTGCAATAGCTTGAGACTCTGGAGTTCGCATGGCGCAGTCAAAACAAATTTGTTCATCGTTTGGACCGTATGGCCTGCACTCGTTTATTTTACCGCACAGTTCACACGCTGAGTCGGGTTCTTGCATTATGATTCCACGTCCACTCATTGCTTTGCCAATCGAATGTTTATGTAAGACAAAACGGCGTTCAACGCCGCCATACCGTAGTTTTGGTCAGCTAAACAGTAAAGTGCAGAACTTGCACAGAACCCACCGACAAAAAAGTTAAACTCGTAGATATTATTTTTAAACCATTCTTTCATTATGCCGCCTTTTTGTTTTCTGTTTCTTCTGGTAACGGCAATCCGCCGTCTGGGTCATCGCTAGGTCCATCGTCGTCGTATAATTGACTTTGGAAGAATGTAAGTTGGTCAATCATTTGTTGACAACCTGCATGTGTCATCAGGATCTCACTATAACCCATACTAAACGCAACACGGTTGTTATCAGTTAAACCCAAGCGATAGAAAATCTTAGCAGGATCTTCCTTTTTAGGAGGCTTTACTTCTGGCATAGGCGCAACCGCTTTAGGTTCTGGAAATTTAACCACATTAGTTTGTTCTGTGTTTTTTGGATTTTTAATAAATCTACAAAAGTCAAACATTTTTCGATCCCATGTTACATCTAAGTTTATCGAACGCCCTAACGGCGGAAACCAAAAGGGCATTGATAGAAAGAAAATATACAACGGTCCAGCCCATGTAAGATCTGCACCGTTGTAAATGCTAAACATCCCTACTACAAAGTAGGCGACACTGATATAAAATATCCAGTGTCCGCCTGTTCTTTCGAACAATTTCATTACTTGCCTACATTGACATTAGCACCTGCACCAATTACCAAAGTTTGACCTTTGAAACTAGCAATAGCATCTGCCACTCTCAATGCTGCATCGGCTTGTTTCATACGAGCTTGTGCATCCATATATTGAATAGCACTGGCATTGGTATTCAAAGCTGCAATACGACGAGCTTCTGCTTCGGCAGTCTTAACTTCAACTTCCTTTTGCTTGAGTTCGTTTTTAGCCTTAACCAAATCGTTAGCTGATGCTACGACAGAGTCGGCTGGCACAATATTACGAATAAGGACCTGACCAATAACCAAACTGCCGTCTAGCTTTTCTTCAGCCAATGACTTTTGAATAGTTTCTTTAATTGCTTGTTCCATCGCCTGACGATTGTCAGCCATGTCCAATGCTTCGTACTTTCGAGCTTCTTTGTAGATAGCGTTACGAGTAGTTTGAACAATGTAGTTGTACATCAGATAAATGTCACCGTTGTTTCGAGCATGAAACGCCTGGCTCTTTTGACTATAAAGTTCAGCAACCTGTGCCTGGTTAATGTTATAGATAACTACAGCATCAAGTTCTTTCATTGTGCTATTATCTTTAGCAACAGGAGTCATGTCCTCCAATTTGACGTTAACATCTTTGATTGGGAATGTAAGAACATCTCCGATAATAACCTGATTAAAACTACCAGGTAGCAATTCACCTTGCTGTACCTGTTTATCAAAGCCAACACGAACACCGACTTCACCGGTTTCAATACGGGTACAGCCAGTCATCAAAACAGCGCCAGCGAGAATACCAAGAGTTACAAGACGTTTCATTTTAAATAAATCCTTTTACCATAAGAAAGAAGCAAACCACAAAGCCCAGTACAAAATACAAAGGCCTCAACCAAAAATCGTTAATCATATAAATCCTTTAAAAAACGATTACTATTGCAGTCATCACAGTTAGTGCTAACAGCGAAACAATTATACTGTAAGTGATGGACTTCGTCAAGGTCCATTTCTCCTTACCTTCCATGTTTCTCCAGGCAGTAATGCCAAAGTGAATCAGGACGGCAAAGATAATAAAAATAATCCAAAGTCTAATCATTGATTACGCTCCAATTCTTTAAATGCTTCAGGAGCACGTTTCAAAGCCAGCTCACGTTCTGCGTGTGCTTCTTTGGCCTTGCGTAGGACGTTAGCGTCGCCCGTAGGCAGTACAACCAACACATAGGTGTGAATCTTATTACCTGCCTGAATACGCTTAATTTCTTTTTGCTCAACACCAGTCAAATCGACATTTGGGCAAAAGCTCTTAGTGGCACGTTCGTTCACTTGAGTACGACTATTCTCGCCTTCAGTTGAGTAGACTTTTGTTTGTTGGCTAGTCTTGCCGCCGGCCGCCATACACAGTTTGCCGTAAGCATCTGTCTTGGCGTAAGCATCTGCATCTGCCATGTTAAACGAGCTACCAAAACCGCTTTCATAAACAGCACTGGCGCTAGTTGGTACTTTATTATACCAGTCGGGGGTCTTATCCAACACCTTTTGTTGTGCGTCAGCTTGACGTTCACGCTCTGCTTCTGCTCGTTTTAGATAAGGATCGGCAGTACCGCAAGCAGTTAGAGCAACAATAACGGGTAGAAGTAATAGTGTCTTTTTCATTTTAGCCCTCAATTGGATTTAATTTTAGAAGCAGTCCAGTCAGTACCGGCTTTAATATCTTCGCCTAGTCCTTTGACCAAACCTGCCGATGTACTACAAGCAGAAACAGTAGCAGCCAAAATAACAGTAATCAATGTTTTCATTTTGACGACTCCTGAACGGTTTTAGTTGCTTCCTTTGCCATCTCTGACACCAATGCTTTACCTTGGGTGCTTACAAAGTTTACACCATTTGAAAAAACATTAACAACGAATGTAGGTGCCAAAATAACAATTGCCAAAATAACAATCCACTTAGTCACAATCTTCTCCTGTGTGTGTTGCGATAGTGTTAGTATATGTTCTATGCGTCCGAATGTCAACCTACCATTTATCCATAACAGTCCAAAGTTCATCATCGTTCTTACAAATTACGCCTTTGGACATTTTTCCTTCAAACCGTTCGGTAAAGAAACGACATTTGGTACTATCATGTTTAAAGTATTTTGGTTTTTTGGGATCAAAACTAAATTCGTTTTCCATAGCCGTGTCACCAATTTTCCAACGAACTTTAGTTGGTACTGGGCCCTCTTTACAAACAGTATGGACTTCGGTCCTAAAGTCCCCACCCAATCTTATGTACAGCTCATTCATTCCGTTTTGAATGGCTTTTTGGCAACTAATTTCTGGATCGCCATAATCTTCGTGTGTCCAATCTACATTATGCGTGTCGCCGTCAACTTTGACGCTGAACTTAACACGACATTTTTGGTGACTTTTTTCTTTCACCAAATTCTCAATATCGCTAACTTGTCTATCTTTAGTCAATTGGCTGGCTTGCCGCATTGTGCAATCTGCCCAAGCAACATTACTAATCAACAGTAAAGTTATAAGAATAGTTTTCATTGTTCACAGTTATAAGCAAACCACCAAATGTGTTCTTTCAAGAGAGAATGATATGCCTTGTCCTCTCCTTCGAGTTTTTCAGTACTACGATCCATGAATTTTAGACGTAAGATGTCCTTGAGATCCCAAATTTGGTCAGCCCGTTTCTTACAATCTAGCGGATAGTTTTGAAGTTGTTGGTAAGTGGGCAAAGGCTGGCCACTACAGCCAACCAGTGCCGCTGTCAACAAGACGATTAATGTTTTCACACTCTGTGGTCATCAACAAGTTGAACATCGCTAAGACCAGCCAGCATTTGAAACTTTTGCCAAGCAGCCTTAACACCTGGGTTTTTATCTAGTTCTTCACTAGGTAGAATTGTTTCCAACCAAATATGCGGGAGCCTGCGTGGGTGAGCACCAAACTTCCTAGGCTCGTGGAACTTGCCAGATTCTACTAGAGCGATACTAACACTACGGAATTGTTCTTCATCTGCATCAGTATATCCAGCCCACTCTGGATGACTACCACCAAAGAAGCCACGCATCATATTGCCGTCACTGCCACCACCGTAGCCCTGCCAAATACTCTTCCATTGTAGGTCATCTCTAGGATCGAAATCTGTACGAGCAATGATAACCAACACATCGTCGATGTCGACTTTGCCTTCTACAATGTCACGAACGCAACGGCTATAACTAAGACCAATTTTCACTTTATTTCCAATCTTACTTGTTTAATTGAATCCCAACGGAAACTTTTCCAATGCTTTGACTCCAAATCGTAAACAGGGCAAACATCTTCGTTTACTTTGCGTTCACGCTTTGGTGCCGGAAAGTTTATTGGACTGTCAGTGTTAGTATAATGCTTTTCTTCAGTTAAGTCAAGTGGAACAAGCGA
>JACCDX010682648.1_pt1 | contig 12550 bp, 14 predicted proteins | sample 7449681 | NCBI WGS metagenome assembly JACCDX01 (sample SAMN15323450, study PRJNA562643) | freshwater metagenome | isolation source: river surface water | place: USA:Blue River Watershed | collected 2017-08-18
ATTTTGGTTCGGTGCTGGGCAAGAACGGTGGAAACCCACGTCCTTGGATTGACCCCAAGGAGCAAGAGCGTGCCGGTAACGTCGCGTATGGTGTATCCAAAGCCGGTGTGCACATCATGACAGCCTATCTCGCCCGAGAGCTCGCCGCGAGTGGGGTGACGGTCAATGCTGTAGCGCCAGGGCCGATTGCCTCAGCGATGACAACAAGTTTTCCGCAGGTCTTGCGGGATTTGATTCCAGCGGGGCGGATGGGGCGTGCGGCCGAGGTCGCGTCAGCCGTTCTATTCTTGGCCTCGCCTGAATCAGCCTTTATTACCGGTGAAGTGTTAGATGTAAACGGCGGTCTGTGGTCCGACTAGCGGATCTGAGGGGCGCGCCATGTTTGGGCACGCATTAGTATTAATTGCTTACACCGCTTACACTCTTGTTATTCCTAATACGAGGTGTGTGATGCCCTTCTGTACCGCCTGTGGTGCCAAGAATCCGGACGACGCGAGGTTTTGTAATGCCTGTGGCGCGGCGATTTTGACGGCGCCTGTTGCGCCAGTCGCTCGGCTTAAGCCGTTTGATAATCCCGACGAGTTATGGAAGATGTTTTTCTACGTCGCGATTTTCAATTTGGCACTGTATTTTTTAACAACCGCAGCGGAAGACTTGCTGGCTTACGGCATAGCTATCGTAGTGGGTATTTCAGCGGTGTATTTCGCGATTGCCTATTGGATTCTGAAAGTCCAAGCGGTCGATAAAAATCGTTCACTTTGGATTTTGCCGCTGATCGCTTTCCATGTATACGCGTACCTTGAGGGCTTGTCAGGGATCGATGATCTGACGAATCCCAATACGTTTGATGTCTACGACACGTACTTGTCTGGATTGCCTGAGCTGTTTTTGTTGATCAAGCTCTTTCTCGCGGTTCGCGAGCGCGTATCGCAAAAGACGGTCTCGTAGTCGTTTGAGGACTACGTACGCTGCCAGAGCGAGTCCGGTTGCCCGGCCGCTTTGTTTAAGCAGCGCGCCAAAATAAACAACAAGTCAGACAGGCGGTTTAAATACTGACTAGGCAGCGGCCCAAGCGTTGCCTCATGCTGAAGCGCGACAACCGAGCGCTCAGCACGGCGGCAAACGCTGCGTGCGACATGGGCGAGCGAAGCTGCTCGCGTACCGCCGGGCAAGATGAATTCTTTTAAAGTCGGCAGTCCCGCGTTAAGCGCGACGATTTGTTCATCCAAATACGCGACCTGTTCGGCTTTCATCAAGGCATAACCTGGTACGGCAAGTTCGCTGCCCAAATCAAACAGCACATGCTGGGCGGGTGCGATGACGGCTGCCAAGTCTATTGGCAACGGCTCGGCCAGCAACACGCCTAAACAACTATTTAATTCATCGACATCACCCATGGCTTGCACGCGCGCACTGTCTTTTGCGATACGGCTGCCGTCACCTAATCCCGTGGAGCCATCGTCCCCCGTGCGGGTGGTAATGATCGAGAGGCGAGTGCTCATGGGGTGCGACCTTTTATAAGACGTAGCGGGCTAGATCCTGACTGCCAGCAGCTTCAGCCAGCTTGTCATTCACGTACGCAGCGTCGATGCTGATGGTTTTGCCGCTACTGGCCGTCGCGTCAAACGACAAGTCTTCGAGCAGCTTTTCCATCACGGTGTACAAGCGACGCGCGCCGATGTTCTCAGTGCGCTCGTTTACCTCGAAAGCAAGCTCAGCTAACCGAGCAATCCCCTCATCTGTGAACGCTAGCTGTACGTCTTCGGTCGCCAGCAGTGCGGCGTATTGTTTGGTGAGTGATGCATCGGTATCGCATAGGATGCGGACAAAGTCTTTGGCGGTCAGTGAATCGAGCTCAACGCGAATCGGAAAACGACCCTGCAGCTCAGGGATCAAGTCTGAAGGGCGCGACAAATGAAACGCGCCCGACGCGATGAATAGGATGTGGTCGGTACGAATCATGCCGTACTTCGTTGTGACGGTCGTGCCTTCCACGAGCGGCAAGAGATCACGCTGCACGCCTTGGCGCGATACGTCGGCGCCACCGGACTCTTGACGTGCTGCGATCTTGTCGATCTCGTCGAGAAACACGATACCGTGTTGTTCAACTTTGTTAATCGCAACGGTTTTGAGGTCGTCTTCGTTGATACGCTTGGACGCCTCTTCATCCACCAGAAGTTTGAAGGCTTCTTTGACGGTCATCTTGCGAGATTTCTTTTTATCTTGCGAGAGTCCGGCGAACATACCTTTGAGCTGCTCGGCCATATCTTCCATGCCGGGTGGTGTCATGATGTCCATCTTGGGCATGGGTTGCGCAACGTCGATTTCGATCTCGGTCGCGTCCAGCTGTCCTTCACGCAACCGTTTACGAAAGGTTTGTCTCGTGGCGTTTTCTTCGCGGATGGGTGAACCATCGGCAGCCCGGGGTGGCGCGAGTAGCACATCTAAAATGCGATCTTCGGCGGAGTCTTCAGCGAGCGTACGAACACGTTTCATTTCTTGTTCGCGTGTTTGCTTGATCGCGATTTCAGCGAGATCACGAATAATCGTGTCAACATCACGACCGACATAGCCCACCTCGGTGAACTTAGTTGCCTCGATTTTGATGAAGGGCGCATCAGCGAGTTTCGCAAGGCGACGCGCGATTTCAGTTTTGCCCACGCCCGTTGGGCCAATCATCAAAATATTTTTTGGATGGATCTCGCTTCGTAAAGGCTCGGCGACTTGCTGACGACGCCAGCGATTACGCAGCGCGACAGCGACTGAACGTTTGGCTTTTTGTTGTCCGACGATATTTTTATCCAGTTCGGACACGATTTCACTAGGGGTCATCGATGAGGCAGACATGGTGATTCCAGCTTATTCCAGTGTTTCAATCAAATGTTGTTGATTGGTATAAATACAAAGATCGCCCGCGATCTCCAGTGATTGTTTGACGATATCGCGGGGGGAAAGTTCGGTGTGGCGCAAAAGCGCCATCGCGGCAGACTGCGCGTAGGCGCCGCCAGAACCAATTGCAGCGAGGCCGTTTTCTGGCTCGAGCACATCGCCGTTACCGGTGAGTACGAGCGTGTGATCGCGGTCTGCAACAATCAGCATAGCTTCGAGTCTGCGAAGCACTCGGTCGGTACGCCAGTCTCGCGTGAGTTCGACCGCGGCGCGCATGAGGTGGCCTTGATGCTTCTCGAGCTTGCCTTCGAAGCGTTCTTGCAGGGTGAACGCATCGGCGGTTGCGCCGGCAAAGCCCGCCAAAATCTTGTCGTGGTACAGGCGACGAATTTTGCGCGCGGTCCCTTTGATGATGATGTTGCCGAGCGTAACCTGGCCATCGCCACCTAGTGCAACCTGGTTACCGCGACGAACGCAAACGATGGTGGTGCCGTGAAACTGTTCCATACGCATACTCTAGAGAGAACAAAGGCACACTCTAGATCATTGGAGTGTGCCCTGTTGGTGGTGAATCGTAAAAACTGAAACTAAACGCGGGCGCTTAATCCCCGAACATCTTCTGACGCATTTCGCGTCGCTCTTGTGCTTCAAGCGAGAGCGTGGCGGTTGGGCGTGCTAATAGACGACGGATGCCGATGGGTTCGCCCGTTTCTTCGCACCAGCCGTACTCACCGGCATCGATGCGGGCAATCGACTGTTGCACCTTCTTGAGCAGTTTGCGCTCGCGATCACGGGTGCGTAATTCGAGTGCGTGCTCTTCTTCGATTGTGGCGCGGTCTGCTGGGTCGGGAACGAATTGTGTTTCACGCAAATGCTCGGTCGTGGCGCCGGCGTTACTCAGGATTTCCTGTTCGAGTTGGCGCAGACGATCTCGGAAGAAACCAAGCTGACGCTCGTTCATGTATTCCGCTTCGGGCATGCGTAACAGTTCGCTCTCGGTCGGCAAATTATTCTCAGACAAGTCGCCGGCATTGAAAGGCTTTTTCTTTGCTGCTTTCGCTTCAACGGCCGGGGCTGCTTTGACGGAAGCTGACTTAACAGGTGCCTTGGCTGCGGACTTTGCGGCAGGGGCTTTGGGAGCGGGCTGTTTGGCGGGTGCCGGTTTAGCGGCGACAACACTCTTGGCGGGTGCGGACGGCTTTTTTGTCACGGCGGCTTTGGTGGGGGCGGCTTTACTTGCGCTCGCCTTGCCTGCTACGGGTTTTGCTGCCTTGGTTGCCATAAAGGACTCCATAAAATAATTTCTGCACGCGGGTGCAGAGGTACTACTTGGCTAGGCACTGCTCCAGACCTTTGGTAAAGATCTCTTGGGGCAGCTTGCGTCCGATGAAAACCATTTTGGTGGATTTCTTCTCGTTCGCGAGCCAGGGTTTGCCGGGTTCGGCGCCCATCAGCATATGCACGCCTTGAAACAGCATCCGTTTATTGATGCCTTTCATGTACAAAATACCTTTGTAACGCAATAAATCTGGGCCATAGACTTGAACAACACCGCCTAAAAACTCTTCGAGACGTTCTGGGTCAAATGGCTTGTCTGACTTGAATACAAATGCACCGATGGTGTCATCATGTGCAGGCTTTGGGTGATGATGATCGGGATGCGTACAGTTCGCGTGATCGTGATCATGGTCATGATGGTGATCATGCGCATGGTGATGATCGTGTCCGTGATCGTGCTCACAGTGCCCATGGTCGTGGTCGCAATGGGCGTGGTCATGATCATGGGCCGCGTCTGGATGCTCATCCGCCAGGAACTGGGGGTCGATATCCAGAATCGTGTTCAGGTTAAAGCCGCTGATATCTAGGATCTGTTTGAGATCTGTTTCACCGAAATTCACCGCCTCGATTGAGGCGCGTGGATTCATGTGCACGATGCGGTGGCGCAGCGCAGAGAACTCAGCCTCTGTGACGAGATCTTTCTTAGAAATCAGAATCCGGTCGGCGAAGCCAACTTGTTTTTGGGCTTCTTCCTGTTGATCGAGTGTTTCCATGCCATGTTTGGCATCGACGATCGTGACGACTGCATCGAGCCGGTAGTACTCGGCGATGTCATCGTCCATAAAAAAGGTCTGGCAAACCGGGCCTGGATTCGCCATGCCGGTCGTTTCGATAATCACACGCTCAAAATTCAGGTCACCCGCTTCACGACGCTTGCGTAGGTCGTTCAGTGTGCGCATTAAATCGCCACGTACCGTGCAGCAGACGCAGCCGTTCGACAGCTCGACGATCTCTTCGTCTTGCTCTTGGACAAGCAAGTCGTTGTCAATGCTTTCCGGTCCGAATTCGTTTTCGATCACGGCGATGCGCTTGCCGTGGTACTCGGTCAGGATGCGTTTGAGGAGGGTCGTTTTACCTGCACCGAGAAAACCGGTGAGGATTGTGACGGGGACCATTTTGTCCAAACTGCTTGGGGAATTCATGAGCGGATTAACTTCAATAACGGTAAAGGTGCGGTAGGCACCGGACCAAGCCTAGACTGAAAGGCAAGGCGGGATTACAGCACAGCCCAAGCCAAGGGGCAAACGTTCTAACATGCGGGTTTCTACGCGTACTTGATCAAAATACTTAGTGCTCGCAGCTTAACAGACGCATATTTCAGACACATATTTCAACAGCCTGATAGATGGGGGCGGTTGGGCGAATTACAAGGGGAAAAAATATCTTAGGTAAAGTAATAATTACTTAGCTTTTGCGACCCGCGCGTGGGTGAGCCGAGTCATAGGCACGTGCTAGATGCTGAAAGTCGAGTCTTGTATAGAGTTGGGTCGTCGAAATGTTGGCATGACCAAGCATTTCTTGTACTGCCCGTAAATCTTGAGCCGATTGCAAGACATGGCTGGCAAAGCTGTGGCGCAAGACGTGGGGGTGCACATGCGTGGGCAAACCCGCCAAAATAGCTAGGCGGGTCAGTTGCGACTGCACGACGCGCGGGCTAATACGTCGCCCGCGCGCGCCTAAAAAGAGCGCCGAGGCGTCCTCGTCGGGGGCTTGCGTCAGGGCCAGGGCGGGGCGTGCCTCGAGCCACTGCGCCAAGCTCGCTTTGGCTTGGGCGCCAATCGGGACCGAGCGGCGTTTGCCGCCTTTGCCGAGAACATGAACTTCTTGTTCAGCGAGGTCAATCCAGCCAGCAGAGGTGTATTCCTTAAATTGGGTGTACTGTAGATCGAGACTGACGAGTTCGCTCAAGCGCAGGCCACTAGAATAAAACAGCTCAAACATGGCGCGATCACGCAGCCCGACGGGGTCAGTGCGCGTGGTCAACACGTTGGCATCGAGCAAGGCTTGCGTTTGATCGACCGACAGGGCCTTGGGTAGGCTGCGCTTTACCTTCGGCGCGCGCACATCTGCGGCTGGGTTAGCCGGCATCTTGGCTTGGGGTGCCCACCATTTGAAGAAACCACGCCACGCCGCCAGCATCCTCGCCAAGCTTCTCGCGCTGTGCCCTTGGGCGTGCAGACGACCTAAATAGTGACGAATGTTGCCATTGACAACCTGTTCTAGCGGCTTACTGTCGTGCAGCTTGATGAGCTGCTCTAAATCGCGGCGGTACGCTTGTAGTGTGTGACCTGAGTAACGCCGGTTGCGCTCGAGATGTGCGAGCCACTGCTCGACACTTTCAGGCAGAGTGGGCGCGCAGGCCTCAGACATACGTTGTTAGGCGCGTTGGTTAAGCGTGGGAATGTCTGGGTCGTCAGAGCCCTCGCCGCTACTCAAGCGTGAGAGCGCAGCACTCGCCAGGATCCCAACAGTTTGTAAAAAGGCGCGTCCCATGTCTGGTCCAAAGCGCTCAGGATCGTCTGAGCCTAGCACGAGAAGTCCGAAAGCTGGTGCGTTGGGGGCTGGGCGTAAGGCGAGCACAGCAAAAGAAGCGGGTGGAGTGCTCAGCCAACTTGCAGCGGTTAACGTGGTGTCGCTTCCGCAGTAAGGTGTCGTTAACCCATTGGCATAGTCACGCACCTCATCGTATACAGCTTGCCCAATTCCTTCGTCGGGTAGATCTAACCCCCATACGCGCATGCCGACTTCTTGCAAATTAAATTGCTCAGTAAGGCCTTGTGCAATTTGCTCTGGCACACGTGATCCGTTGGGCTCGGCGAGCATCCGCACGCACCAGCGATTCAGTTTATCGGTGGTCAACTCATTCAGTGCGGCATTGCGCACCAGCTCGGCAAGGCGAAACTCGAAATCTTTTAGACGCTCCCGCAGGGTCAGAATCTGGCGTTCACCTAGGGAGATCGCGCGTGGCTGGTGTGGATGCGGTACCTCGATTGTCGAGAAGAGCTCCGCGTGTTGCGCAAAGAATTCTGGGTGCTCTTGCAGGAAACGCGCAACGGTTTGTGCGGTCAGCGAATCGGTCATGGCTTCGTACTCGTCAAAAAGAGTGAACTAAATACCTGCGGGAATGGACGCGACCAAGCGGTCAATATCGATGCTGCTGGAAAAAACAGTCGTGGTGGGTCCAGTCATGCGCAGCGCGCTACCGTCCCACTCGATCGTGAGCCAGCCACCGCGAGCACGCAGGCGAACGGGGGAGTCCAGTAGTCCGCGCCGAATCCCTGCTGCGACGGCAGCGCAGGCACCCGTGCCGCACGCAAGCGTCTCGCCCACTCCGCGTTCATAGACGCGTAGGTGCGCAGTGTGTCGATCGATGATTTGTAAAAAGCCAGCATTCACGCGTCGCGCGAAGCGGGGATGGGACTCAACGAGGGGCCCGATCTGTGCCACGGGGGCGTGATCGACGTCAGCCACCACCTGTACGGCGTGTGGATTTGAAATCGCTACAGCAGAGAGCCAGACGATTTGTTCTGTACCGTTCACTTGCAAGGGTAGGCCGTACAGTGTGTCTTGACCTTCGACGCGCGTCGCGAGTCCCGCAACATCGAACGGTAGGTCGGCCGGCGCAAAGCGCGTTTGACCCATGTCTACGACTACGTCGCCATTGGGCAGTGCCTCAAGCGTGATCAAACCCGTCGCGATTTCTGCGCGCAAAGGATTACGAGAGGAAAGCTTCTGTTCGTGTACAAATTTAACGAAACAGCGCGCGCCATTGCCACAATGTTCGACCTCGCCGCCGTCTGCATTGAAAATGCGATACCTAAAATCGGCTTCGGGATGCAGGGGGTTGTCGACCAACAAGATTTGGTCGCACCCGATGCCAAATTGCCTGTGGGCCAGTGCTCGCGCCCGTTCCGGGGTCATGTCAATTGACTGACGCACCCCGTCGAGCATGACGAAATCATTGCCCAAGCCGTGCATTTTGGTGAAGTTCCAGATCATCTTGGCATTATCCCCCATTTACCTCGTAGGGAGACATCTGCGGGCTTGTGACTTGGAGGTGTAAGGGTATAAGCAGGCGTAATTACAACAATTGATTAATTTCGCATAAAATGCATCCAGTCGCTGAGTTAACCGACAACTTGCGGAGCGACTAAGCTGGGTCAAAGCCGATGTGCTGGGCCGGCACAAAAATAATTCCGCTAAAGCGTCGCGCCCATTCCAGCGTCTATCAACGTTTTTGACAGGTGAAGGTACGGGGTGCAACGCACCTCCTTAACCTACCCCTCTGGTTTTCCAGAAAAGGACGTGATCATGTCAAAAGCTAGCGATTATCTCTTTACCTCTGAATCGGTCTCTGAAGGCCATCCAGACAAGGTCGCCGACCAAGTCTCAGATGCCATTCTCGACGCGATTTTCACCCAAGACCCCAACGCACGTGTTGCCGCTGAAACGCTGTGTAACACCGGTCTGGTCGTGCTTGCTGGTGAAATCACCACTTCTGCAAACGTGGATTACATCCAAGTTGCACGCGATACGATCAAGCGTATCGGCTACGACAATACCGATTACGGTATTGACTACAAAGGCTGCGCAGTGTTGGTGGCGTACGACAAGCAATCGCCTGACATCGCTCAGGGTGTGGATCGTTCGTCGGAAGACTATCTGAACCAAGGCGCAGGCGACCAAGGTTTGATGTTTGGTTACGCATGTAATGAAACCCCTGATTTGATGCCTGCACCGATCTGGTACGCACACCGCTTGGTGCAGCGCCAGAGCGAATTGCGTAAAGATGGCCGCTTGCCTTGGCTGCGCCCTGACGCGAAGTCGCAAGTGACCTTCCGCTACGTAGACGGCAAGCCCGTCGAAGTCGACACCGTTGTCTTGTCGACCCAGCATGCTCCTGAGATTTCGCAAACAGCAATTCACGAAGCGGTGATCGAAGACATCATCCGCCCAAGCTTCCCAGCAGGCCTCTTAACGGCAAAAACCAAGTTCCTGATCAACCCGACTGGTCGTTTTGTGATTGGTGGCCCCCAGGGCGATTGCGGTTTGACTGGCCGCAAGATTATCGTTGACACCTATGGTGGTGCTTGCCGCCACGGCGGCGGCGCTTTCTCGGGTAAAGATCCATCAAAGGTTGATCGCTCTGCCGCATATGCTGCGCGTTACGTTGCCAAGAACATCGTGGCCGCAGGGTTGGCCAGCAAGTGCGAAGTGCAGGTCAGCTACGCGATTGGTGTGGCAGAACCAATCAACATTACTGTCAACACAGATGGCACAGGCGTGGTGTCGGACGAGCAGTTGTCCAAGTTGGTGCGCGAGCATTTCGACCTGCGTCCAAAAGGTATCGTCAACATGCTCAACCTCTTGCGTCCGATTTACAGCAAGACGGCAGCCTACGGTCACTTTGGTCGCAGCGAGCCTGAGTTCAGCTGGGAAGCCACTGATAAGGCAGCCGCACTCAAGAAGGCAGTTTAATGGCCGACACGAGCACGCCCGATTCACCATGCGTCGCGGTGTGCTCGACCTTGTTCGATGATATCTGTCGCGGTTGCGGTCGAACCGTGATGGAAGTGTCGAACTGGGTGTTTATGGACGAAGCGGAAAAACAGGCTGTGTGGGTGCGCATCCGCGCGGAAGGTTACCCAAGGCGTCCAGACGGGACATAATAAAAAAAAGAGCGCTTGTTACCAAGCGCTCTTTTTTCTTCTTGTGCACGAACTGTGCCGTTTTATTTTTCGTCAGTAAGGGAATCGCCAGCAAGCTTTTCTGTCAGCTTGGCAATAGCCGTGTGGTCCTGACCTGGCCCCAACATGGAAGCACACGATGCCCACATCTCACGACACAGCGCTGAGAATGGTGTCGGTGTGTTTGTGTCGCGCCCAATACCGAGTGCGATACTCAAATCCTTCACCATCAAGTCCAGCCCGAAGCCAGCGTTGTACTTGCCCGACAACACAAACTGCTTGAACTTCTTTTGTGTCGAGTTGTTCATGCCGGTTGACGAATTCAGTACGTCGACCATGGCAGCCGGATCAAGACCAAAGCGCTTGCCAATCATGAGTGCCTCAACGCCAATCAGAAAGCCGCCCGCTGAGACGAGATTGTTCAGTGCTTTCATGGCGTGTGCGGAGCCGACATCACCGGTGCGGGTGATGGAGGTGCCCATACAGGAAAGCACGGGGCGTACGCGCTCGAGAATGGCCTCACTGCCGCCAAACATGATTGCGAGTTCACCGGTCTTGGCGCGTGGTACGCCGCCCGACACAGGTGCATCAACCATATGTGCACCAGCAGCCGCGACTTGCTCGGCTAGGGTGCGTGTGATGGTGGGTACGCCTGAGCTCATCTCGACCACAACAGCGTCTTTGCGCAGCCCGGCGAGCACCCCGTTCGGGCCTTCCAAGACAGCCTGCACGATCGCGCTGGTTGGCAGAATCGTGATGATGATGTCTGAGGCCGCTGCGAGTTCGCGGTTTGAACCTGCAACAGTCCCGCCGAATTCTTTGACGAATTCCTTGGCCCGGTCGGCCGACGCGTCAACGATTTGAAGAGGGTAGCCAGCCTTGTGCAGTAGAGCGGCCATTGGCCACCCCATGCTACCTACGCCAACAAAACCGATCGTGGGTTTGGCGCTCATTTCTTGACAGCCTTCTTAGTCGCGGGCTTCTTAGCAACTGGCTTTTTAGCGATAGCCTTTTTAGCGGTTGGTTTCTTTGCTGCTGATTTCTTTGCGGCTTTTGCTGCAGCCTTTGTGTACGCGCCTTCCTCTTCCAGCACTTGGTTCGCTGCTTTGAAAGCGTCCAGGCCGGCTGGGATGCCGCAGTAGACGGTTGCGTGCAGCAATACTTCTTTGATTTCTTCGACTGTTACGCCGTTGGCAAGTGCGCCTTTGACGTGCAGCTTGATCTCAGCTGAACGGTTCAATGCAGTGAGCATGGCGAGATTTAGCATGCTGCGTGTCTTGCGGCTCAAGCCGTCACGCGTCCAGGCGTAGCCCCAGCACCATTCGGTGGTGATGTGCTGAAATGCCATCGTGAAGTCGTTAGCCTTCGCGATTGAGCCGTCCACATAGTCTGGGCCGAGTACCGCGCGGCGCACGGCCAGGCCATCTTTAAAAAGTTTTGCAGTTTCGGTTTTGGCAGACATGTGATGCTCCAGAAAAATAGTGGTTGGTTTGCAAATGCGTAAATGTGTGGGCTCGATTGTCTGCGCTTGGCTTGACTGGTGTCAAGCGAGTTGTAGGCTAATCTTCTTGACAGGGTGCGCATGCTAAACCCACAATGCAAAAAAACATCAAGCTATGGAGACGTCATGACATTGCCTCAGTATGAGATCTTCGCTCTGCGCTACGGCACGATGGCCAAGCGCACGCGCCGTGAAAACTTCATCACGCAAGATCCGCATGACGAACCGATGCCGATGGACTACTTTGTTTGGGTGGTGCGTAACGCTGAGCGCACCATTCTGGTTGATACTGGGTACAGCGCACGCCAAGCAAAAGAACGCGGCCGCACGCTCTTACGTTGCCCAATCCAGTCACTCTCTTTGCTCGGGATCGCTCCGGAGGATGTTCAGGACGTTGTGCTGACGCATCTTCACTACGACCATGCGGGGAATATTGATTTATTGCCCAATGCCCGGTTCCACGTGCAAGATGGCGAGGTGGACTACGCCTGTGGTCGTCACATGTGCCACGGGTTGTTCCGTCACGCGTATGACGTGGAGGATGTGGTGTCTCTCATTCGACGTCTCTACGCCAATCGCGTGGTGTTTCACGATGGACGCGAAGAGCTTGCGCCTGGGATCGAGTTGATCAAAATCGGCGGTCACACTAAGGGGCTGCAATCCTTGCGTGTGAACACAGCGCGGGGCTGGGTAGTGTTGGCTTCCGACGCCAGTCACTATTACGACAACATGGAAAAGCCTTCTCCTTTCCCGATTGTGTTTCATATTGGGGATATGTTGGCCGGCTACGACACGCTGCGTGCGGCTGCGGCCTCTCCCCAGCACATCATTCCTGGCCACGATCCGCTTGTGCGCACGCGTTATCCGTTCCATGGCAATCCAGCGGACGATATCGTGGCGCTACACTTGCCTCCCAAGGCGTAAGGCTCGCGTTAATCGCTTAAATACATCAAGGTCTTTAGTTTGGAATATTCGCTCGTAGGTGGGTAAACCCTGCAAAAGACCCTCAAACGGGCTACAATTGTCTTGCTTTTGAGGAGCGTTGCGACGGAACGGTGTTTGTTGTCCCGATTTTCCGCCAGGCTCAGAAGCTTCCACGTTACCGTCGGCATTTCCCGACCTTAACGGCGCTCAC
>JACCDX011423576.1_pt1 | contig 12548 bp, 5 predicted proteins | sample 7449681 | NCBI WGS metagenome assembly JACCDX01 (sample SAMN15323450, study PRJNA562643) | freshwater metagenome | isolation source: river surface water | place: USA:Blue River Watershed | collected 2017-08-18
CCCTTTGGCGCGCTGGTGTTTGGCCGACTCGGCGACATGATCGGTCGCAAGTACACCTTCCTGGTCACGATTCTGATCATGGGTTTGTCGACCTTCATCGTCGGCATCCTGCCCAACTACGCCAGCATCGGCGTGGCCGCTCCGGTCATTCTGATCGTCTTGCGCCTGCTCCAGGGTCTGGCCTTGGGCGGTGAGTACGGCGGTGCTGCCACCTACGTGGCCGAGCACGCGCCGCAGGGTCGCCGTGGTGCCTACACGGCCTGGATCCAAACCACCGCCACGCTGGGCTTGTTCTTGTCGTTGATGGTGATTCTGGGCACCCGCACCGCGATCGGTGAAGCCGCCTTTGCCGATTGGGGCTGGCGCGTGCCGTTCATTCTCTCGATCGCACTGTTGGGGATTTCGGTCTACATCCGCTTGCAGATGAATGAGTCGCCCGCCTTCCAAAAAATGAAGTCCGAGGGCAAAACCTCGAAGGCCCCTTTGTCTGAATCGTTTGGTCAGTGGAAAAACCTGAAAATCGTGATTCTGGCCCTGATCGGCCTGACCGCCGGTCAAGCCGTCGTCTGGTATTCGGGTCAGTTCTATGCCCTGTTCTTCTTGACCCAGTCGCTGAAGGTCGATGGCGCCACCGCCAACATCCTGGTTGCGGTTTCTCTGATCATTGGTACCCCCTTCTTCATCGTGTTCGGCACCCTGTCGGACAAGATCGGTCGCAAGCCCATCATCATGCTGGGTTGTCTGTTGGCGGTGCTGACCTACTTCCCGGTCTTTGAGGCCCTGACCAAGGCCGCCAACCCCGACCTGTACGCCGCCCAGCAAAAGAGCAAGGTGGTCGTCATGGCGGATCCGGCCGAGTGTTCGTTCCAGTTCAACCCGACCGGCACCGTCAAGTTCACCAGCTCGTGCGACATCGCCAAGCAGAAACTGGCCGCCAACTCGGTGAGCTACACCAACGAAGCCACCCCAGGCCAATCGGCCGTGATCAAGATCGGTGACAACGCGATCAAGGTCGCGCCCAGTGCCGAAGACATCGCCGCCGCCCGCGAAGCCGCACAAAAGGCCGTCGATGACCTCAAGGCCGCCAGCCCCGTGGATGAAGCCGCCGTCAAGGCCGCCGAAACCAAGCTGGCCACCCTGAAGGACGACGCCAAGGTCAAGGACGCCATGCTGAGCAGTGCGCTTGCCAAGGAGCTCAAGGACCACGGTTATCCGTCCAAGGCCGATCCGGCCAAGCTGGACAAAGTCATGGTGTCGATCATCTTGATCTACCTGGTGATTCTGGTGACCATGGTGTACGGCCCGATCGCCGCCATGTTGGTCGAGATGTTCCCGACCCGCATCCGCTACACCTCGATGTCGCTGCCGTATCACATCGGTAACGGCTGGTTTGGCGGCCTGTTGCCCACCACGTCGTTTGCCATCGTGGCGCAGACCGGCAACATGTACAACGGCCTGTGGTACCCGATCATCATCGCCGGCATGACCTTTGTCATCGGCATGTTGTTTGTCAAGGAAACCAAGGACGTGGACATCTACGCCAACGACTGATGTAAGCAAACTGCGGGCATGCGCCTGCTACATTCAAGCCCTCCCTCTGCGGAGGGCTTTTTTTTCGACTGGAGAACCCAAATGATCAAGATCCTGATCGCTTTCATCGTGTTTGCCGCTTTGGCGCTGTTCGTGATCATGAAGGGCGGCGACAGCCTGGACATGGGGGGTGAGAAGCATGGTGCCGAAGCGGTGCACAGCGAGCCCGCCAAGCCGGCTCAGGCCCCAGCGGCACCCGCCGCCGACGCGCCCAAGCCCGCCGAATCGAAGTGATCGGCCAAACCCGCCCGGACAGGGCGGGTGGGTGGTGCCCTGATGCCCCCTTGGGGGGGAACAAAGCCACGGCGGCGTACCGTGGCTTTTTTTCATCCCTACAATGTCCGGCCAGAGTGAAAGAACGCACCATGTCCCAGGGCATCATCCGCATCGTTGGCGCGCGCCAGCACAACCTGAAGAACATCGACCTGGACATCCGCACCGGCGAATTGACCGTGGTCACCGGGCCCAGCGGTTCCGGCAAATCGAGCCTGGTGTTTGACACCCTGTACGCCGAAGGCCAGCGGCGCTACGTCGAGACCTTCAGCGCGTACGCACGCCAGTTTTTGGACCGCATGGACCGGCCCCAGGTCGAGCGGGTCGAGGGGGTCCCACCGGCGATTGCGATCGACCAGACCAACCCCGTGCGCAGCTCGCGCTCGACCGTGGGCACCATGACCGAGCTCAACGACCACCTCAAGCTGCTGTTTGCGCGCGCGGCGCATCTGCACGACCGCCAGACCGGTTTGGGTGTGCGGCACGACACCGTCGACACCATCTGGGCCGAGATTCAGGCACGCGCGCGTCAAGCCGAGGACCCGCGCCTGGTGTTGACCTTTGGTGTCGAGTTGCCCGCCAACACCAGCGCCGAAGAGGTTCAGCAATGGCTCAGCGCCAGTGGCTTTAGCCGCATCCACGCCGAGCGTGAGGTGGCCACGCCGACCGGGCCGCGTCGGGTGCTCGATGTGGTGGCCGACCGTTTTCGGGCGTCGGGCGTCGAGCGCGCCCGCGCCATCGAGGCGATCGAGACCGCCCTGCGGCGCGGGGGGGGTCGGCTGTCGGTGCATGCAGGGGGTGCCGACGATGCGGCCAGCGAGGTTTGGCGCTTCTCGACCGGTTTGCATTGCCCCGAGAGCGACATCTCCTACACCGACCCGGTGCCGTCGATGTTTTCATTCAACTCACCGGTGGGTGCGTGCGAGGTTTGCCGAGGCTTTGGCCGCGTGATCGGCGTTGACTATGGCTTGGTGATCCCGAATGACAAGCTGACCTTGCGGGCTGGGGCCATCAAGACCATCCAGACCCCCGCCTGGTCCGAGTGCCAGGACGACCTGATGCGTCACGCCGAGAAAGCCGGTATTCCGCGCGACACGCCATGGAACAAACTGACCCCTGAACAAAAGGCTTGGGTGATCGACGGTTCGCCAACCTACAACGGCAAGTGGAACCAGCAGTGGTATGGCATTCGGCGCTTTTTTGAGTATTTGGAGAGCAAGTCTTACAAGATGCACATCCGCGTGCTCTTGTCCAAGTACCGCAGTTACACCCCCTGTGGCACCTGTGGGGGGGCGCGACTCAAAACAGAAAGCTTGCTTTGGCGGCTGGGCAGCCACGACGACGCCCAGGCGGTCATGCCGGCCGAACAGCGTTTCCTGCCCCAGGGCACGGGCTGGTCGCGCGAGGTGTTGGCGGGTTTGCCGGGCCTGTGCCTGCACGACCTGATGCTGTTGCCGATCGAACGCCTGCGGGTCTTTTTTGATCGCATGCAAACGCAGTTGAACGATGCTGCCACGACCCCCGAGGGGCAGGCGATGCAGCTTTTGCTGGAAGAGATCTGCACCCGCTTGCGCTACCTGTGTGACGTTGGCCTGGGCTACCTGACCCTGGACCGCCAAAGCCGTACCCTGAGCGGGGGCGAGGTGCAACGCATCAACTTGACGACGGCGCTGGGGACCTCGCTGGTCAACACCCTGTTTGTGTTGGACGAGCCCAGCATCGGGCTGCACCCGCGCGACATGCAGCGCATCACCGAGGCCATGCACCGCCTGCGCGACGCGGGCAACACGTTGGTGGTGGTCGAGCACGACCCGGCGGTGATGGTGGCGGCCGACCGCATCATCGACATGGGGCCAGGCCCGGGTGAGCGCGGGGGCCAGATCGTGTTTGATGGCACGGTCAACCAGTTGCGCGCTGCCGATACCCTGACCGGGGCCTACCTGGGGGATCGCAAGCACATTGGCATGGGTTTTCGGCGTGCGGTGAGCGAATCCACCCCCCGGCTGGTGCTGGAAGGGGCGCGCGAACACAACCTGCGAGATCTGGCCATCGAGTTCCCTTTGCAACGCCTGGTGGTGGTGACCGGGGTGAGCGGATCAGGCAAATCGACTTTGATTCAAGACATTTTGGCGCCCGCGCTGATGCGTCACTTTGGCCGGGCGACCGAGAGCCCGGGCCAGCACGACCGCCTGCTGGGGGCCGATCACTTGAGCGATGTGGTTTTTGTTGACCAATCGCCGATCGGCAAAACGGCACGCTCCAATCCGGTCAGCTACGTTGGCGCTTGGGACGCGGTGCGAGAACTCTTCGCCAGCAGCCCACTGGCGCGTCAGCGGGGTTACACCGCCGCCAAATTCAGCTTCAACAGCGGCGATGGCCGTTGCCCGACCTGCACCGGCTCGGGCTTTGAACATGTGGAGATGCAGTTTTTGTCGGATGTGTACCTGCGTTGCCAGGACTGCCATGGGCAACGCTATCGGCCCGAAATCTTGGAGGTGCACATCGAGCGCCATGGCCGCTTGTTGAATGTGGCTCAGGTGCTGGAGTTGACCGTGTTCGAGGCCGCGACCTTGTTTGACCAGGACCGCGAGGTGATCCGCACCCTGCAACCCATCGTCGATGTCGGCCTGGAGTACGTGAAATTGGGCCAGCCCGTGCCGACCCTGAGTGGTGGCGAGGCGCAGCGCCTGAAGCTGGCTGGACATTTGGCCGAATCGGGCAAGTCACAAAGTGCCACCCGTCAGGCGCTGGCGCGCAAAGGCACCTTGTTTCTGTTTGACGAGCCGACCACCGGCTTGCACTTTGACGACATCGCCAAGCTCATGCGCGCCCTGCGCAAATTGCTCGATGCCGGGCACTCGATGGTCATCATCGAGCACAACCTGGACGTGATTCGCGCCGCCGATTGGCTGATCGACCTGGGGCCTGAAGGGGGCGAGGGCGGAGGGCATTTGGTCGCCCAGGGCTCGCCCGAGGATTTGCGCCAGCACCCGATCTCGCACACCGGTCGGGCGCTTCGCGAGTATGACCAAACCCTGCACGCCGCGCTGGCCCAAGAGGACGCCGCCCCCGTTTACCGCGACCCGCCTCCCGACGCGATTCGGATCGTGCACGCCAAAGAACACAACCTGAAGAACATCAGCGTGGACATTCCGCGCGGCAAGTTCAACGTGATCACTGGCGTCAGTGGTTCGGGCAAGTCGACGCTGGCGTTTGACATTTTGTTCAACGAGGGCCAACGCCGTTATCTGGAGAGCCTGAACGCCTACGCGCGCAGCATCGTCCAGCCTGCTGGGCGGCCCGAAGTCGACGCCGTTTACGGCATCCCGCCGACGGTGGCGATCGAGCAACGCCTGTCGCGCGGCGGTCGCAAGTCGACCGTGGGCACGACCACCGAGGTCTGGCACTTTTTGCGACTGCTGTACGTCAAGCTGGGGGTCCAGCATTGCGTGCACGATGGGGCGGCGGTGCAGCCCCAGACGGTGGACAGCATGGTGGCGCAGATCATGCGCCAGTTCAAAGGCCAGCACATCGGCCTGTTGGCCCCCCTGGTGGTGAACCGCAAAGGGGTGTACACCGAGTTGGCCGACTGGGCGCGTCCGCGCGGATACAGCCACCTGCGGGTCGACGGTCATTTTTTGCCAACCCAGGGCTTTCCGCGCATCGACCGCTTCAAAGAACACACCATCGAGTTGCCGGTGGCCGATGTGCGGGTGACCCCCGAGCACGAGGCCGATCTGCGCCAGCATGTGGCGCGCGCCTTGGAACACGGCAAGGGCGTTCTGCACGTGCTCGCCCCGCTCGATGGCCTGAAAACCGCCATGCTGACCGGCGCACCGACCGCCCACATCGGGCAGGTGCAGGTGTTCTCGACCCTGCGCGCTTGCCCCGTGTGCGCCACCTCGTACACCGAGTTGGATCCCCGGTTGTTTTCCTACAACAGCAAGCACGGTTGGTGCCCGGACTGTGTGGGGACCGGGGTGCGGCTGAGCAAAGAGCAACGCCGTCTGATGGACGACTCGGTGCAGCACGACGACCAAAAAGGGCGTGAACAGACCTTTGCCGAGCCCGAGATCGAGGGCGTGGGCCACGAGGCGTGTCCGACCTGCCAAGGCACGCGGCTGAACGCCACGGCGCGTGCGGTGCGTTTTGCCGGGGTGGGCATCGCCGACATCGCCCGCATGGCGGTCAGCGATGTCCGTCAGTGGGTGCGCGGTCTGAAGCTGGTTGGGCGCGAGGCTGAAATCGCCCGTGACCTGGTGGCCGAGATTGGCAGCCGGCTCGAGTTTCTGGAACAGGTCGGTTTGGGGTATTTGACCTTGGATCGCGGCGCACCCACCCTCAGTGGCGGCGAGGCCCAACGCATCCGCCTGGCGGCGCAACTGGGCAGCCACTTGCAGGGCGTGTGCTATGTGTTGGATGAACCCACCATCGGCTTGCACGCCCGCGACAATCAGATGCTGTTGGCCGCCTTGCACACCCTGAGCGACAAGGGCAATACCCTGGTCGTCGTGGAGCACGACGAAGACACCATCCGCCAGGCCGATCACATCATCGACATCGGCCCCAGCGCCGGTCGACGTGGCGGGCGACTGATCGCCCAGGGCGATGTGGCGGCGCTGACGCGCGAGCCCGAATCGCAGACCGGGCGCTATCTGTTGCATGCCATGAAGCACCCCTTGCAAGCCCGTCGAACGGTGACCCTCAAAGACGAAGCGTCGCTCACCGTGCATCAGGCCACTATGCACAACCTGGGTGGCATGGACGTGGCGGTGCCCTTGCACCGATTGGTCGGGATCACCGGCGTGAGCGGGTCGGGCAAATCGACCTTGGCGCGCGAGGTCTTGCTGGCCAATGTGCAGTCGGCGGTTCAGGCCCGCAAGGCGCCCGCTTGGCAAGGTTGCGCGGGCTTGAGTGGCTGGCAGCTGGTGGACAGGGTGCTGGAGGTGGATCAGACCCCGATCGGCAAAACGCCGCGCTCGTGCCCGGCGACCTACATCGGTTTTTGGGACACCATCCGCAAGCTCTTTGCCGAAACCCTTGAGGCCAAGGCCCGGGGCTTTGGACCAGGACGCTTCAGTTTCAACACGGGTGAGGGCCGTTGCCCCGGTTGCGAAGGCCAGGGCATGCGCACCATCGAGATGAGCTTTTTGCCCGACGTCAAGGTCCCATGCGAGGTCTGCCATGGGGCGCGCTTCAACCCACAGACGCTGGAGGTCAGCTGGCGTGGCAAGAGCGTGGGCGAGGTGTTGCAGATGGAGGTCGATCAGGCGGTCGAGTTTTTTGCCAGCATGCCGGCCATCGCACACCCGCTGCAGTTGTTGAAAGACGTCGGTCTGGGTTATCTCACCTTGGGACAGCCTTCACCCACCCTGAGCGGTGGAGAAGCCCAGCGCATCAAACTCGTGACCGAGTTGACCAAGGTGCGCGACGAGGTGGGGCGGCGTGGCCAAAAGGCCCCCCACACCCTGTATGTGCTGGACGAACCCACCGTGGGCCTGCACATGGCCGATGTCGACCAGTTGATTCGCGTCTTGCATCGCTTGGTCGATGGGGGTCACAGCGTGGTGGTGATCGAGCACGACCTGGACGTGATCGCCGAGGCCGACTGGGTCATCGACTTGGGGCCCGAGGGCGGTGCCGGTGGCGGGCAAGTGGTCGCGGCGGGCACGCCCGAGGCCCTGGTGCGCGCCAAGACCCACACGGGGCAAGCCCTGGCGGCGGTGTTGCAGCGGGTTTGAGGGCGGCCTTCAGCGCGGCGTGTTCGCCGCCAGCCGCCACAGCGAGGTGACCTCGGCCGCACGTGCCGCGTGCAGGGGGTCGGTGGTGTCTTGGGTTTTGGGGTGGTGCGGACGGGTGTCGTGGCGCTCGACCACGCGCAGGCCCGCCTGGGCGATCCAATCCAACAGTTGTTGGCGCGAGCGCAGGCCCAAGCGTTCCGCCAGGTCTGACAGCACCAGCCAACCCTCGCCACCCGGGCACAGGTGGTCCGACAAACCCGCCAGAAACCCACGCAGCATGGCGCTGTCGGGGTCGTAGATCGCCTGATCCAGTGCGGAGCTGGGCTGCCCTGGCAGCCAAGGTGGGTTGCACACCACCAGGGCCGCTGGACCCGGTGGGTACAAATCGGTGTGCAACAACTCGACCGCATCACGCAGCCCCAGGCGTTGCAGGTTGTCGTCGGCGCAGGCGATGGCGCGAGCGGACAGATCGGTGGCGAGCACCCGGGACACGCCCCGGCGCACCAGCAGGGCGCTCAGCACGCCCGTGCCCACCCCCAGGTCCATGGCCAGCGGGCAGTGCGAGAGGGCGGCGGGCAGGGGCGCATGGGCGATCAGCTTCAGGTACTCGCCCCGCACGGGAGAAAACACCCCATGGTGTGGGTGGATGCGATTGCCCCCCAAGGCGTCGATGGGGACGCCGGTTTTGCGCCATTCGTGCGCGCCGATCAGGCCCAGCAGGCTGCGCAGCGCGACCACCCGGCTTTGGCCATCAGGGGGGCCCCAGGCTTCGCTGCAGGCGGCCTGCACGCGGGGGGCGCGATGCAAGGCGATCTGGTACGTGCCGTCAATTTCGATCAGCAGCTGACCCAACACGCGCGCGCGCAGAGCCTGGGCTTGACGATGGGCGATGAAAGCCGCGCCCGCATCGATCGGGGTGTGCGTGGATCGACTGCGTTGGCGTTGGGCGGCATCGTCCAGACGCGCCGACATGCCCTGCAACAACTGGCGCGCTTTGGGGTAGCTGCCGCGCCAGAGCAGACCGGTACCGGCGCTGGCCTGACGATGGGCCTGGGTTGGGTCGAGGTCGGTGCAGACCTGCACCCGCGTGGGCAAACGCGCCCCGTTGTCGGCCTGCCAAAGCGCTTGTCGGGTCTGGCCGTTTTCTGACCAGACGAGCATCGGGGGCGGGTCTTGCGCCATGCGCCCTTAGCCCGCGCTGCCAAGACTCAAACCCGCGTGCTCGCGCAACGGGTGGAAGTGAATCTTGGGAAAACGCTCTTGGGCCAGGCGCACGTCGTAGGGCGAGGTGCACAGATAGGCCAAGGTGCCGGCGGCGTCGCGCGCCATGCGCTGGGGGTAAGCGTGGGTGAATTCGCGCAACTCAGCCGGGGTGTCGGCGGTGATCCAGCGCGCGCCGGTGTATTGGCAGCCTTCGAGCCGCACGTCGCAGTCGTATTCGGTTTTCAGGCGATGCTGCACCACTTCAAACTGCAACTGGCCAATGGCGCCAAGCAGCATGGCGCCCCCGGCCTCGGGTTTGAAGACCTGGATCGCCCCCTCTTCGCCCAGTTGCTCCAGGCCCTGCTGCAGCTGTTTGGTGCGCAGGGGGTTGTTGAGCAGCACGGTCATGAACAACTCGGGCGCGAAAAAAGGCAGGCCGGTGTATTGCAGCGAGGCCCCGTCGGTGATGGTGTCGCCCAATTGCACGCCCCCGTGGGTGGTGAACCCAATGATGTCGCCGGCGTAGGCTTCGTCCACCGCCTCTCGGCGTTGCGACAAAAAGGTGACCACCGAGGTGGGGCGCAGCTCTTTGGCGGTGCGCTGCACCTTGAGCTTCATCCCCGGCTTGTATTGGCCCGAGGCCACGCGCACAAAGGCGATGCGGTCGCGGTGGTTGGCGTCCATGTTGGCCTGCACCTTGAACACCACCCCCGAAAACCCAGGGTCTTCGGGCTGGACGGTTTTTTCCACGGTCTGTCGGTTGACGACCAGGGTGCTCCGGCGCGGACGCGGGGGCGGCGCCAGATCGACCAGGGCATCGAGCACTTCCATCACGCCAAAGTTGTTGACCCCAGAGCCGAAAAAGACTGGGGTTTGACGTGCCGCCAAAAACGCCTCGTGATCGAACGTGGGCGATGCGCCGGTGGCCAGTTCCATGCTCTCGATGGCGTCATCAAATTCCTGTCCAAAGCGCTCCCGCAAACGGTCTTTCTCAGACAGGGGAATGTTTTCAAACTCTTGGGGCAAACGTTCGCTGCCGGCTTCAAACACCGTCATGGCCTGGGTGCGCAGGTTGATGATGCCGCCAAAGCGCTTGCCTTGGCCCACGGGCCAGGTCATGGGCACGCAGGGCATGCCCAACTCGCGCTCGACCTCGTCGAGGATGTCAAGCGGATCGCGCACCTCGCGGTCCATCTTGTTGACGAAGGTGATGATGGGCGTGTCTCGCTGTCGGCAGACCTCGATCAGGCGGCGGGTCTGGGCCTCGACGCCGTTGGCGGCATCGATCACCATCAGGGCCGAGTCGACCGCCGTGAGCACCCGGTAGGTGTCCTCGGAAAAGTCCTTGTGGCCTGGGGTGTCCAACAGATTGACCACATGGTCGCGGTATTGCATTTGCATGACCGACGAGGCGACCGAGATGCCGCGCTGCTTTTCAATTTCCATCCAGTCGCTGGTGGCGTGCCGCGAGGCCTTGCGTGCTTTGACCGAGCCAGCGATCTGGATCGCGCCCGAGAACAGAAGCAACTTTTCAGTCAGCGTGGTCTTGCCGGCGTCGGGGTGGGAAATGATGGCAAAGGTACGGCGGCGCCGGGTTTCGGTGGCGTGGGTCACAAGGGGTCCTGGAATGTGGGATGGCCATCGGATCGATGGCCCCATGCCCCGATTTTAGGTCGTGTCGGTGGGGGGCGCAGATCGGGCACCGCGCACATGGGTCTGAATGGCACGCAACAAGCCCTGGCGGTTGAAGGGCTTGGGCATGACCTCGGCCATGCCGACATCCAGGCAATCGGCGATGGCCTGCGGGGCCACGTTGGCCGTCAGCGCGATGAACGGGACCGTGCGGCGCGATTCGATCTGGAAATGTCGGGTGCGGCGCACGACCTCGATCCCGTCCAGATCGGGCATGACCAGGTCGATCAGCACCAGGTCAAAGTCGTGCTCATGCAAAAACGCCAATGCGCTCACCCCACCGTCGGCTTGGGTGAGTTGGGCGTTGGGCAGGGCCTTTTGCAAGGTGGCTGCCAAGACCGCCCGATTCACCGCCTGGTCGTCGACCAGCAAGAGGCGGTAAGGGTTCGGGTCGGCGACGGTACTCGACTCCGCCCGGTTGGGGGCAGGGGCGGCTTGGGCCAAGGGCAGCGTCACGCGCAGGGTGAAGCAAGAGCCCTCACCCAGGCGACTGCTGACGTCGAGTTCGCCCCCCATGGCCTGCGCCAGCCCTTTCGAGATCGCCAGGCCCAGGCCGTTGCCGCGCAAAGAGTCATCCTGAGGGCGCAAACTGCTGGGGTGGGCCTGATAAAACGGATCGAAGATGCGCGCCAAGTGACGCTCTTCGATGCCAGAGCCGCTGTCTTGAACCGCGAACGCCAGCTCGGCCCGGCCCTCGTCCACGCCCCGCGTCGACACCACCAGCCGGACCTCGCCTTGCGAGGTGAACTTGATCGCGTTGCCCAGCAGGTTGATCAAAATCTGCGCCAGTCGATCTGGATCGGTCTTGACCCAGGTGGGCACGTCGTCGTCGATCTGAAGCCGGTAGGTCAAGTCCAATCCTCGGGCGTGGCTCTCGAGGGTGCGAAAGATGTCGCGCACCCCTTGTCGAAGGTCGATCACTTGGGGGCTGAGCGAGAAACGCCCTTGGCTGATTTGCGACAAATCCAGCAGGTCGTTGATCACCGTCAGCAGGTGCGAGGCGGCGTTTTGGGCCCCATCGACCTCTTCTCGCGCCTCGGGCGTCAGCTCGGGTCGATCGGACAACAGGCTGAGGTACCCTTTGACCCCATTGAGCGGGGTGCGCATGGCGTGACTGACCATGGCCAGAAATTGATCCTTGTGCTGACTGGCTTCGAGCATGCGCGCGTTCGCATCGCTCAGTTGCTGGGCGGTTTCCTCCATCGCCCGCACTTTGTCGGCATCGGCGGTGTCCATGGTGACGATCAAAATGCCCTGAGTCAGGCACAGCAAGCCGTACATGGTGGCGGCGACCAACAGATCGGTGTCGGTGAACGTGGCTTTCGGGGCCAGCCAGCCCAGGCGGTGAAAGACCCAAAAGGAAAACACGCTGGCAAAAGCGATCATCAACCAGATGAACGTCCAACGGCGGCTCATGGTGAACCACGGCAACAGGGGCACGATTCCCAGCCACACCATGGCCGGTGACGACAGACCCCCCATGTGCCAGGCCGCGTAAAGCACCACCGTCAGCAAGGTGGTCTGGTAGAGCTGACTCACCAGAGGCAAGGCCGCGCCCCTGAGCCGTGCCCATCCGATCAGCACGCAGGACAAGGCGCTCCAACCGGTCGCCCACGCGATGGGCGTCAGGCCCAGCCACACCAGCCACGGCGTGAGCAGCACCAAAAAAAACAGGCCGCAAACGTTGAAGCAGAAAAAATGAAAATCCCCCACCGTTTGCAAATGCAAGGGCAATGCCATGTAAATGCGGCGTTGCAGTCGGACATTAAACGCGACGGGCATGGATTTGTGATGCCAGAGAATCAATCCCACCATTATATTGATAACTTTGGTATTTTGAAATGAATTTATTGATTGTCTCTCGCAGAAGGGGGACTCGGGTGCGGGCGTCGCAGCCTGTGCGTGACTCGGTTAGAATCTGGCCATCCGAGGAGCGTTGCAGCGCCCAAATGGCGTGAGGCTCGGACCCTGTCTTCGCAACGACGCTCATCCACTCTGTGCAGTGCGGTGAGCCCTGTGAACCTGCGTGCCAGAGTGTTTGTCCATTGC
>JACCDX011120852.1_pt1 | contig 12547 bp, 9 predicted proteins | sample 7449681 | NCBI WGS metagenome assembly JACCDX01 (sample SAMN15323450, study PRJNA562643) | freshwater metagenome | isolation source: river surface water | place: USA:Blue River Watershed | collected 2017-08-18
AATTCGACAGAGCAAGAATGGTTATTCAAAACAACTTGCCGGCTTTTTTGCTGAGCGAATATATGCCCGTGAGTATCCGGAAGGGGAGTTAGCTGCGGCGGTTATTGGTTTTGTTAATCAAGCTGGAACGGGTGCGGCCGGTCTTGAGTATTCAATGAATTCAAAATTGGCTGGCGTAAATGGCCAGTACACCTATTCCAACGCTGGCGGGACGATAATTCCAGGAACGCAAAAAATTACGGCAGAGGAGAGAAGAGGCAATACGGTTCGTTTGACTATTGATCGCGATGTTCAATGGGTTGCGCAGCGGGCTATTTCAAAGGCTGTAAAAAAAGCTCGAGCTCTATCAGGCACAGTAATTGTTATGAATCCAGCCAATGGTCAAATACTGGCTCATGCCACTTATCCATCCTTTACACCCGGAAAGACAAGTGGAGTGAACCCATATCACTGGAAAAACCCTTCCGTGCAAGAGATTTATGATCCTGGCTCCACGGGAAAAGTCATTACATACGCTGCTGCGATGGAAGAAGGAAAAATAAATCCAGAGACTGTGATAACCGTCCCTTATAAACTCAAACGTTATGACAAAGTTTTCAAAGATCACGACCCGCATCCAGTTCTGAAACTGACTATGACAGGTGCGTTAGCGCAGTCAAGTAACGTTGCTGCGATTCAAGTTGGCGAAATGTTATCTCACGATAAATTGCATGATTACTTGGTTAAATTTGGTATTGGTCAGAAAACTGGCTCCGGATTGCCGGGCGAAGAACCTGGAAAACTTTTAGATGTTTCAGAATGGTCGGGAACAACAGCACCAACAGTCGCAATCGGTCAGGGTTATTCAGTAACCGCGATGCAGGCAACTTCAGTTTTTGCAACTATAGCTAATGATGGTGTGCGAGTTCCTCCAACTCTTATTGCTGGAGTTAGCGATGCCGCTGGAAGATTTACTCCTTCTGAAAAAGGTAAAGAAACGAAAATCATAAGCAAAGAAACAGCGAGCAAAATTCGAGAGATGTTGGAGAGTGTGGTTTCATCATCCGGTACCGCACCGGAGGCTGCTATCGCGGGATATCGAGTAGCTGGAAAAACTGGTACCGCAAGAAGAGTTAGTGACTCGTGTGGCTGTTATGACGGATACACATCCTCCTTTATCGGCTTTGCTCCTGCCGATAAGCCAAAATATGTAATTAGCGTGACCATTCAAGATCCAAAAGGTGTTTATTACGGCGGTTATTTGGGTGGACCGGTCTTCAAGGAAGTCATGAGTTTCGTATTGCAAAACCAACATGTGCCGCCAACTACAGGCTCAGGTGTCAGATATGCATTAGATGAGCGGAGCCTAAAGAAGAAAAATTCCGAAATAAATAGCGCAAAAACTAAGAACCAAGGGTCTAGTCAATGATTCGCCCCAAGATATCTTCTCCGAGAGAATTAATCGAGATTGCAAACTTCTTGAAAATTGAGAACGATTCCAAAATTCTCATCACCGGAATTTGCAGTGATTCTCGCTTGGTAGAACCAGGCGATCTCTTCATGGCCCTGCCAGGCGAGAGATCTCACGGAATGACTTTTCTCGATACCGCATTGAAGCGAGGCGCCAGTGCGATTTTGACCGATAACCAAGGAGCATCATTTCCCTCGTCGAAAGTCGGTTCGGTGCCGGTTCTAGTTGAACCAACATTACCGTCCAAATTACCCGAACTTTCCGATTGGTTTTATAACCGACCAAGTTCGAAAATGGATCTTTACGGGATAACCGGAACTAACGGAAAAACAACAACTTCATATTTGCTCCACCAGATCTGGACTCGTGCAAAAATCAAGCCAACTGGATTGATCGGAACAGTTGCAATCATCGCAGGGGATCAAAGTTGGGAAGCTGAACGCACGACTCCGACCAATGATCAACTTGAAGCAATATTGGCAAGAATGGTTGAAGAGAAAATAGATCGAGCCGTTATGGAAGTAAGTAGTCATGCACTGGTTCAGGAAAGAGTGAAGAAAGTAAAGTTCAATTCAGTTGGATTCACAAACTTATCCCAAGATCACCTTGATTATCACAAGAATATGGAAAATTATTATCAGGCAAAAAAATTACTCTTCTCTCAAGAGTATGCCGAAACAGCATTTATTAATATCGACAATGAATATGGCAAAAGATTAATATCAGAGATAAGCATTAGAGCTTTTTCACTATCTTTGTCAGAAAATGCCGATTGGAGTTACAAGGAGTACCGGAGAGTCAATAATAATTATCAAATTGAAATTTGCAGTAAAGAAGGAAATTGTATTAGCGGTCAGGTTCCATTGTTGGGCAGGCATAATTTAGAGAACCTACTTCTGGCAGTTGCCATGGCTTCAAAAAGTGGAGTTTCTGATGAGGAAATATCACTTACACTTAAAGATCTATCAGGAGCGCCGGGTCGACTTGAGCTTGTAATCAAAGAGCCTTTCTTAGCTTTTGTTGATTACGCCCACACTCCTGATGCTGTTACTCGCATTCTCGATTCAATTCGAGAGTTAAAAGTAGGCAAAGTTATTGGCATCCTAGGTTGTGGTGGCGATCGCGACAGAGGCAAACGTCCATTAATGGGCGAGGCGCTAAACCAGGGATGCGATTTACCAATATTTACCAGCGACAACCCTAGAAGTGAAAATGCAGAACACATTCTTGAAGAGATGACAAATGGATTGGCTCTAAAGCCTGGCGCAGAAATAATTTCTGATCGCAGAGCTGCAATATCTAGAGCGGTTTCGATCGCCAAACCGGGAGATCTAGTGATTCTCCTCGGTAAAGGCCATGAGGAAGGCCAAGAGATTCTTGGAGAGAAGCTGCCTTTTAGCGATCGCGAGGAGCTAATAAAGGCGGTGGCAAAAAAATGATTAGCATGCTTGCATCACAAATTGCCAATGTTATGAATGGAAAATTAGTTTCTGATAGTGACTTTGAAGTTGCCGGAGATTTTCAATTTGATTCCAGAGTTATCAAATCAGGTGATGTATTTCTAGCTTTGCGTGGTGAAAATGCAGATGGAATCGACTTTGCCGAAGATGCATTTGCGCGAGGAGCAATTTTGGCAATTGTAGACAGGGAAATACCGGGCCCGCATATTTTGGTTAAAGATGTTTTAACTTCGGTATCAATATTGGCCAGTGAGCTAAGAAAGAAATTACCTGATTTAAAAGTAGTGGGAATTACTGGCTCTCAAGGCAAGACAACGACTAAAGATATGTTGCATATGGTTCTGGCAAGCGCGGGAAATACGATTGCTCCAATTGGTTCCTACAATAACGATATCGGGGTTCCGATAACACTTCTTCGATGCACTCCAGATACTAAGTTCTGCATTCTCGAAATGGGCGCACGACATATGGGTGACATTGGAAAACTAACGCAAATTGGCCTTCCAGATGTAGGAATCGTTTTAAAGGTGGGCGTCGCTCATCTTGGAGAGTTTGGTAGTCGTGAAAATATTGCAAAGACCAAAAGCGAATTGATTCGCGGATTGCGCGAGGGCGCGACCGCAGTTTTAGGTGATTTCGATGAATTCACACCTAAGATGGCTGATGGCTTGAACTTGAAAAAGTATTTGTTTGGTCTTTCAAATGGTGATGATTTCAGAGCAGCAGATATCGAAGTTAAAGGTGGATTTGCCACTTTTGATTTGGTGACTCCAGAATCCCGCGAGCACGTTGAGCTACAAGTCTTGGGTGAACATCAAATACCTAATGCTCTTGCAGCTGCAGCAGGTGCTTTTGCGCTCGGATTATCTACAACTCAAATTGCGAATGCGCTTTCGTCGCATAGGAGCCCAAGTAGATGGCGAATGGACTTAAAGAAGATTGCTGATATCACTGTAATAAATGACACTTACAATGCAAATCCGGAAAGCATGAGAGCAGCTCTAAAGACACTTTCGCTACTCACGCAAGAGAGCGGCGGAATTTCCTGGGCATTTTTGGGAAAGATGCATGAACTCGGCCCTCAAGAAGCGGAGATGCATAAAGATATAGCTACTGTGGCAGAGCAATTAGGGATCGATCACCTGGTAGCAATTGGTGAGCCAAATTATCTGGCTTCATCTGCTTCGGGGAAGACTTCTTCGCATTTTGTAACTGACTTGCAATCTGCCAAAGATTTCTTTAAAGAAATTAATTCAGGAGATGCTGTTCTGATAAAAGCTTCAAGAGCTGAAAAGTTAGATCAATTAGCTGAAGACTTGTGCCTTGAATTAAATTCGAGAGAAATAAAGGAGTTATAACTTGAGAGGCATTCTGATTTCTGGCCTTACAGCTTTCTTGCTTAGCTTTTTCTTGACTCCATTCTTCATTAAATTCTTATCCAAAAGAGGCTATGGCCAACAAATTAGAGATGATGGTCCCAAATCTCATCATATTAAACATGGCACACCCACGATGGGTGGCGTGGTACTCATCTTTGCAACAATTGTCGGCTACTTGATTTCGCACTTAGCCACAGAGGTTCCAATAACTGTTTCTGCTCTATTGGTACTTGGACTTATTGTAGGTTTGGGTTTAATCGGATTCTTAGATGATTGGTTAAAAGTTTTTAAGCAAAGATCTTTGGGACTTCGCGCGCGTGAGAAAATTATTGGTCAATCACTAGTAGCAGGCATCTTTGGATTCTTGGCGACTAGATTCCCGGATGAAATAGGGAATACTCCCAAATCACTTTATCTCTCGACCGTCAGGGACACCAGCATAAAACTTGGATTAATTTTGGTAATTGTTTGGGCAATTCTTATGGTCGTTGGAACAAGTAACGGCGTCAACTTAACTGATGGTTTAGATGGATTAGCTACCGGCGCAGCAATCATGTCCTTTCTTGCATTTGTTCTAATCGGAGTTTGGAAATTTGGTCAGCGATGTGAAATCGTAGTAAGCAATTGTTACAACGCGCGCGATCCTTTAGATATGGCAGTTCTTGCAGCTTCGCTTGCTGGCGCGTGTGCTGGGTTCCTCTGGTGGAATGCATCGCCAGCGCGAATATTTATGGGAGACACTGGCTCGCTAGCTCTCGGTGGCGCTTTAGCAGGACTAGCTATGACGTTAAGAACTGAACTATTGCTAATTCCAATTGGCGGATTATTTGTTTTGATTACATTGTCGGTAATCATTCAAACCACATATTTCAAGATATCTGGTGGTAAACGGGTTTTCAAAATGGCACCACTTCAACATCATTTTGAACTTTTAGGTTGGGGCGAGGTAACAATTGTCATTAGATTCTGGATCATCGCAGGTTTATCTGTTGCTGCCGCCCTTGGACTTTTCTACGCACAGTGGGTAGTTGCCTGATATGACATTTCTAACCGGTCTGAAAGATAAGCAGATTCTTATCTTTGGCGCCGGCGTTACCGGAAAAAGTACTGAGGAGTTTTTGAAGAAATTTGGTTGCAAGATAACCGTTATAGATGAAAAGGGATCAAGCGGAGCAATTCGCGACTTTAAAGATATCTCTCTCAAAGAATTTCACTTAGCAATACCTTCTCCTGGATGGCGTCTAAATCACCCCTTGATTGAAGAGGCACGAGATTTTGGAATCGAATTCTTGTCCGAAGTGGATTTAGCTTGGCGAGTTAGATCTGAACTTAATTCAAATCAAATCTGGTATGCAGTCACAGGAACAAATGGAAAGACAACGACTGTACAAATGGCAGAGAGAATCTTCCAAGAAGGCGGGATATCGGCTCGCGCCTGCGGAAATGTGGGTGACACGGTTATCGAACTTGCCGGTGATTCTTCTATCTCAACTCTAATCTTGGAGCTATCTTCCTTCCAATTAAATTGGAGTGGCGAATCGCAGTTTGCAGCGGGTGCTATTTTGAATATTGCAGAAGATCACATTGATTGGCACGGCTCATTCCAAAATTATCTAGCAGCGAAGTTGCGATTAGCATCAATGTCGCAAAGAATGATAGTTAATGGCGATGATATGAATTTGGATAAAGTAAAAGAAATAAATTCTCAAACTTATTCCTACACTCTGCAGACTCCGGCAAATGGCGAAATAGGCTTAGTGGAAAATTTGATTGTAGATCGAGCATTTTCACTCGCGGATGCCGATGTTCTTTTTGAGCTAAATGATTTGACCCCTGCAGTCCCACATAATGTTTCAAATGCAATGGCTGCTTCGGCTCTCGCTCGCATGGCCGGGGTTTCACCGGAATCTATCGCTACAGCGTTGCGAAGTTTTAAATTGGATGAACACAGACTGCAACTTGTCCTGGATTTCAATGGCATCAAGTGGATAGATGACTCGAAGGCAACAAACCCCCACGCAGCAGAAGCAGCGCTCAGATCGCAATTGAATGCAATCTGGATTGCAGGCGGCTTAGCAAAAGATGCTCGAATGGATGAACTCGTTCAAAGCGTCTCGAGCCGAATTAAGTTTGCAATTCTGATTGGAACGGATGCAAGCATCATCGCTAAGGCTCTAGAAGAACATGCTCCGCATGTCGGAATCCATGTAATAGCAGATAAGTATTCAAGTTCAGAGCTTATGGATGAAGTTGTCAGGATTGCGGAAAGTCATGCCGAAAGTGGTGACACAGTTCTATTGGCACCAGCATGTGCATCCATGGATCAATTTGAGAATTATGCCGATAGAGGTAATAAATTTGCAGATTCAGTTAGGCGGATAATTAATGGCAAATAATAAATCTTTATTTGCAAGGCCGGCCTCTGCATATTATTTAATTCTAGGATCAGTTTCCATTCTTTCTGCGCTCGGAATTGTGATGGTCTTGAGTGCCAGCTCCGTACAGGCTCTTTCTGAGTCAGGAAACTCATTTGCAGTTGTATTTCGACAAGCGATATTTCTCGGGATATCAATTTTCCTTTGCTGGCTCGCCATCAATCTAAAGCAAAGGCTCTGGTTATTGCAGGCTAGATTCGCCTTATTAATTTCAATATTTTTTCTTCTGCTCCCGCAATTTACCGTTTTAGGTAAAGAAGTAGGTGGTAATCGCAACTGGATCGAGATCGGAAATTTCTCTATTCAGCCAAGTGAGTTTGCCAAATTCGGTTTAATCATGTGGTGTGCGTTAGTTCTAAAGAAGAATGACCAACAAATTGAAAAGACTGGCATAAATAATCCGGTTCCAAAACTCTTACCCGGAATACTTTTGATAATGGGATTTATTTTGCTCGGTCGCGATCTAGGTACAGCGACAGTAGTGGCCGGGATTGTCTGCGGAATTCTTTTTGTGTCGGGTGTGAGCATCAAACATTTTGCAACGCTGCTTGCAATTGTTGCTCTTGGCGCAATCGCTCTTATTGCTACCAGTCAAACTCGACTAAGCAGATTGGCGGCCTTTTCCGATCCATTTTCAGAAGAGAATTTTAAGAGCGCTGGCTGGCAACAGGCTCACAGCTTGATGGGGTTAGCTTCTGGCGGAATTTTTGGTTCTGGACTTGGTTCTGGAAAACAGAAATGGGGAAATTTACCGGCAGCACATACAGATTTCATATTCTCCGTAATTGGTGAGGAACTTGGCTTGCTAGGAACCTTAGTTGTGCTCTTTCTTTTCGCTATTTTAATTTTGTCAATCTTTAGAGTTGCTCTGCGCGCGGAGAATTCATTTGATAGATATGTAATAGCTGGAATTGGATCATGGATTGTGATTCAGGTCTTGATGAATATCGGCAGTGTAATCAGCGTGCTACCTGTAGTCGGAGTAACCTTGCCATTTATCTCATATGGCGGTTCATCTTTAATTGCCACCTTTGTTTCTATTGGTTACGTACTGGGAGTGCTCAAGCGCGATCCATAAATTGCTCAAGAGTTATTGGAACGTAGAAATGCAAAGATTGCGAAGGGCTAACTAACTTGAAGCGGCGAATAATTCTTGCTGGGGGCGGAACTGCGGGTCACGTTGAACCAGCTCTTGCCGTGGCAGACGCTCTGCGGAAATTGGCGCCCGATATTAGCTGTCAATTTATTGGAACAAATAGTGGCTTGGAGAAAAACTTAGTACCAAGACGAAATTATGAACTGAAAACTATTCCCAAAGTAGCTCTACCGAGACGTATTTCGATGGCTCTCTTTAAATTTCCATTTCAATTTATCGGTGCGGTAATAGCGGCTGGTCGTATTTGTAAAGGAGCTTCTGCTCTTGTTGGTTTCGGGGGCTATGTAAGTGCTGCCAGCTATATCGCAGCCAAAATCAATAGGGTTCCAATTATCATTCACGAGGCAAACGCGAAACCAGGATGGGCTAACAGGCTCGGAAGAAGATTGGCGACAGTAACTGCAGTAAATTTTTTCTCCGTCAGTAATAGTTGGTCGGATTCTGTACTCACAGGTATGCCGATCAAAAGGGAAATTGCCGAATTATCTGTTCTTGATTCAAATAAACGCTCACATCTGCGCTCGCAGTACCTAGAGAAATTAGGTTTCCGTCCAGATCTCCCCGTGGTGGCAGTTTTTGGCGGCTCACAAGGTTCTAGGGCCATAAATAAAGCAATCGCGGATTTCCTAGCCGGAAAAAAATCAAATCAGCTCCAAATAATTCATGCGCTTGGCCCGTTAAATGATCTACCCCCAGCAACGGACAATTACTACCCCATGGCTTATTTTGAAGATATGGCCAGTATTTATCTGATTGCCGATCTCTTAGTCACGCGAAGTGGCGCAGTTACGTGTGCTGAAATTCAGAGCACAAATTCTCGAGCGATTTTGGTGCCCCTACCTCATGGAAATGGTGAGCAATTTTCAAATGCCCTGGAGCTAGAGGGGCAAGGCTTTGCAAAAATTGTCAATGAAACAGAACTCAGCGGCCCATGGCTAATTGAAAATCTTCATAAATGCATCACTGAGTTAAGAGAGAGAAGTGCTGAAATTAATAAACTTCATCTACAAGCGGCAGATAAAATTGCAGAATTAGTTTTAAACTGCTTAAGAGATGCGAGTTAATAGATGAATTCCAAGAATATTTCTGATTTAAAAACTCACTTTGTTGGAATTGGTGGATCGGGCATGAGCGGAATTGCGAAGGTAATCGCTGCTAGGGGCGGCTCAGTTTCTGGAAGTGATATTCATGATTCTGCTGCATTGGATAGCCTTCGAGCGCAGGGAATAACGATTTTTATTGGCCACGATGGTGCGAATATAGATGGCGCAGATCTTTTAGTTAAATCAAGTGCAATTCCGGATTCAAATCCAGAGATAGTTGCTGCTAAAGCTCAAGGGCTAAAGATTCTCGGGCGCGCTGAAGCGCTTTCAGAATTGCTTATAAATAGACGTTCGATTGCTGTTGCTGGAACTCATGGTAAAACAACAACAACATCTATGCTGACCGTGGCATTGCAGCGCAGCGGACTTGACCCATCCTTTGCAATTGGTGCCTCAATAAAAAATTCTGGAACTAATGCGCATCATGGATCAGGCGATATTTTTGTAGTTGAGGCGGATGAATCTGATGGATCATTTACTTCCTATCGACCTACAGGTGCTGTTATTACAAATATCGAACTTGACCACGTCGATAATTTCAAGGACTTGGGCGAGATTGACAAGTTATTCATAGATTTTGCAAATACGGTTTCAGGTTTTCTCGTTCTTTGTAGCGACGATCCAGGTGTCCAACGTTTGATTAGCAATTTGGGAGATAGCGCATTGAAGATTGTTACATATGGTTCCTCTGGGGATCCCGATTACTTAATTAATCGAGTTGTACTTAATCCAAAAAACTCCTTGGCTAGAGTTACCGCAAAAGGTCGCGTATTAGGAGATTTGAATCTGTCGGTACCAGGGTTTCACAATCTCTTAAATGCCCTTGGCGCACTTGCAGCTTCCATTGAAATTGGCGCACCAACTCAAAGTGCAATCGATGGTTTGAACTCATTCACAGGGGCGCGACGGCGCTTCGAAATAAAAGGAACCGTAAATGGGATCACTGTTGTAGATGATTATGGACATCACCCGACCGAAATCAAAGCAACTCTGGAAACAGCTAAACGTTATGCGGGCTCTGGAAGAGTAATTGTGATTTATCAACCTCATAGGTTCTCTCGCACACAGGTATTTCTTGATGAATTTGCTAAGCAATTATCTAACGCAGATCACACATACCTTTTAGAAATATACCCAGCAGGAGAAGAACCTATTCCAGGAGTTACTTCCGCAGCGATTGCCAAGCGGATGGCCGGAGATAAGGTTACTTATGAACCTTCAATGACCGAAGTAATTTCCAAAGTTATTTCAGTTGCAAAAAATGGAGATCTAGTTCTTACTCTCGGCGCGGGTGACGTTAGTTCACTTGCTCCGCTTATCGTGGAGAATCTACAAAATAAATGATTAGGGGAGTCAGGCGAACTTTAATTCTTCTGGTGACTTTAACTTTGTTGATTGGTAGCACTTATTTATTTGGGTGGTCTAATTTTTTTCCGGTTAAGAAGATTACTTATTTGGAAAGTGAAAACAAAATAGTAAGTCAGCTCAAATTGGAAATTGCGAAATCGCCGAGCGTAATCTCCATCGGACAACCTCTTGCCAGAGTTGATAAAAGGGCAATTACTTCGCGGTTGCGAAATCTGGTCTGGGTTGAAAGTGTAAAGATTTCGAGAAACTTCATCAGCGGTGAGGTAAAAATTGATGTGGAGCCCAGAGATGCCATAGCAATCTTGGACCAACCTTCAATTACACAGGTTGGCTTTTTAGATAAGAACCTGGAAATTTTCTATCTAGGGTCAGATCAAGTATCAGATGCTCAGGCGGCTGGCCAAGTCGATTGGAGCGACTTGCCTAGAATAAAGATTGCCACTCAAAGCGATCTCAAATTTGATGCGGCTCTACTTCTTGAAGAGCTAGCTCAGATTGATGCAAGAGTTCTTTATCTATCTGCTCCAAGCAAGGATAAATTTCGGAGCAAAGTCCAAATCGCGGGACGAGAGTTGGATATTTTCTGGGGAAGTGTCAACGAGTTTCCGCTCAAATACGAAGTATTGGTTGGATTAATGGCGCTAAAAGAGAATCGAAAAGCGAAAGTATTTGATCTTTCAACTCCGTTATCGCCAGTAGTTAGACCCTAAAAATTCTTAATTTCCTTTCGAAAAAATCCAATAATTTCGACTCTACATTTTCAAAATAAAATTCGTGTCGGTGTTTGCCCCTGACCTGCTCCACGCATACTTTTGCCAACACATTAAAGCAAAACCTTGACTCTCAAGTTGAGAATTAGGGTTTGAAAAGGGGCTCAACGTGGCAACACCACAGAATTATTTAGCGGTCATCAAAGTTGTAGGTATTGGTGGCGGCGGTGTGAACGCAGTTAATCGAATGATTGATGCTGGTTTAAAAGGTGTTGAATTCATTGCAATTAATACGGATGCCCAAGCTCTTCTAATGAGTGATGCTGATGTAAAACTAGATATCGGAAGAAAACTAACTCGAGGTTTAGGAGCAGGTGCAAATCCTGAAATAGGGAAGCAAGCTGCTATTGATCACACTGAAGAAATTGAAGAAGTTCTACGTGGCTCGGATATGGTTTTTGTTACCGCAGGTGAAGGTGGCGGAACAGGTACAGGTGGCGCACCTGTTGTAGCAAAAATTGCAAAGAGTCTTGGCGCGTTAACTGTTGGCGTCGTTACCAAGCCTTTCAGTTTTGAAGGTAAGCGAAGAACAAGTCAAGCAGAAATCGGAATTGAAGAGCTTCGTGATGAAGTTGATACATTAATTGTCATTCCGAATGATCGATTACTTTCAATTTCTGATCGTTCAATTTCTGCACCAGAAGCATTCAAGACTGCAGATCAAGTACTTCTTTCGGGAGTTCAAGGCATCACAGATTTGATCACAACTCCTGGTCTAATCAATCTTGACTTTGCTGATGTGAAGAGTGTTATGGATGGTGCGGGATCTGCTCTAATGGGAATTGGCTCTGCACGAGGTGAAGCTCGCGCAACCCGCGCCGCAGAATTAGCAATCTCATCTCCGTTACTGGAGGCATCAATTGAAGGCGCTCACGGAGTTTTACTCTCGATTGCTGGCGGCTCTGACCTTGGATTATTTGAAATCAGCGAAGCCGCAGAACTTGTTGCCAAATACGCCCACCCTGATGCCAACATAATTTTTGGAACTGTTATTGATGATTCACACGGGGATGAAGTTCGAGTCACGGTTATTGCCGCTGGTTTTGAAGGTGGCGTACCTAAGCGGGTATCGGTCCCAGTACTCAATTCAGCTTCATTAAATGGCCAAGCTGATCCAATTCCGGCAAATGATCCAATCTCTGTTGCAATGGATGCACCTGAACAGCCAGCTAAGCGGAGAATTACTTTTGAGGAACTAGTTGCTGAAGATGATATCGACGTCCCAGACTTCATGAAGTAGGGATGGCAAAGACTTTCTTTTCAACGCGCTCTGGTGGCGTCAGCAAAGGCGTATTCGAATCATTTAACTTGGCCTTGCATGTTGGAGATTCTCAAACTGATGTCCAAAAAAATCGAGAGATTCTCGCAGAGAGAATTGGTATCCCGTTCTCGAAAATTTTCTACATGAATCAAGTGCATGGAAATA
>JACCDX011259432.1_pt1 | contig 12547 bp, 14 predicted proteins | sample 7449681 | NCBI WGS metagenome assembly JACCDX01 (sample SAMN15323450, study PRJNA562643) | freshwater metagenome | isolation source: river surface water | place: USA:Blue River Watershed | collected 2017-08-18
ACCCAGCACCACCGCTGCCGTCCACCATGCCCGCCGTGCAGCGCGCGCTGGCGCACGCCGGCCACGCCTTGTTGTACGGGCTGATGGTCGTCATTCCACTGAGCGGATGGCTGATGAGCTCGGCCAAAGGGGTGCAAACCGTGTGGTGGGGCATTTGGCCCATCCCCGATGGGATCGGCAAAGACAAAGCCCTGGGCGACACCCTCACCCTGGTGCATGGCTGGCTCAACACGCTGCTCATGGCCGTGCTGCTGGCCCACGTCGGCGCCGCCCTGAAACACCATTTGGTCGATCGCGACGACATCCTGCGCCGCATGTGGATGACCCGTCGCCCCTCACCCCACAAGGAGCCCCTGTGAAAAACACCCTGATCCCCCTGACCCTGGCTCTGTCGGCCTTGGGCGCGCACGCCGTCGAGTACAAGTCCATCGTGCGCGACAAGAGCGAGATCACCTTTGGCTACAAGCAAATGGGCGTCGCCATGGACGGCCGGTTCAAGGCCTTTGCCGCCAAGATGAGTCTGGACCCCAACAAGCTGGCACAAGCCAAAGTGAGCTTTGAGGTGGACTTGGCCAGTTTCGAGACCGGCACCGAAGCCGACCAGGAGGTGCAAGGCAAATCCTGGTTCAACACCTCGGCCTTCCCCAAGGCCCAATTCAGCGCGCAACAGATCAAAGCCCTGGGACCCCAGCAATGGGAGGTCTTGGGAACCCTGAGCATCAAGGGCAAATCGGTCGAGGTCAAGTTCCCCCTGCAATACACCCCGCAAGGCCAGACGGGTGTGTTCAAGGGTCAGTTGGTGCTGCGTCGCGCCGACTTCGCCATCGGCGAAGGCAGCTGGTCCAAATTTGACATCGTTGCCAACGACGTGCAAGTCCGTTTTCAACTCACCGCCCAATGAGGCATTTTTTAAAAAAGGAAACCCCATGAAAATCAAAGCCACCCTCGCCGCCCTGGGCCTGCTGACCGCCGGTCTGGTCCATGCCCAAGCCGTGACCTATCAGATCGACGGCAGCCACACCTTCCCACGTTTCTCTTACTCGCACTTTGGCTTTTCCACCCAGTTGAGCCGCTTTGACCAGACCAGCGGCAAGGTGGTGTTTGACCCCCAGGCCAAGACCGGCTCGGTCGAGGTCGTCATCGACACCCGTTCGGTCAACACCGGTTTTGCCGACTTCAATTCACACATCCAGGGCGAAGATTTCCTGGACACCGCCAAGTACCCCACCGCCACCTTCAAGTCGACGCGGGTGAATTTTGAAGGCAACAGCCCCAAATCGATCGACGGCGTGCTGACCATCAAGGGGGTGTCCAAGCCAGTGACGCTGGCCGTGACTTCGTTTCAGGCCATGCCACATCCGATGCTGAAAAAGCCTGCCTTGGGCGCCAATGCCAGCACCACCATCAAGCGCAGCGAATTCAACGCCGGTAAATTCGCCCCCTATGTGGGCGATGAGGTGCGCATCGACATCGCCATCGAGGCCATCGCGCCCTAAGTCTGGCGATACCGCCAGAGCTTGCCTGACCCGCTTCAATGGGCCAGGCGATGTTCGACGCGCGCGATGTTGTCCACGTGCGCGTCGAGCATGGCCTGCAGCTCGACGCGAACACCCGACTGGCTCACCCTGGGAATCAAGGCCTGCAAGCGGCGCACCACCCAGGCTTGGCCCCGATTTAAAAAGGCCAGCCGCTCGGTCAGGTCGGCGATCGCCATCGCCTTGCCGTGAAACGCCCCGGTCGCGTCTGACGGCGTGGCCGGCAGCGCGCGGATCACCCGCATCAGCATGCCGCACCAACGCACCTCGTCCTTTTGGATGTCCAGCACCAATTCGAGCCACTCGTCACCCGACCCGATTTGCGCCGCAGTCTCGCGTGCCACGCGTGCACCGGCCCGCTCGGCTTCGAGCAGTTCATTGAGGGCGGCCAACAGCTCGGCTTGGTCCATTGGGGTGTCGGGGGTGGGACTTGTGCTCATGTGAAACTCCTGCAAGACCCTCCAGATCAAAAGGGGCTTTAAAATTCATCATATATGAATCTTTAAAAGCCGTCGCGTCCAGGCCCTTCAAACCCCCACGGGCTCGCGCTGCCAGACCAAGCGGATGACGGTGCGCACCCCGTCTTGCATTTGGGGCGCGGTCAACAACACCAGCCGCCCCTCATCCAGGCGGGCCTGGCGGCGCAGGGTGGTGCCCACCCAATTCGGATAGGTGGACACATCCACGTGGTGCAAGACCCAATCCCCGTCGATCTCAAAACGACCGGCGTAGCCCATCGAGCTTTTGTAGGCCGCTGCCCGCTCGTCGGCAGGCGCCGCCTGGCGGTCGCCCGACAGCAAGGGACGTCCCGCATGGGCGATCAGGGCCATCATGCGCCCATCGGCACCGTAATGAATGACCCCGCTGGGGTGGTCGCCATACACCTCGTACAAACGAGCGCCCTGATCGTCAATCGCATGGGCCTCGGTGAGGTACCAGGTCCCGGTCACTTGGTGGGCAAAAAGGGGGGGTAAAGTCATGGCCAATCGATGCAGGTTGACGCCTCATGGGGCATCCCCACAATGTAACGAGTCGCGGGCGTTTCATCACTCGCCCACGTGACAACGCGCAAGCTCGGCACAGCGGTGCTCAGTTCACGGAAAAAAAGCGCATCAGCACCTGATTGGGTTGGCGCATGCCGGTGCCCACGAACAGGGTTTCGTTGATCCAAGCCAACGATGGGGACGCCGTTTCAAAACTCGGGCTGCAGCGGAAGTAAACCTGCTCGGGGGGAACGGCCTCGCCTCGGATCAAACGCGCCATCACCTCGGGCGCCGCGGTGCGCACCGCGCGGTTGCACACATAAATCAGATCACCCCCATCGGCCTCGATCACATAACGGGCGTCCAGCTCGGCCATGCGTTCGTTCACGATCAACTGAAAATCGGCCCCACCAGGCAACACCCGACCCGACCACCCCTGACCCGTGACCTGCCCACCGGTGATGGGGATCACCCGTCGCAGGCCATGCTGGGCACGCCCCACCTCTTGGGGCCGATCCACCTCGACCGACAAATCGGCGAAGGGCGTCAAGGTGGGCATGGGTAAAGGGATCATGAGCGAAGTTTAATGCCGGGCATGCAGATCAAGCCATGCGCCTCAACGCTTAAAAAACATCGGGTAGCGCCGGCTGACCAGGTCAGAGTCGGTGCGCCACGACACGCAGCGATCCAGATGCGGGGGCTTGACCTGGGGGTCCGCAGACTCAAACACACCGGCCACGGTCTGAAATGCCGCCGTGGCCATGTTGAACAACAACTCGCGCACGTGGGCGCAGCCCGTCGTGCCCCCCAATTTTTCTTCGATGGTGCGCCGCCAACCGGCGCTGAGTCGCGCCCCCACCAGGGCATCCATGGGGGGTAAGGCCCGAGGACAATCCTCGTGTGGAATATCGTCCATCGACGCCTGCACCGCTTGGACCACCAGTTGGGCATCGACCGTCAGCCGGATCGACATCTGGTGGATCGGTTCATGGGGCGACCAACTGCGCTCACCGGGAACGCTGAACGGAATCGGCTTGGTGTCGAGCAAGGTCGCTTCAATGTCCCACAAACCGTCTTCACGCCGATAACCGGTGTAGCTGACTTGACGGGTGTGCGCCAGCTGTCGGGGGGTGGGGGAGGGTAAAGGCAAGGTGCTCTCTCGTCGCAGAAAAGGGCCCGATAAATGTGGACCGTGAAACCAGGTCAAGCCCAAAAGCCCCAGCGGGCAAGCGCTTGTTGTCTGCTTCGATTATCGCACCTGGGCGGACCGCGATGGCCCTCGCGTCCGCGCGGGACGGGTGTCGTGAGCGCCTCAGCCAGCCCCCTCACACCGATCCAAAGAGACCAAGACGGAGCTCAGATCTGCGCCTGAAAAATCGGGGCGCGGTGTCAGGGCTTCAAACGGCAATTCTTGTCGATTGACCCAATGCGTCTTGAAGCCGAACCAGGTGGCCCCCAAGGCATCCCAGGCGTTGCTGGACACGAACAGCACTTCCTCGGGAAGGACCGACATGGTTTTTTGCACCAGGGCGTAAGTTTGCGGCGCCGTCTTGAAGAGGCGAATCGAGTCCACCGAGATGACGTGATCCAACACACCCGCCATGCCTGCGCTGCTGACGGCGCTGGCCAACATGTCGGTGCTGCCGTTGGAGAGAATGGCGGTGATCCTTCCTTGGGCTTTGATTTTTTCCAACACGCCCAAGTTTTCAGGAAACGGGGCCAAGTGGGCGTATTGCGCCATCAAACGATCCACTTGCCCCGATTGACGATCCAGCTTCAATCGATCCAGCGTGTATTCCAGCGACAGACGAGTCAACTCCCAAAACGGTCGAAAGTATCGGCTTCCGATGACGTGGTCTGGGTCTGACTGCGTGATCAGTCGCGTGTATTCGATTTGTTTGTCGCGCCACCGCCATGCAATCTCGGCCCCTTTGCCTGGGAAAAGCACATCCGCCAGAGCCTGGATGGAATAAACATCAAACAAGGTGCCGTAGGCGTCAAACACGACCGCTTTGATCTTCATCTCATGAATCTCCATGGGGAGCCAGCGACTCAAAGCCCCACCGCGTGTCCGTTCACCAGCAGCATCACCTCTGGCGTCAAAGTCGCGCCCAAAGCCGCGTGCAAATAGCAGGTTCGCGCCGACATCTGCACCAAGCGCTCCATCACCTCATCGCTTTCCTCGGTGTGGACAAACACATGGGTGTCCAGGGGCTGGGCCACGGCCACACCCGATGCGATCCGACACGGGCTGAGTTGCACCAGGCGCAAGGCCCGAACCTTCATGTGGTGGTGCTCGACATAGCGCAGCAACTGCGTCATGAAGCAAAAGGCGATGCCGGCAAAGGCATGCGCCAAGGCGCTGGGGGCCTGGTCACCCGTGGGGCGATCGTCACTGGTGATCGCAAAGGCCGAGCCCCCCAGGCGGTTGGCCCAGGTCTCGCTGCGTCCGATGCCGTGGGCCGATTCACAGCGGCCATGGATCGGAATGTCCACCCGGCCAGCGTCCCAACCCGACGGCGGTGTGGGGTTCTTGACCGCCACGGGTTGCGCTTTGCTGACGATGTCGTTGGGCCCATCGGCGGGGTTGAGCGGGGTGGGCGCTTGCGACCAGGCTTTGAACGGGTCATCGGCCATGACTGGGCTGGGCGCCAAGTCACGCAGGGTCACCCGGCGGCCATTGGCATACAGGGCAAAGGTGTTGTGCAAAGGCGTGGTCCAGGCCGCCCACAGCGGTGAAGCCGCCAACGCCTGTCGCACCAGCTGTTGCACCCCTTGGGCTGGGGCGGCGCTTTGCAGCTGAACCTGCACGCGCGGGGGGTACGCATGCCCGACACCGGTGCCTTTAAAAAACGAGCCCTCGAACCTGTAATCGTTTTCCAGTCCACAGGACAGGCCTTGCCACTCAATGCCTTGGCCGGGGGCCAGTTGGGTGATGCGCTGCAACAGGTCGGCTTGGAGAGCGGCCGACATATAGCCCAACGGGAAGGGGGCCAAGTCGGTGCCCTTGAGCGCGGGGCCCTCGTCACTGACCATGCGCCAACTGGACCCCTGCCCCCCCTCGGTCACCACCGCCTCTTTCTGATGGCCCCCCATGGCACGGGCCTGGGTGACATACAGGTCTTGGGCGTCGTCACATCGCAGCGCATGGGGTCGGCTTGTACCGGCGTGGGTTTTGAAGCAAAGTGGATACCCACGACCATCGATGGTGTCGGTGCGGTGAATGCTGTCGGCCATGTTCGGGGTCCATTCAAAAAATCAAATCATGCCTGCGTGAGCGTGGCTCAGATGTCGCCCGTGTACTCTCCACGAGCGGGGTAATCTTTCTGGATCGCGAAGTCGACGGCGGCCAACAGGTCGCTGAAAGAAGGGCGCGCAAACGGCATGGTTTGCGTGGAACCGTAATAAAGCGTTTGGTCTGGTTTGACCAAAAAAACCCCAGGCTCGCTGAACAAGGCCGGTTCCTCCAAGCCGATCGAGGTCTTGCCCTTGGACGTGCTGATGTACAAGCCCCAACGCCTGGCCATGCCCACGTCGAGGCCATAGGCAAAGTCCGTGAAGCGGGCCTGCACCTTGTCGGCCATGGCCTGGCCCCTTGACGCCTCGTCACTGCTGATCGCGACAATGCGAACCCCGCGCTTTTGAAACTCCTCCCCCAAACGTTCCAGCTCGAGCAGGTATTTGGCACAGATGGGGCAATGCAAGCCCCGATAAAAAACCAACAAGTCAAAACGCTCGCCCGGCTGCTGACCACCCACGTATCGCCCCCCCTGGGTCAAGGGCAGGTCAAGGGTGGGGACGGCTTGTCGAGGCATCAGGGCAGACGGGGTCATGGCAACTCCAAAAGGTGAGCAATCTCTCCCATGTTGCTGTACGATTCGGTGAATAAAATTCATTTTTTGATGCAAATCGTTCAAATGAACACCCGACTCGATCGCCTGTCGGCCCTGCTGGAAGGGGTGGCTCCCGTCTTCAGCATCTTCGATCATCGGGAACCGCGCCCGGCAGATGGGGCGTCGCCCCCACAGGCTGGGCTCAGTCTGGCGGTGCTCATCCAGCCCATGGCATCAGGGGATCCTGCCGGCCCGCCAGTCGCTGCGCCGCAGCAGCCAAGCTTGTGGATCGGGCCGCTGTCGCGCCTGAACGACAAAGGGTGGGCGCAAGACGGCGACTCACCCGACCTGATCTGCATCCGAGCTCAGTTGACCGGGCCCTTGGGGCCCCTGCTGATGGAAGAATTCGCCCAACCCATTGGTCTGCACGTCGACGCGAATGAACCGGCGCTTTCATCGCCCATGGCCCTCATCGCGCAAGAAGTCCACCACCCTCGCTGTGGGCAGCCCGCCTTGCTCAAGAGCGCGGGCGACATCCTCTTCATCGGGATCTTGCGCCACCTCGTCGCCCACCCCAAGCCAGAGCGTCCCGGCTTGCTCAGGGCCTTGTCCGATGTGCGCATCGCCAAAGCCCTGGTGGCCATGCACCAAGCCCCCCACTTGGACTGGAACCTGGCTGCCTTGGCCCTGGAAGCGGGCATGTCACGCACCTCTTTCGCCATGACATTCAAAAAGGCCATGGACAAAAGCCCGGGCAAGTACCTGGTGGCCCTTCGATTGGCACTGGCGTGCCGCGCCCTAGAGGGAGGCAAAACAGTAAAGGAAGCCGCCCGAATCTCGGGCTACAAGAACCCCGCCTCGATCGCCAGGGCCCTCAAATCCAAGGCCCACCCGCGAATGCCCCATGGCAAGCGTGACGCGGCCCCCAACTGACTGTCGCCAGATGAAAGTTGGAGACTCTCACGCGCGAACGGTCATCGCGCTGGCAGACACTGCCTGCGGTTGGGGTTGCATCGCCCATTGACCCGAGCACGCAGACGACCCTTAGACACCGCAAGAGCCATTGGGGCCCAACCGTCAACGCCGGGCGTTCTCAGATGAGGTGTCGGTCCCTGGACGGTAGGGGCTGTGTAACTTAACCTGCTTGCGCGCGCGCCGACGCATCCGAATATTCAGCAACTCCACCCCCAGTGAGAAGGCCATCGCGAAATAGACATAACCCTTGGGAACATGGTGATCGAAGCCCTCGGCGATCAGCACCACGCCCACCACCACCAGGAAGGACAGGGCCAACATCTTGATCGTGGGATGATCCGAAACGAAGCGCCCGATGGACCCTGCAAACACCATCATCAGCGCCACCGAGGCAATCACCGCAGCCATCATCACCCGAACATCATCGACCATGCCGATGGCGGTGATGATGGAGTCCAGCGAGAACACCAGGTCTATGATCATGATCTGCAGGATCACTGCGGCAAAGGTTGCCTTGACCGTCGAGGAGGCATGTCCTTCTTCACCCTCTAAGCTGCCGTGAATTTCGGTGGTGCTCTTCCACACCAAAAACAAACCACCACCGATGAGGATCAGATCACGCCCAGAGATTGCTTGACCGAGCACGGTGAACAGCGGCGCCACCAGCCCCACGATCCAAGCCAGCAACAAAAGCAGTCCGAGCCGCATCAACATCGCCATGAACAGTCCCAAGCGACGCGCTCGCTCTCGCTGATCGGCAGGAAGCTTATCGGCCAATATCGAGATGAAGATGACATTGTCGATGCCAAGCACAAGCTCGAGTAGGGTGAGGGTTGCAAATGCAATCCAGGCTTCGGGGTTGGTCAGCAATTCCATGATGGGCAGCCAGGCCGGTGTAGCGTGTGATCGTCCATCCGTGGTGCGGGGTGTTGTGTCATTCCAGTGTAGTGGGGAAAAGCCCAAAAGCCCCGCGTTCAATGAGTGCCCATGTTTCGTTAATGGGGTAGCGCCTCATCCATCGCATTTGGTGAAAGCGTCGTCCCCCGTTAATGGGGAAGAGCCAGAACCCTGTGTTTGATGGTATGCCGAAATAAAAAAGCGCCCGAAAGGCGCATGAATGCTCGATACTTGGCGGGGCAGAAGAAATTGTTTAACTAACTCGCTCAGCTTTCAGACCCCCTGTTTTTGGTGGGGTCGGGGATTCGAACTGCCCTCTCCTGAAAGGGTCGCCTTTCAATTCAAAGCGGTCATGTGGCCAGTAACCGACATGACCGCTTTTCTGCGAGACCATTTTTATTGGAACAGACCATACTGCCCAAGTCGCCAGTTGCAGAATCCGGACCGGAGTTCCTGACCTTACTGCGGCTTAAAGCCAGCACCTTTCAGCAAATCCGTACTCTCAACGACGTAGGCTGCCTTGTATTTACGAAAGTCCTCCACACCCTCGGTGACCGGTTCGATGCCAAGCGGCTCCCACGACCCAGCTTTGGTCAATTGAGAAACGGCCTCATTGATTGCTTTGTTGAGAAATTGCACGCGATCCGGCGCAGTGCCTTTGGGAGCCCAGACGCCATACCATGACTCCGTCACGAACTTGGGAAATCCGCTTTCTACTGCAGTAGGTACGTTCGGCATTACGGAACTGCGCTTTGCAGAGGTAACCATGATGGGTTTGACTCGACCAGCTTTGGCCATGGCTTGTAACGCTGGTATGGCATCAATCTGAATCTGCACATGACCACCAGCAACGTCTGTAAGCGCGGGTGCCGTTCCACGATAGACCGCTGTGTTCAGGTTCGTCAAACCACCCTGCTTGGCAAACATCAGCGTTCCTAGGTGGCTGGCCGCTCCCAGTGCCGGCAACGCAGCCGTCCACTTATCTGGATTTTGTTTTGCTGCAGCGATGACCTCCGACAACTTCGTCTGTGGAAGGTTCGGTGAGATGACCATCAATAGAGGAGCATCACCCACACGTGCCACGGGAGCAAAGTCGGTCAAAGGATCATATGGCGGCGTAGCCATGACCTGCATGATCAGAGCCTGAGTCGACGCAGAAAAAAGCAAAGTCTGTCCGTCGGGTGGGGCAGTTTGGACGGATTTCCCACCAATCGAGCCGTTGGCCCCCGGCCGGTTCTCGACGATGACCGATACATTCAGATTCGTTCCAAGTTGCTTTGCCAGAAGCCGTGCTGCAGCGTCCACTCCTCCTCCCGGGGCGAAAGGCACGATCAGCTTTATAGGCCCGTCGGGGAACTTGCTCTGGGCCATGACGCCCCCGCTCAAAGCCAAAATGGTTAACGTGAGGGCCCTACGTGTAATGCGATTCATTGCTGGTCTCCTTGTTGATTGAATTCACTCAGGTACGGTAGCCTTTTCGCCAAGCGGTGGATCCGCCCAACCAAGGCGCTTCAGGGGCAGGTCCGTGGAGCTTGGCGTATGACTCAATAGTTTTAGTCATACGAGTCAGCAACCAATCGGCCACTGCATCTTCGGACTGGCCTGCTTCCAGACGCGCCAAGATGCTGCGGATGGCCTGCTTCTGATCGGAAATGGGCCCGGGGGCAAGCAAGAAGGCCGTCACTCCGGCTTGTCCCCATCGTTCGCTTTCAGCCCAAAGATAGTCAGCAATGTCACGCTCGAAATCTTCGAGCGTGACACTGATTCCAGACATGTTGCAGGAGCACCCCAGCGCAATATGCTGCGCCGACAGCCGGTGCCAGAGCTCCGCCAATTGAGCGGCCTGTGCCTGGTAGGGTGTGACCACAATCACCTTTTCAATTCTGAATACGGAGAGCCGCTGTCTGAGCCTGTAGTACCTGGAAATTCTCATCCAGCACTACGCCGTAAAGCTTCTCGGCAGCCTCACGACTGACGTAGCCTTCGCGGACATCTTCCGCCACCTTAGTGGAGTCTCGTTTGAGGGGGTTACCAAAGCCGCCACCGCCACCGGAAAGCATCTTGTAGGCATCCCCACGTTCTAAGCGTACGTTGAATATCTTGGCATTGGGTAAGTCCTCCTTCCACTGGCCCTTATGGCGAATGGCGATGCCGTTGCCCGCTGCCTCGCCGCCGCCTTCCAGGCCCCAGGGCTTGCAGTGCATGCGATCGATACGCGTGGTCACCGAGAAAGGCGACAGGGCTTGGACGACCATCTCGGCGCCAAGGCCGCCACGGAACTCGCCTGCGCCTCCGCTGTCCTCGCGGATCTTGTAGCTCTCCACCAGCACGGGGTATTTGGCCTCGAGCTGCTCGGTAGGGCTGTTATGGGTATCACCATCGTTGATACAGACCGTGACTGAAACACCGTCTTCGCGACTTTTCGCCCCCCAGCCACCACCCAGCGGACCGATACCCACGATAAAGAGACGACCGTCTTCAGGTGAAATGCCATGAATGTTGGGAAACACCAGATCGGCGTGATGTCCCGCAATGGATCGGTCGGGAATTGCCGGTGCCAGCGCTTTGAAAATAGTGTCAATCACGGTCATCGGGAACGTCATCCAGACACGCATGGGGTAAGGACGCTCGGCACTGATCACGGTGCCCATGGGCATGACCACCTTAAGCGGGCGGAAGCTGCCATCGTTGACGGGGTAATCGGTTGGCGTGGTCAGGCATTTGTAGGCGACCTGGGCGCAGGCAATCCCAGTGGTGAAACCGGAGTTGTAAAAACCTTTGACCTGTCGACTGACATCGGAAAGGTCGATCTCCATTTCGTCGCCCTTGACTGTGACTTTCACACGAATTGGAATGCGCTTGCCTACTTCCAGACCGTCATCGTCCATGAAGGACTCGGCTTCATACACGCCGTCGGGAATGGTCAGCGTGTTCTGCCGTGCCAGCGCTTCCGAGGCGTTCATGATCTCGAGGATCGAAGCTTGAACTGCGTCATTGCCATAACGTTGCACCAGTTCCAGAAAACGACGCTCACCAGTGGTGATGGCGGTGATCTGGGCTCGCAAGTCTCCCAAAGCACGCTCGGGCATGCGAACGTTCATGCCAATGATGTCGATCAGGTCTTGATTGACCTTGCCCGCGCTCTGGTACTTGACGATCGGAATCTGGATACCTTCAGAGAAGATGTCTGTGGTGATCTGGCCCAGACTGCCGCCGACATCCAGCCAGTGAGCCATGCAGCAGGTAAAGCCAATCAACTCGCCTTCATGGAAGACAGGCATGGTAAATGTGAAGTGATTCAAGTGACTGCCGGTGGTGTAGGCATCGTTGGTCACCAAGATGTCGCCAGGATGGATGTTTTCGTAACCAAAGTGTCGGATCTTGGACTTCACCGTTTCGGACATGCCACGAATGAACATAGGCAGACCCAAACCGATGGAAACGGTATCCCCCTCCTTGGTGAACAGGCCTACTGTGAAATCCAGCGCCTCATAAATGATGAGGTTGTAGGCTGTTCGCATCAGGTTGGTTTTCATCTCCTCCGTCACGGCAAACAAGCCGTTGCGAATGATCTCGACAATGACAGGATCTACCGTTTGTGTTGGGGTTTGAGGTACGTTGGTGCTCATGTGCGGTCGCTCCCGATGGAAATTTGCAGATTGCCGAACTGGTCAACACGAACCGTGTCACCAGGCTGAACCACGGTGGTGGACGCATGCTCTTCCACGAGCGCAGGACCTTGAATCAAGTTGCCGTTCTTGAGGAAATCCCGCTTGTAGACGGCGGTAGAGATGTAGTCACCAGCGCTGCGGAAATACACTGGCTTGTGAGCACGCAGGGCCTGTGCGTCAGGCGTTTCCAGTCCTGCAGCCACTTCATTGCGCGGAGGCTTCTTCATTCGCCCCATCACGGTGACACGCAGGCTCACGATGTCTGCGGCCTCTTTAGGCGCTGAAGTGCCATAGCGCACCTTGTGCACTTCATCAAAATGATTCTTGATGCCCGAGCGATCTTTACGCTCGAAGTATTTCTGCGGCAAGTCCACCGTCACGGCATGCTCCTGACCGAAGTAACGCATGTCAGCGGCACGCTCGAATACGATTTCTTCAGGGCGAATCTGGGAAGCCCCGATGGCTGCGCGGCCTTCGTCTTCCATTTCCTTGTAAATGGCTTCGATTTCTTCGAACGACAAGCCATCGAGTCGGCGGAACACCGAGCGCACATAGTCGTAGCGCAGATCAGAGAACAACATACCGTAGGCCGAGAAGTAGCCGGGTGCGTAAGGAATCAGTACGTTGCGGATACCGATTTCACGGGCAATGGC
>JACCDX010833745.1_pt1 | contig 12546 bp, 10 predicted proteins | sample 7449681 | NCBI WGS metagenome assembly JACCDX01 (sample SAMN15323450, study PRJNA562643) | freshwater metagenome | isolation source: river surface water | place: USA:Blue River Watershed | collected 2017-08-18
ACAATTCTACAAAGTGCTACAACTTCTGCGTTCGCAAGAACAACAGAAGGTACATTCGAAGCACCTACAAACACTAAGTTTGTTGGTACATTGAACAGCGCAATGAAGATCTATGTTAACACATACGCCGAAAGCGATACAGTTCTAGTTGGTTACAAAGGTTCTAGCGAATCTGATGCAGCAGCATTCTATTGCCCATACATTCCATTGATGAGCAGTGGTGTTGTTCTAGATCCTAGCACATTTGAGCCAGTAGTTAGCTTTATGACACGTTACGGATATGTTGAGTTGACAAACACAGCATCTTCTCTAGGTAACGCTGCTGACTACCTAGGACAAGTAACTGTTGCTAACGCATCATTTACCTAATCAAAGGTACACACTTTTCAAGTGTTTCAAAAAGGCTCTTCGGAGCCTTTTTGTTTGACTTAAATATCTGTATGCGTGTAGAAAGCGATGCAGACTTTCCTGAACTAAGACGTCAACTAGCAGCTTGGCGAAAACGATTTCCTATGTTTGTTCACGATGTTAATCGAATAGAACATATGGTAGAACATCATATACAAAACTTTGCCATAGCAGGTGTTAATTATAGGCAAACAAAACAAAAAAGATATTTAGAAATAGCACAAAAAGAGCTAGACGAAATCAACAGGATAATAGGAACTGTAAGCAAAATGGAACTAATGGCTATACTCAGCCGCGGATAAATAAAGTATCTAGCAAAATGCGCAGTAGCCACTGAGCGAGACCTAGAACGTCACTCAAAGGAGAAAACAAATGGCAAATAAGTTAAGTAAAAGATATTTTGGAACCACAGGCGGTTCAACACCAAAAATTCCTATCAGATTTAAATCTGGAGGAACAGTATACGAAGGTTACATTGTAAATCAAGTTAGTGCTCGTAGATTTAAGTGCAGCACAGACGACGGCTCAACTGCTGTAGAAGTTTGCAAATTAGTTCAAGGAACTAATTCTGATCCAGCAAACAACGGAGAAGCTACTTTAGTAGGTATTAACAGCACTGGCAATCCTGTAACATTAAGAAAAATTAATTTTAGAACTGTAGCAGATTTTAATAGCAATCGTTACAAGTGGACTCTATCAGACGACTCTACAGAAACATTGTTAATTTTAACAGCGATCTAAATTAGGACGTAAGCATGGGACAGTTTTTCCAAGTATTTGGCGACTATAACATAAAAACCAAAGAAGGTGCTACTATTAAGTTAGACACCGGACCCGGTGTAGGTGAAGTTAGAGTCACGGGAAACTTAGTTGTTGAAGGTGACACATTAACTGTCTCTGCTGAAAATTTACAAGTTGAAGATAACATTATTACCGTTAACTACGGTGAAACTGGTGCTGGTGTAACATTACGTTATTCTGGTTTAGAGGTTGATCGAGGATCTTTAGATAATGTATCGTTAACTTTTGATGAAAACGACGATTCGTGGAACTTTAGAGAAGGTACTGGTTTTAACACTAGTAGATTGAGATTAAAAGAAATTTTAACTAATGCTGACACCGACGACGGTGATTTAATATTAATTGGTACTGGTACTGGTGTAGTTAAAGTATCAGGAACAACAGCTTACGAACTTCAAGTTACAGACGACGATGACATTCCTAACAAAGCCTATGTCGATAATGCTATTCAAACGAATCCAACGTTTCAGATTGTTAGAAGTAACACTAGAACAGTAGCATTTGACTTAGACAATCCTGTTAATCCTGCACTATTTCCTGTAGGGCCATACTTTGTTCAACCATTAGAAAGTTTAATTTCTATGGTAGTTGACGATAATATTATTGCTCAGTTTTACAGAAACAGAGCTCAAATTGGCGGACTATTATTTCAAACGGAAGATCCTACACCGTTCAATCCGTTAATTCCAGATGCGGCTGTTATTCAAACAGTAAATACCAACGCAAACATTAAATTAGAAACAAACGGTACTGGTAAAGTTGAAGTTACTTACGCCGGACAATTTAATAACATAGGCACAACACCTGCTTCTGTAGCAAACGCTAGTTTAGTATACGGTGGAAATGTCAGTGTTGGAACAACAGGTTTATATTTTACAAATACAACAACTAGTGGAGAGCTAATTAGTAAAAGCAAAGCACTTGTGTTTAGCATGATTTTTTAAGAGATAAAAGATGATTTACAGCACACGATTAACTACAACAGGCGATACCTTAGTTTACACCAGTTCTACAACAGGTGCAGCTATCGGTGGTGGCGTAACAGGGCAAACAAATGCTGTTACTTCTATTATCGTATGCAACACAGGTACTCCTAACTTAACAGACGAAACTATCAACTCTGCTAACTTAACAATAAACTTAGTAGCAGCAGGCGGAGTTTCTAACGATACAAATACTATAGTAAAAAACTTAACAGTGCCAGCTGGCGAAACTGTGTTTTTTAGCGACGAAAGAATTGTTCTAAGCCCTGGAGATCAAATTCGTGCAACAGCCAGTTCTGCAAACTTATTAAGTATAACAGTGAGCTCGTTACAAGTATGAGATTTTTAAAACAAAAAACTCTAAGCAAATACAGTCCTAGCGATAATGCACTGTTTACTAACCATTATGGCAGAGCAGTTATGGATCTTACAGGCGGATTAAGATTGCCTAAAGGAACAACATCAGAAAGACCTCAGGTTAGCGGAGTTAGAAATCCTAACGGAGCTAACGGTTTTATAAGATACAACACTACTACGAATTCTATCGAAGCGTACATTGACGGAGTTTGGGAAGTAGTAAGAGCACCGGGTGCAACTACTATAACAAAACAAACACTAGGCCCGGGAGATGAAGTTGAAACTACATTTGGTCCGCTGTCACAAATACCTAGTTCTGAAAACAACATTTTAGTTTTTGTTGAAAACGTTTTTCAAATTTCAGACACAAACTATAACTTAGTAGACAACTACTTAGGATCTGGAAACACATATATTGTGTTTACTAGTCCAATTCCCCTAGGCAAATACATAACAATCTATTTTGGATTTGCTAACTAAGGAGCGATAATGCCAGATCCGTATATAGCGCAGTTAGGTAGGATCAGCGGAGCATTACTCAATGCTAATCTTTTAAGAAACGGTGAAGACCTTTCTTTTAGAAACGGCCCTACAGACGACGATTTACTTTATCTCGATGTAACTAATGGCAGAATTGGTATTAATTCTGCACCACCTGTTGCAGAGTTAGATTTAATAGGATCAGCAAACGTTAATGGCGATGTTATTGTAAACGGAACTAGAGCTATTTTAGATAACGTTATAATTAATACCAACAGTACATTTTCTACAACAGTGGGCCCGTTAATTATAGCGCCAACTGGAGTTGATGCTTATGTAGAATACGGCAGAGTTTTAAACACAGATTTAGAACTAAAAGATAATTTTATTAGAACTTTAAATTCTAATCAAAATTTAGAATTAGATGCTAACGGAACCGGCGTTGTAGATATTCTAACATCATCGTCAATCGCTGGAAATTTAGGTGTAACAGGCAATATAAACTCTGCAGGAACTGTAAGATTAGACGGACAGTTTATCATAGGAGATTCTCCTATAGACACTGTTACAATTAGTCCCGATTTTACTCAAAGTATTATTCCCGGAGATACTACTACCTATGATCTCGGACAATCAAACAAAAGATGGAACGACGCATTTATAGATGATTTAAGTAATGTTGATTATGTAGATACAAATAGTGTTATTATCAGTAATCAAACATTGTATACTGGTCATACAATTTCTACAATTCAAAGTAACGAAGATTTAATTTTAGATTCTAATACAGGCACAATACAATTAGAAAGCATATCTATAAATCAAGGCACAATAACAAACTTATTAAATTCTAATATAGTAATTAACCATACTGGTAACGGATATCTAGCTATTACCGATACTAGTGCTATGGGTATTCCGGTAGGTAATAATTCTGAACGTCCTGGAATTGCTGTAGGTGAAACTCGTTGGAACAATCAACTTGGTTACATGGAATGTTTTGACGGCACGGTATGGCAAGTAGCTACAGGCGGCGGTACTGTTGTTACGCCAGCTGTTATGGAAGAACTAGGGAACGTTTATACCCTCATCTTCGGCTAATTTTTCAATCTGACTAAATACTAGTAATTGCAGAGAACGACCAATTTTCTGCAAGATTCGACTGTGGTAAACCAGCAAAGAGCGAAAGCTGAAAATTTGGTTATCGGTGAAACACCGGGTATTTAGGAGAGCTGATGGCTATTGGTCGTATTTCAGGTCCGCTCTTAAAGGCAAATCTCATCAGAGATGGTGTGGATCTAGCTTTTGAGACCGACTTACTCTATCTTGATGTTAACAACTCGCGCATCGGTATAAACACCGATACTCCTCAATACGAATTAGATGTAGTAGGTACTACAAGATCAACAAATTTAGAAGTTACTAACCAATTAAATGTTGGAACTTTTACAATCACCGGTAATACAATTACCAATTCTCAACAGACTATTAATTTTGTGGCAGCAGCAGGAGAAGCTACTGCCTACCATAGTCGCCTAATTGTTAACGATATAGAACTTGACGGAAATTCAATTTCTACAATTAGCTCTAATGCAAACTTAGAACTAAGAACTAACGGTACAGGTATTGTTGACATACAAGCACCTACTAATATTACAGGAAATTTGTCAGTTACTGGTAATATAACAGCAACAGGCAATATAACAATCGGCGGAAATTTAATAATTGGCGACAGTATCGCTGACACTATTACAATTAATGCCAGCATTAGAAGTAACTTAGTTCCTGAAACAGATAATTTATATGATCTTGGATCTCCGTCTTTCAAGTGGAGAAATCTGTATGCTACAAATATTGCAGCATCTACATTAAATTTAATTTCGTTTGAAGTTGGAAATATACTTCTAACAGACAATACAATTTCTACAACTTCTAGCCAAGACTTAGTATTAGATCCCAACGGATCGGGTAGTGTAAAGATTGGAAATTTTGCAATCAAAGATAATACTATTACTAACTTTGTTGCCGGCTCAGTTACTGAAATTTCTCAAAGCGGTACCGGATATTTAAAAATAAATGGTACTAACGCTTTTATACCACCAGTTGGTGACACTGGCCAAAGACCTACAGCATATGCTGTAGAAGGTATGACTAGATACAACACCGATTCAAAAGCCTTAGAAATTTGGGACGGATTACAGTGGGCCAGTCCTGCAGGTACAATCGGCGCTGTGTCAGAATCTACAGCCAACGATATTGCAATTAGATTTGCATTGACATTAGGATAAAAAGATATGCCAACAACGTTTAAGCATGCCGTAAATAAAAATATAGGAACTACACCAGTAGATTTAGTACAGGTTCCTGTAGGATTTAGAGCTACGGTAATTGGTTGTAATATTGCAAATGTAACAGACTATGACACAGTAAACGTTGATGTTTATGTAATCAGTGAAGATAGTGAACAAGCATATTATGTAAAAGGACTAACAGTAGCACCTAACTCTGCGGTAAAAATTATTACTAACGGCGAAAAATTAATTTTACCAGAAACTGCTGGATTAAGAATTGTCAGCGACACTGCCGACAGTGTTGATGTTGTTGTTAGCTACGTAGAAATCTCCTAAGGAATAAATTATGAATAACAATTACGTATTAGGAAATGATCCGCAAACAAGATTAGGAGATACTCCTAGATTTTTCTACGGTCTAAGAAAAAACGAAAACGGTAGTTTATTTTTACAGCGCAGCGATCAGCTTAAAGCTAACGAATCAATTGAAATTAACAATCTAGGCGAAGAGTCAGGAAACTATAATGATTTTGAAATTGGAGTTGATTTCTTCGAAGGCATTGATGTAAATCATAATCCAGCTTTTGAAAATTTAAAATATCAACAATACAGATGGGATGACCGAGCAATATTTTATTATATTGACGACGACGGCCAATTAGTTGCCAAAGTAAATAATGGTCATACCTATGATTTAGGTGCATCAGAGGATTAATTAAATGGCAGAATTTAAATTAGGTAGATTCAAATACACATGGAGAGGAGCTTGGGCTCCTTACGGTCGTTACAATCCTGACGATGTAGTAAGTTACGGCGGTAAAGTTTATACCAGCCTAGAAACACATACTGCTAATCCTGATTTTTATAGTGACTTAGAATTTTACAATAACGATACTCCTCCGTTGTTAGTTCCAAAATGGGAATTAATGGCTGATGGTACTAGTTGGTTAGGAGACTGGACTCCGTCAACATATTATAAAGTTGGAGATAAAGTTAAGTTAGGCGGTACTGTTTATCTTTGCGTAGAAGGACACACTTCTGTTGCAACCGAAACAGAATTTCCATTACAATATGCTAACTGGACAGTAGAATTTAACTCTTCAGACTGGAAAATTGATTGGCAAACAACAACCTATTACAAAATAAACGACATCGTTAGATACGGCGGAAAAATATACAGATGTAATACTAGCCACGAGTCTTCTGGAGATATTTCACAAGGATTAGAAGCTTCTATATCTTTCTGGGATGTTGTATCGATTTCTGAAGATTGGAAAGGTTTTTGGCAAACATCGTTTAGATATAAAGCTAACGATATAGTTAGATTTGGCGGTAATGTTTATAAGTGCGATGTTGCGCATACATCTTCTAGCTCTGCAGACTCTGGACTTCCTGCCGATCAAGGAAAGTGGTCGTTATTAAATCAAGGTATTGATTATAAAGGCGCATGGTCTCAACCTACAATTTATAAAGTAGGAGATGTTGTTAAGTATGGATCATATCTATATAAAAACAATACGTTTCATACTTCTAGTCCTGTTTTTAATACTGCATATTTTGATCTATACATTCCTGGACAAGAATATGATGTAGTGTGGGACGAAAATACGTTATATCAATCAGGCGACGTAGTTTCTTATGGCGGTAATTTATATTACTCTAATTCATTACATTCTGGCTTAACACCTAGCACATCAACTAACACTTGGACATTGCTATTCCAAGGATCGAATATGAAAGGTCTTTGGAATCAGCTAACTGAATATAAGTTAGGTGATGTTGTTCGTCGTGGCGGTAATCTTTATGCTTGCTTGTTAGATAATCAAAATCAAGATCCAGACTTCTTAAACGATGGTAGTACTACTAATTCAACATATTGGGATTTAATTATTCCTGGTATTCGCTGGAGAGGAGTTTGGGCACCTAATCAAACTTATCTAGCAGGAGATACAGTTGTATGGGTATCAAGTTCTTACAGATGTAAAGACAAACATGTTTCTGATTCTGGAAACAGACCCGACGATGACGGAGAAGTAGGTTCTACATTAGAAGGTCGTTACTGGGCTAAAATTACCGACGGTAATAGAATTAATAGATTAAAAAATGTAGGCGATATTAGAACGTACGGCGCCACAGAAGACGGTAGTACAATTGGTTACAAAGCATTGCCAATTAGTACACAAGGAAAAACACTAACAGCGTTAAATGGCGAAGTTAGTTGGGAACTATTACAAAATTCAGAAAAAATATATTATGTTGCAGAATTTGGAGAAGATATTCCAACTGCTGGAACATCGCCTCAAAATCCTTGGAGAACTATTAGGTATGCCTGCGAACATGTAACTGGATATGCATCTATCTATGTAAGAACAGGCGACTATGAAGAAATTCTTCCAATTAGAGTTCCCGCATTCGTAGCTGTAATCGGAGACGAATTAAGATCAACAACTGTCAAGCCAGCCAATACAGTATTCAGCGCAGACTATATTAATTTAATATTAGAAGCCGCTACTCGATTGGATGCTTTGATTAGCAGAGTAGTTAGAGAAATTCCAGTAGGCGAAGAAATTTTAAATGTAGCAGATGTTCCTTTATACGGAGACATTGCTCAAGATTTTTCAGGCACTGCTGCAACAATTTCTGAAGTAAACTCTTTACAAACATTAATAAACTTATTTAAAAATAGAATTGAAACTTTTATTTCCACAGGTATAACAGGATCTTCAGTAATTACTACAGATGCACCTAAGCTAGCAGCCTATGACCAAATTTTAAATAATTACGAATTTATAAAGAATGAAATTACTTTATACATAGAAGCAAACTTTGCAGATTCTACCAATGCTGCTCTTCCTGCAAGATGGGAACAAGACATTGAAAGACTGTTAGATGCAGTAGCTTATGATTTAGTATATCCTGGAAATTATAAAACTATAGAAGCTTCTACTTTCTTTATAAACGGATCAAACTTTTCTAGAAACAAAATTAGCAACATGTTTTTAATGAGAGACGGAACTGGTCTAAGAAACATGACTGTTATGGGATTAGAAGGTACACTTGGTCCAATTAACATTTACGGAACAAGTCGTCCAACAGCTGGCGCATTTGTAAGTTTAGATCCAGGATACGGACCAGGTGACACCAGCGCATGGGTGGGAACAAAATCACCATATGTTCAAAACGTAACAACATTCGGTACAGGATGTATTGGATTTAAAATAGACGGTGACATTCACGCCGGCGGCAATCAAACAATGGTTGCTAACGACTTTACTCAGGTTATTAGTGACGGCATAGGAGTTTGGGCTAATGGTACTGGTAGAACAGAATGCGTTTCTGTGTTTACATATTACAATCACATTGGATATCTAGCTACCAACGGCGGAAAAATTCGTGGAACTAACGGAAACTGTTCATACGGAGACCTAGGAGCAGTATCTGAAGGGTTCAACACAGCAGAAAGTCCAATTACAGCAGCCATTACAAACAGATATTACGATGCTGATGTATATCAAACACTAGTAGGCAGCAACACCGGTTTACAAAAACTATTCTTTTCAAATGCAGGTGTAAATTATACTACAGGAACTATGTCCGTAGTAGGCTCTGGAATTAATGCATCGTTATTAATGGACGAGTTTAGAGACGGAGCTGTACATGAAGTTAGAATAGCGAATCCTGGAGACAGCTCGGCAGAAGGTGGTTCTGGATATATTTTTGCTACAAACGCTTCTCAAGGCGGAGATACTACTAGAATTCAACTTGCAGGATCGGATGAAAACCTAGCATCTCAGTACAGGGGCACAAGATTAATAATAGGCCGAGGTACAGGTACAGGACAATACGGTTATATTGCAGAATATGATTCAACAGGAAAATATGCTTACATAGGCAAAGAATCTAAACCTGCAGTATCTGTTACAAATACTACATCGTCCGGAATGGTATTAACAATGTCGGATACCAGTCACTTAACTGTAAATGATCCTATTATTTTTACAGGAACTAAATTTGGTAACATTCAAGACGAAACAATCTATTATGTTAGAACAATTTTAAATTCTACACAAATTACAATCAGTGCCAGTGCCGGACCGGGTGCAGTGTTTAATCTTATTAACGCATCAGGCACAATGACATTACACTGCGTGGGTTGGGAACATCTAGTAGAAGGAACTTCTATAGTAAGTTTATTAGATAGTTCTTCAAATTATTTTATTGAACCAAGAATTACATTTAGCAGTCCTGGGTTTACTACTACAACTACAGCAACGCCTGCTGCAAGACAGTGGTCTAGTATAAGCGGAAATAATTCTAAGTTTGTAGCTGTAGCATTAGATACTAACGTGTTTACATATTCTACAGACGGAACAACTTGGCTATCTGGAACCCTACCTGCCGTAGCATTATGGACTAAGGTAAAGTATGTTGGCAGTCTATGGATATCATTTGCCACAGGCGGCCAAGCAGCAAGATCTGCAGACGGTATAACATGGTCGTCTATGACTATGAGCAGCACAGCCGAGTGGCGAGATGTTACTTATGGAAATGGAAAATATGTAGCTGTAGCCGCAGGCGGTACAAAAGCAGCATACTCTACCGACGGAATAACTTGGACAGCAGCTACTTTGCCAGAAGGTGCAGACTGGAACGCTGTTGAATACGGCAAAGGTAAATTTGTTGCTACAGCATTAAGCGATTCGTCAATATCCGGCGCTGCTACTGCTTACAGTGCAGACGGCGTAACATGGACTGTGGGTACACTAACACAGGGTAGTTACTCTTTAGCTTATGGTAATAATAGATTCGTTGCACTATCTGGCGGATATGCAGGAGCAACAGAAGTTTCAATCAGCTTTGATGGTGTTACTTGGATTGAAAGCACGATACAAGCACAAGACTGGAGAAGCATTGTTTATGCACAGGGATTATTTGTAGCCGTAGCTACAGGAACATTAACATGTGCAACTTCTAAAGATGGAAGAACATGGTCTTATCAAAGTTTAGGTGTTACAGGTCCGTGGTGTGCAATTGGTTTCTCTAATGCAACACAACCAGGAAAGTTTGTTGCAATAGGTGGACTAACTACAAACTCGTCTGTTGCAAGAGTTATTAACACAGGAAGAACAGCAGAAGCTAGAGCAGTAGTTGTATCAGGAAGAATGGCTACTATAAACATTTGGGAACCTGGTAGCGGATATACTTCTTCTCCAGTTATGACTATAACCGATCCTAATAATTCGTCTGAAGTATTCACTCAAATTAGAATAGGAAACGGTGTTATAGGTAATCCAACAATATTGGTTGCAGGCGAGGGATATGAAACTCCTAGCACTAGAGTTACCGTAACAGGTGACGGTTATAAAGATCAATATCATATTGGATCTCAAATTGTTGTTACTGGTATGACTAGAATTCCAGGACCTGGCGACAACTTGAATATTGCTGGAATTAATGATTACACTTATAAATTGTTAACAGCAGAAATACTTTCGGGTACAACAGGAAATTATACAGCAAGAATAACAATTGCTAAAGATTTAGGCAGAGAAGAAAGCCCAGAACATGGTACTGTTGTTACAATTAGACAGTTATATTCTCAAGTTCGCTTAACAGGACACGACTTCTTGGATATTGGATTAGGAAATCAAATTGAAACTAACTATCCAGATACTCTAAATCCTGTAGGAACTGTACTAGCACCAGAAGATGAAATTAGAGAAAGTAATGGTGGTCGTGTGTTCTACACAAGTACTGACCAAGACGGTAATTTCCGAGTTGGTGAGCTATTTGCAGTTGAACAAGCAACTGGTACAGTAACACTAAATGCACAGTTCTTCCAACTAGAAGGTCTTGAAGAAATTCGATTAGGCGGATTTACAGTTGGCGGATCTGGTGTTGTTGTTAGAGAATTTAGTACAGACACAACATTCACAGCAGATTCTAATAACATTGTACCAACTCAAAGAGCAATCAAAGCATACCTAAATGCAAGAGTTTCCGGTGGTGGCGCAGATGCTATTACAGGACAAATCACAGCAGGTATTGTAAGAGTTGGTCCAGATTCACTTGAAACAACCACAGGTGACGAATTAATTTTTGATGCAAAGGTTAATTTTAAGGGCGGTGTAGACGGGACTTTAGTAGCATTGAATTATTTTACTTCAGCAGGATCTTAATCAATGCCAACTAATTTTTTGAATAAATATGATTTAATGCAAGTATATGGAGCTATAAATGGCTGAATTTAAACTAGGTAGAATTAAGTTTGTATGGAAAAATGACTGGGTTACCGGTACAACATACTATAAAGACGATATTATCGCATACGGCGGTAAAACATATCTGTGTGTAGCAGGTCACACCGCTGCCATAGATTTCTATACAGATTTAGAAAACGTTCCAACAAAATGGAATCAGTTTAGTGACGGACAAGATTGGAAAGGCAATTGGTCTGCTACAACACTTTACAAACAAAACGACATTGTAAAATATGGCGGTTACGTTTATATTTGTAATAACGGCCATACCAGCTCCAGTACATTAGAAGCTAATCAAGCCGATTGGGATTTGTTAGCAGAAAGTTTTGATTGGAAAGGTGCTTGGGGAACCACAACAACTTACAAAGTTAACGACCTAGTCAAATATGGCGGCTACGTTTATATTTGTAACACTGCACACACTTCTGCCGGAACAGCAGCGTTGGGATTAGAACAAGACCAATCTAAGTGGGATATATTCAGTAAGGGTATCGATTGGAAAGGTGCTTGGGCAACTGCTACAAGATACAAAGTAGGTGACTTAGTTAGAAGTGGCGGAAACACGTATGTATGTAATCAAGGACACACTTCTGCCGCAACAGAGGCATCTGGTTTAGAAGCAGACCAATCTAAGTGGGATTACTTCAATCAAGGTATTGATTACAAAGGTGTTTGGACTAATACTACAAGATATAAACATAATGACGTAGTAAAATACGGCGGCGGCACATGGATTTGCATAACTCCGCATACATCAACATCTAACTTTGTAGCGGACAACGCCAATTGGAATCAGTTTGTTGAAGGCATTGAGTTTGAAGGCGATTGGATTAGCGGTACAACATATCAGCCCGGCGATATTGTACGCTACGGTGGTAATAGCTATATTGCTAAAAACGCTCATGTTGCAGGTTCAACACCGCCTGCAACACCATTCGATTGGGATCTATTCTCAACTGGTTTTAG
>JACCDX010874252.1_pt1 | contig 12544 bp, 12 predicted proteins | sample 7449681 | NCBI WGS metagenome assembly JACCDX01 (sample SAMN15323450, study PRJNA562643) | freshwater metagenome | isolation source: river surface water | place: USA:Blue River Watershed | collected 2017-08-18
GGGCGGGTCTGGCTGCAGGGCGAGCGCCGCAGCCTGGCCGCGGCGGCCTGGCAGCGCATCGTCGCCTGGTTCAGGCGCGAGGCGGTCCTCTGAACCGTCAGGCAGACGGCGAGACCTGCGGCGGCGTGGCGCTGCAAGGTCCGCAAACCGCCTTCGTCGCGTGCGAGCGCCGGCGCAGGTTCTGGAAGATGTACTGATCGAGCGGCATCTGTGCCGGGGCCGCCACAGCGTCGTCCGCGCCGACCGTCTTGGCATCGATGACGCGCTGCAGCGCCTCGTCAGGCTTGCCGTAGCGCAAGGCCAGGATCTGCCAGAACACCAGCTGCGTGACGAAGCGGTAGGAGCTGTGCACGGCCGCCAGCGTGCCGTAGTCGTAAGGCACATACGACTCCGCATTGCCCGCATACGCCACCTCGCCCGAATCGATGAACAGCACGCCCGGCGTGGCCGGCGAGATTGGCCGCTGCGGCCCGCGATAGCCGAGCACATACCAGTTCCCGGCGTACTCGTCGGCCTTCAACACATCGTCGTTCCAGGTCCAGAACACCCAGACATTGCCGCCGGCCATCTGGTAGATCGCCTGGCCCTGGTTCTCGACCGCGCTGCCACGCGTGAAGATGGCGTGGTCCACGTCCGGCGCGAGCATCAGCACCCAGTCGACGGCACCGATGTAGTTGGGCACGGCGCGGCTGGCCAGCGTGGTGCTCATCAGGTAGTTGCCCATGGAGTGCGCGATGACGGCCGTGACGAGCAACGGCGCGCGCTTGCCGTACTTCGCTTCGAGCTGCTTCCTGACGAGCGGAATCGCGTCGAGCATGGCCGCCATCAGGTTGGCCGACTGCTCGGCGTACTGACGCGCCCAGTACGGCGTGTCGCAGTTGGACGGCCAACTCGCGGCCACCACCAGGCTCTGCCCGAGCCCCGTGGTGCTCAGGCGCGAACCGTAGAGAGCGTGCGCCAGGCGGGCATCGGTGGCCGAGGTGTCATAGCCATGAATGTAGAAGGCCAGCACCACCGGCCGGCTCGGGTCCACGCAGACACGAACGAGGTCGTCGGCGAGCTGCGCAATCCACGCCGCCTTGTCCACCACGTGCTGAGGCAGCAGCTCGTTGTAGGCCTGCGAAGGAAAGTTCATGTTGCTCAGGTACACCACCGGCCCTGGCGCCGTGCAATCGGCCTCGTTGACCCGGTTCGACAACATGTAGGTGCGGGTGGGAAAGCTCATGACCGTCTCCTGGGGGTTGGAGCGCGAGGGGCGAATGCCAACAGGCCTTGCCGGCAAGTCCTCGCGTGGCCTGTCGACCGCGCCAGTGTCGTGTTGTTGATGCGTTATGCAATCATCAACATTACCCAGGCGTTCATGTCGGATTCCGCCGCCGGAAATCGTTCACTGCAGCGCTGCTGCTCCTTCACTCCCAGCCGCCACCCAGCGCCAGAAAGACACGCACCTGGTCCTGCGCGACCTCGGCATCGGCCGCGGCGAGCGCGGCCTCGGCGTTGATCAGCACGCGCTGCGCATCCAGGCTGGTGGCATAGGGGCGTCGCCCTTCCTCGACAAAGCGGCGCTGCTCGGCGGCCAGCGCGGCGGCAAGGTCGCGCGCGGCACCCAGCGCCGCCTGGCGCTCCAGCGTGCGGCGGTAATGGCTCAGTGCGCCCTCGGTCTCGGCCAGCGCGCGCAGCACGACGCCGTCGAAGGTGGCCAGCGCGGCCTGCTCGTCGGCCTCGGCCATGCGCACCCGGGCCTTGGCGCCGGCGTCGGGGATGTGCCAGTGCAGCAGCGGCCCGATGCCGTAGGACTGCGTGGCGGGCTGCCCCAGGTGCTCCGCCACGCCCACGAGGCCGGCCGACGCACCGATGCTGAGGTTGGGATAGAGCGCCGCCGTGGCCACGCCGATGCGGGCGCTGGCCAGCGCGACCTCACGCTCGGCCTGGCGCACGTCGGGCCGGCGCTTGAGCAGCGCACCGCCGTCGCCCACCGGCAGTGGCTGGGCCAGCTGCGGCGCCACCGCGCAGCTGGCGGCGGCCGGCGACAACTCGGCCGGCGCCTTGCCCAGCACGGCAGCCAGGCGGTAGAAGGCGGTGTCGCGATCGGCGTCGAAGCGCGGCAGCGCGGCCCGCTGGGCCTCGAGCTGCCCCTGCGCACGCAGCACGTCGGCGCTGCTGCCACGGCCGGCCGCGAGAAGCCGCTCGCTCAACGCCAGGCTGCGCTGCTGCACCTCCAGCGCGTGGACGGCCACCTGCTTCTCGGCCTGCGCATGGCACAGCTGCAGATAGGCCTGCACGGTCTGCGCGACGACGCTGACCCGGGCGACGTCCTGCGCGGCTTCGACGGCCTGGAGGTTGGCCTCGGCCGCCTCCTCGCCGCGACGCAGCTGGCCCCACAGGTCGAGCTGGTAGGACACCTGCAGCGCCAGTTCGCCCTCATTCATGACCGGCAGCTGCTCGGGCTTCAGGAAGGACTCGCCCGATTCGCGGGCCCGCTTCACGGCCGCGACGGCGGCGACGTGCGGATCACGCTCACCGTCCACCTGGGCGCGCAGCGCGGTGGCCCGGCGCAGGTGCGCCTCGGCCACGCGCAGCGAGGTGTTGGCGGCCAGGGCCTGCGTGACCAGCGCGTCCAGCTCGTCGCTGCGGTACAGCTGCCACCAATGCGCAGGCAGCGCCGCCACGCTGACGGCCTCGCCCTGCGCCTGCTGCAGCGCCGCCTGGGCCGCCGGCCGATGCACGGCGGCCTGGTCGGGCAGGTGGTAGTCGGGGCCGACGGTGCTGCAGGCCGCCAGCACCAGCGTGGCGGCGGCAGCGGCGGCAAGCGCGTGTCTCATGTGTGCTCCCGGGCCGTGGCGGCGGGCTGGCCGGCGGCGTCGCCCACGACCGACACCGTGGCCGTGCGACCGACGGTGGGCCGCTGCCCGGCGGGCCAGTGGTCGATGCTGATGCGCACCGGAATGCGCTGGGCCAGCCGCACCCAGTTGAAGCTCGGGTTCACGTTGGGCAGCAGGTTGCTGCCGCTGCTGCGGTCGCGGTCCTCGATGCCGGCGGCGATGCTCTGCACCCGCCCCTGCAGCGTCTCCGACTGGCCCATGATCTGGATGTTGACGGCCTCGCCGACATGCACCTTGTCGAGCTTGGTCTCCTCGAAATAACCGTCCACGTAGACGGCGCCAGCGTCCACCATGGACAGCACGGCACGGCCGGTGGCCACGTAGTCGCCCACGTGCGGCGCGCGGTCGTTCAGGTAGCCGTCCACGGGGCTGCGCACCGTCGTTCGTTCGAGGTTCAGCTCGGCGACCTGCACCGTGGCGCTGGCGGCCGCCACACTGGCCTGCGCGGCGTCGTGCGCGGCCTGCGCCAGCGCGAGCGCCGCCTGGGCCTGGCTGACCTTGAGCTGGCCCTGCTCGACGCTCTCCTGCGCCACCAGATCGGCCAGGCGCCGGTTGCGGGCGTCCTCGCGCTCGGCCTGCGCCAGCAGCGCACGCTGGTTGGCCAGGTTGGCGCGCGCCTGCCCGGCCGCGGCGCGGGCCTGGGCCAGCGCGGCGCGGGCCTGGCCCAGCGCGAGGTCGAAGCGTGCGCGGTCGACCATGAACAGCACGTCGCCGCGATGCACGGGCTGGTTGTCGCGCACGTTCACCGCGGTGATGAGGCCCGACACGTCGGGCGAGATCTGCAGCACATCGGCGCGGATGTGCGCGTCACGCGTCCACGGCGAATCGGTGTAGTGCGTCCACACGTTGCGGCCGGCCACCCAGCCGGCGGCGGTCAGCGCCAGCGTCAGCGCCACGGGGGCCAGCCGGCGCGCCAGCGGAGCGATGGAAGAAAGGGCTTTGCGTTTCATGACGTCCAGGCGGCGGTCCAGCGCACCATGGCGTAGAGCGCGATCAGGTAGAGCGAGAAATTGAAGAGGGAGCGGTGCCACACCCAGCGGTAGGCGCCGGCGCGGCCCAGCAGCCAGCGCACGCCGCCCATGAGGGCGTAGGCCAGCAGCATCGGCAGCGCGATGGCCGGCAGGTAGAGGCCGTAGATCGTGAGGTCGCCGATCATGAGGAGGTTCCGGGAGGGGGGGTGGGGGTGGGGGTCACCAAGGTCAGGCGGAGTTCGGTGAGCGCGTGCAGGGCCTCGCGGGCATCGTCGGCCGTGGGGGCGAGCGGCGCCAGCGTGTCGATGGCGCGGTCGAGCCGGCCGCGCAGCACGGCGCCCGCAGCCAGCGCGCCCGGTGCCTGCAGCCGCCGGCGGTAGTGCAGCGCCACGGCGTCCAGCGCCGCCTGCACGCGCAACTGCGCGGCAGCCGGCAGCGCGGCCCGGCGCTGCTGCAGCATGACGGCGCTCAGCCCCACGCGCAGCTCCGGCAAGCCGTCGGTGCCATGCAGGCCCGTGCTGCTGGCCAGGCGCGGCATCAGCTGGCTCAGGCGGTCGATCATGCGGGCGCGCAGCTCCGGCACGTCACCGCGCTGCCGGCCGGCCGCCGTGCGCGCCAGATCACGCCAGGTGGCGTGCAGCAGCCGGTGCAGGCTGAGCGACGCGCCGAACGGGCGGGTGAGCAGCGTCCACACGAAGGCCAGCAGGTTGCCGGCGATGGCCGCGAGGCCGCTGTTGGCGAACACGCCGAAGTCGGCGCTGTAGGCGTCACCCAGCGCCAGGTTGGTGGCCAGCGTGACCGTCAGCCCCAGCGCGATGACGGCGAAGGCCGGGCGCGCCACCAGCGTGCCGATCAGCAGGAAGATCGGCGCCAGCGCCAGCGCGAGGGTCTCGAACTCGTGCGCGGCCGGCAGCACGAGGAACAGCAGCGCCACCCCCAGCAACAGGCACAAGGTGTTGGCCACGAAGAAGCCGAACTGCGCCGGCGCCGGCTCGTCCTGGGCGGCGAAGAAGCAGGCCACGACGGCGCACATGATCACCATGCCCGCGCCGTCGCTCCAGCCACTCCAGATCCAGATCATGCTGGCCAGGAACGTCACCGCGCTGACGGATGCCGCCGAGAACAGCTGCATGCCGCGGTCGTGGTGGCGCACGGACGGGCTGAAGGTCCAGCGTTCGTAGGCCGGCGTCCAGGCCGGGTCCATGCGGCCGGCGGCCATCATGCGCTGCAGGCCCTGGCCATCGCGCCAGAGCTGCACCAGGCCTTCGAGGCGCTTGAGCACGTGGCGGTGCAGCAGTGCGTCCCACCCCTGCGACGGCCGGCCGGGCAGCACCAGCTCGCGCAACTGCTGCTGCAGCCGCTCGCCGCGCATGGCGCCTTCGACGGACGCGGGCGCCGCGATCCAGTCCGCGATCTCGTCCATGCGTGCGGCCAGCGCAGGCGGCACACCCTGGCGCGACGCGCGCAGCGCCCGCACCGCCGTGCTCAGCGACGACAGCGTGGGCAGCAGCAGCCCCAGGCGCATGCGCAGCTCGCGCGCCAGGCGCACGGCGTCGGCGCTGTCGGTGTCGTAGCGCAGGTGGCTGATGAACTGGTCCAGCGCCAGCACGTCGCCCGCCAGGCGGTGGCTGCTGACCTGCGTGGCCACGTCGCGTGGCGTGCCGGCCGCCTCGCTGCGCAGCAGGCCGGTGGCCCAGCTGCCGGCGTCGGCCAGCCAGGCCTGGAAGCGCGCCTGCAGCACCGGCGCCACCTTGCCGGGCAACACGAGCGAAGACACCAGGCCGGCGCACAGGATGCCCAGCAGGATCTCCTCGCTGCGCGCCACGGCCAGCGGGAATACCTGATCCGGCGTCTGCACCATCGACAGCGCGATCATCGGCAGCGAGTACGCCGACAGCATGTAGACGTAGTTGCTCGGCAGCCGGTCCAGGAACGACAGGTAGAGCAGCGTGCCGGTCCAGACCGACACGAACAGGCTCAGCAGCACCGGCGTGTCCACGAGGACGGGCAGCACCAGCACCGCAGCGCCCGCGCCGATGAGAGTGCCGAGCATCCGGTACAGGCCCTTGGAGCGCGTTGCGCCCGTCAGCGCGTTGGACACCACGTAGGCCGTTGCGAACGCCCAGTACGGCCGTGGCAGCCCCACCGACAACGCGAGGTAGAACGCCAGCAGCGCCGCCGCGAAGGTCTTGGCGGAGAGCAGCCACTCGGCGCCCGTGGGCAGGTGGCGCGTGATGCGGTCGAGGCGATCGAGCCACGGCTGCGGCGCGGCGGCGAGGCTCATCGCGCGCCTCCCAGCTGCGGTGCCCGGCCCGGCAGCCAGGGGTCGCCGTCGTCGTCGGGAAAGACCTCCAGCAGGAAGTCCAGCAATGCGCGGGTCTTGGCCGGTACGTATTTGCGCGACGGCATGGCGGCGAAGACGAAGATGTCGAACAGATGCCAGCCCGGCAGCACACGCTCCAGCCGCCGCTCGGCAATGGCCTGGGCCACGGCATAGCTGGGCATGGCGCTGATGCCCAGGCCGGCCGTGGTGGCCGACAACGCGATGTCCATGTGGGCCGTGGCGAGCGGCACGTTCAGCGGCGTGAACTGCACGGGGTCGTGGCCGGCGTCGGCATCGCGGTCGCGGTGCAAGGTCAAGTCCTTGGCCAGCGGCGGCAACATCACCTCGTGGTCGTGCAGGTCGCGAGGCTGGATAGGCCGGCCGTGGCGCGCCAGGTAGGCCGGCGCGGCGCACAGGATCATGTGCGAGCGCGCGAGCCGCCGCGCCACGAACTCGCCCTCCACCGTGCCGCGCGAGGTCAGGATGCTGACGTCGAAGCTCTCGTCCAGCGTCTCCACCGGCCCGGGTGACGACAGGTGAACGGTGAGCTTGGGGTAGCGCCGCCGAAAGCCGGTCAGCAGCGGCGCGAGCTGGTGCGCGGCAAAGGCCGGCGGCGCCAGCACCTTGAGATGGCCGTTCAGCGAATGGCTGCTGGAGCGCACCGAGGCATCCGCCTCGTCCAACTCGGCCAGCGCCCGGCGCACCTGCTCCAGGTAGGCCTCGCCAGCCTCCGTCAGAGCCAGCCGGCGCGTCGTGCGGTTGATCAGGCGCACGCCGATGTGCGCCTCCAGGTCGTTGATGAGCCGCGTCACCACCGAGGGCGACAACCCCATCTCGCGCGCTGCCGCAGAGAAGCCCTGCAGGTCGATGACGCGGCAAAAGGCTTGCAGGCTGTGCAGTCGGTCCATGAGCGGGATCGCGCCGGGGGCGCTGGTTGGATGTTGCGGATCGGGCAACGATCCTCGGATGCACGCATTCTGTTTTGCGCCACCGTTGGGTACAACATGCCCGCCGAGAATGGTTTATTGCCCATTTGGCAAATATCAGGCCGCAAATAGCCGAAATACAGACGTCGGCACGCAGGCAGCAGGCGCACTGAACTCAACACTCCGGCGCCGCGGCGCTGCAAAGATCGACGCCGGTCGGCGTCAGGCCGCCGGGCCGGCGCGCTGGGCATGCCACGCCTCGCCGGCCGCGCGCAGGGCTTGAAATACTGTTTTTATATACAGTACCATCCGCGCATTGCGACATGACGGCCTTGGCGCCGTCGCACGTACGTATCCCGCCAGAGGCCCTCGCCCATGAGCCCGTCCTACGAACCCGTCACCGACCCGGCGCGGCTGCTCGCCAGCTTCGGCGTCACGTTGCCCGGCGCGGAGCAGGCCGCACCGCAGTGGGCAGAGGCTGGCCTGGTGGCGCCCTTCATCGTGCGCGCCGGCGCCGCACCGGCGCAGGCCCGCCTGGGGCTGCACGGCTTGCTGCCCCATTTCGCCAGCGACATCGGCATGGCGCGCCAAGGCAGCCACTGCCGCGTCGAGACGATGAAGTCCCAGCCCACCTTCCGGGAAAGCTGGTGGTCGGGGCGTCGCTGCGTCGTCCCGGTCCAGTGGATCGCGGCCTGGCGCTATGAGTCCGGCTGCCCCGAGCTGTGCCACATCCAGCAGGCCGACGACGAGCCCCTGCGCCTGGCCGGCCTGTGGAACGACTGGCCCGGCCCGGGCGGCGAGCCGGTGCCCACCTTCACGCTGCTGACCGTCAATGCCGAAGGCCACGAGGTCTTCGGGCGCATGAATGCGCCGGACCATGAAAAACGCATGCCGGCCATGCTGCCGGCCAGCTTGCAGGACTTGTGGCTGTTGGGCTCGCTGAAAGACGCCGAGCGGCTGCTGGCGCGCTACCCCGCGCCACAGCTGCAGGTCACGTCGACCGCGCCGCCGCTCAAGGCACGGCGCGAACCCAGCAGCTGGGCGCTGAGCCTGGACATGTTCGCGCCCGAATGGCACGCGCTGGCCGCCGCGCCTCAGCCCCCTCGCCGACGCCCGGCGCGGCCACCGCGTGCGGTGCCGCCGCCCGCCCCCGACCGCCCCGCACCGACCACGGGCGACCTCTTCTGACAAGGAGCATCGATGCAACTCGACCTGAACAATGTGGACAGCATCGTGGCCTGGTGGCGCGTGTGGCCCGGCCGGCACGACAGCTACCTCGACTACAAGGCCAAGGCCAGCCCCGAGTTCGCGCACAGCATCGGCGCGGCCCGGCGCCTGATTGCGGCCGATCCTGAGCTGCAGCGGCTGCGCCGGCAGTCGGCCCAAGAGCGTCGCCGGCAGCGCATGGCGGACATGGCGCGCGGCGACGAGGCACCGGAAGCGCTGGCCGTGGCCGCCCCCGCCGAGCACGCGCCGGCCTGACGGTCGGCGCCCCTCACCCCTGACGAGCAGTTGCCGTGCGTCCCCTTGACGACGCGGCATTGGGCTTGGCGGCATGGTCCGCCGAGCCCTTTTTTTGTGTGCGCGCGGCGGCCGCTGCGGGCACGGCGATACACCGATACCGCCGCGATTTCACCCGCTCACAAGCTGTAGCAATCGGTCGTCAACCGGGCGGGCACACTGGCGTTCATGAATGGCCGGCAGCCACCACAAGCCCCTGCCGGCTCCGCATGAAAGTGACGACCATGACCACGCTGACCCTTACGTTCAACGGCCCCGCCCACCAGGCTCGCCAGGCACTCGGTGGCCTGCTGCAGCGCTTCCGCTCCGCCTACTTCGTGGAGCGCAGCCATAACGAATACGCCGTGACCGCCGACGAGACCACGGCCGCCGAACTGGCCCGCCAACCGCTGTGGTCCACGGCCCCCGCGCCGGCCACGACCGTACGCTGAAACGCCAACGCCTGGCGCCATGCTGCGGGCGCCAGGCTCCCAACGCGGGCTCCGGCAGCGTCAGGCATAGGCCCACGCACGTGGCCCCGCTCGCGCGCCCAGGGCGCGTCGATGACGGAGGGCCCCGGCCCTCCTCCACATGCGACCCGCCATGCCCGCAGGCATCCGACCTGAGCCGCGCATGGGCCGCGCCGCGCACGCCGCCGCCCTCCTAATCTTGGCCTCACCTTCCCCTCATCGAGCCCTCATCCGCGCTGCCTAGAGTCAGCGACGTGGGCTGCACCGCAGCCCGTTCAGAGGAGCTCTCGATGACCCAGACCGCCAAGATGACATTGACCGCCGCCGCCGCCGCGCTGCTGACGGCCGGCGTGACACTGACCACCACGGCCTCGGGCTGGACACTGCCCGGCTTCACCAAGTCACCCGCCGCTGCAGCCAACAGCACGGCCGGCGACAGCGGCGGCGGCGCGCCGTCTGCGGCGGTGCTCGCCGCCACACCGGCGCCGGCCGCCGTGCTGCCCGTGGCGCAAGTGCCGAACTACCGCGCCATCGTGCAGACCCAGGGCCCTGCCGTCGTCGGCATCACCGTCGCCGGGCTGCACAAGGTCGGCAACATGGAGTCGGATGACGACGCGCCCAGCGCCGCCCGCGGCCAGGGCAGCGACGATCCGTTCTTCCGCTTCTTCCAGGGCATCCCGGGCCTGCGCATGCCGCAGCAGATGAACCCCGGCGCCCAACCCTTCCGCGGCCAGGGCTCGGGCTTCATCATCAGCAGCGACGGCCTGGTGCTCACCAACGCCCACGTCGTGCGCGACGCCAAGCAGGTGACCGTCAAGCTCAGCGACCGCCGCGAGTTCTCGGCCCAGGTGCTGGGCAGCGACCCCGCCACCGACATCGCCGTGCTGAAGGTCGACGCCAAGGGTCTGCCCACCGTGCAGCTGGGCGACCCCAAGCAGGTGCAGGTGGGCGACTACGTGCTGGCCATCGGCGCGCCCTACGGCTTCGAGCAGTCGGCCACGCAGGGCATCGTCAGCGCCAAGGGCCGCTCGCTGCCCGGCGAGAGCGTGGTGCCCTTCATCCAGACCGACGCGGCCGTGAACCCCGGCAACTCTGGCGGCCCGCTGTTCGACGCCTCGGGCCGCGTCGTCGGCGTCAACGCGCAGATCTATTCGCAAAGCGGCGGCTTCCAAGGCCTGGCCTTCTCCATCCCGGTGGACGTCGCGCTGAAGGTGAAGGACCAGATCGTCGCCCACGGCAAGGTCGAGCACGCACGCCTGGGCGTGACGCTGCAAGACCTGTCGGCACCGCTGGCCGCCTCCTTCGGGCTGGACGCGCCCGACGGCGCACTCGTCTCCAGCGTGCAACCCGGCAGCGCGGCGGCCAAGGCCGGCCTGAAGGCGGGTGACGTCATCACCACCGTCGACGGTGAGCCGGTGCGCGTGGCGGGTGATGTGTCCAGCCGCGTGGGCCTGGCGCGCCCCGGCGACAAGCTCAAGCTGGAACTGTGGCGTGACAAGTCGCGGGTCAGCGAGACCGTCGCGTTGGGCCATGCCGACAAGGCCGCGCAGGAAGCCGCCGCCGCCCCGCAGGGCGCGTCACTGGGCCTGGCGCTGCGCCCGCTGCAACCGCAGGAGTTGCGCGGCTCCGGCCTGGACCACGGCCTGCTGATCGAACGCGTGGGCGGACCGTCGCAACTGGCGGGCGTGCAGCCGGGCGACGTGCTGCTGGCGCTGAACGGCAAGCCCGTGCAGGACGTCGAGCAGGTGCGCGCCGCGCTCAAGAGCAACCCCAAGCAGGTGGCCCTGCTCGTGTCGCGCGACGGCCAGCAGATCTTCGTGCCGGTGCGCCTGGGCTGATCGCCCTTCTCGGCCCGCACGCTCTCTCGCCCAGGCTCGGCGCGCCACGCCCGAGCCTGGGCTGTTTCCACGTCAGCGTCGGCAGTCTGGCGCAGCGGCCGCAGGCATGGCGCTCAGGGCATGCCGTTGCCCACGTACTCCGCAAAACCCGGCCGGTGGCTCAACCGCCGCAGCCAGGCCGCCACCGCCGGCAGTTCGACCCGCTCGATGGGCGCGTTCTGCCAGCGCTGCGCCGACAGGCCCAGCACCACGTCCGCCAGCGTGAACGTGTCACCGCAAACGTAGGCGCCAGTCTTGGCCAGCTGCGCGTCCAGCATCGCCATGTGCCGGTTCCAGTTCGCCACGCTTGCTTCGACAGCCTCGGGCGCCGCCGGCTGGCCGCGCACCAGCGCCATGAAGGCCACGCGCCACGAGTTGTTCAGCTCGCCGGCCTGCCAGTCCATCCACTGCTCGACATGGGCCCGTGACCGCGCCTCGGTGGGCAGCAGCGTCGTCGCATAGCGCTGCGTGGCGAGGTAGCGGCAGATCGTGTTGCTCTCCCACAGCACGAAGTCGCCGTCGATGAGCACGGGAATCAGGCCGTTGGGGTTCAGCGCCAGGTACTCCGGCTCCTTGGGCGATCGAAAGCCTGGGCCCCAGTCCTCGCGTTCGAGGTCCAGGCCCAGCTGGGCGGCGGTCCACATGACCTTGCGGACATTGATCGAGGCGAGGCGGCCGAGGAGTTTCATGGCGGGGCGGGCAGTTGCTGCGCGGCCTCGCGGCCGGCGGGGGTGAGGTGGGCGGTCCAGCGCCCCGCATCGTCGCAGACCAGCCGCACCCAGCCGGGCCCGGCCTCGCCGCCGATGACGGCGTCGCTGAGCGCCGTGCCCTCTCGCAGCAGCACGCTGACGCGCTCGTCCAGCCGCTTGGCCAGCCGCGCCAGCGCCACGCCCCTGCCTTCGTCCAGTTCCAGCAGCAGGCGCAGCAGCGCGTGCTCAGCCATGCCGGCTCAGGGTGACCGGGATGGACTTGCTCGTTGGCGTGCGGGCCGTGATCGAGAAACTCTCCAGCGGCACCAGCGCATTGGTCTCGGGGAAATAGCTGGCCAGGCAGCCGCGCGGGATGTCGTACTCGACGAGCACGAAGCCTTCAGCGCGGCGCTGCTGCACGTCGCCGCCCGACTCCCCGATGTAGAGGCTGGTGATGTCCACCCAGTCGCCCGCCTTCATGCCGAGATCCTTCAGGTCGTCGGCGTGGATGAAGACGACGCGCCGGTGCCCGTAGACGCCGCGGTAGCGGTCATCGTTGCCGTAGATGGTCGTGTTGTACTGATCGTGCGAGCGCACCGTCGTCAGCGTGAAGACACGCACATCGCGCTGCCGCTCGGCCACGCGCTCGACGGCCAGGTCGGTGGGCATGGCGTGCGTGCTGAAAACGGCCTTGCCGGCGGGGTTGGCCCAGACGCGCTCGCTGGCCGTGTTGCGCAGGCGAAAGCCTCCCGGTTGCTTGATCTTCTCGTTGAAGCCGGCGAAGTCGGGCAGCACGGCCTCGATCTTGTCGCGGATGGCGGCGTAGTCGCCGGCAAGCTGCAGCCACGGCGTGCGGCTGTTCGGCAACGTGGCTGCGGCCATGCGCGCCACGAGCATGGGCTCGGA
>JACCDX011216150.1_pt1 | contig 12543 bp, 10 predicted proteins | sample 7449681 | NCBI WGS metagenome assembly JACCDX01 (sample SAMN15323450, study PRJNA562643) | freshwater metagenome | isolation source: river surface water | place: USA:Blue River Watershed | collected 2017-08-18
CCTTCCACCTGCCACATGGCCCAACCGCCGCCACCGGCGCGTTTGGCTTTGTACATGGCTTCATCGGCATGTTGAATCAGGGCTTCGGGCGTGCTGGCATCTTGCGGGTAAATCGTCACGCCAATGCTGAAACCAATCCACGCCGAATGGCCGCCCGCCAAGATGGGGCTGGTGGTGACGTGCAGCAAACGGCTCAGCACCGGCTCGACTTCCCAAATGTTCTCGAGGCCGTGCACGATCAAAATAAACTCATCGCCGCCAATGCGGGCCAAGAAATCGCCGTTGCGTGCCACCGAGCGAATGCGCCCCGCCACCGACTGCAACACCTTGTCGCCAACCACATGGCCGTGCTCGTCGTTGATGGGCTTGAAGCGGTCGAGGTCGATGAAGCACACCGCCAAACTGCCCAAGCCCGCGGTTTGAATCTGCGCCATGCTTTGCTGCAATTGCACCATCAGCGCATCGCGGTTGGGCAAGCCGGTCAAGGGGTCGTTGTTGGCTTTGTCGGTGAGCTTGGAGTTTTCTGATTTCAGTCGGAACTCGTTGCTGTCAATCACCACATAGGCTTTGCGCAAGATGACGCCAAACACCAACAGCAACACCACCGCCAGGCCGACTGCCACCATCAGGGTGCGCTGACCCAAGGTCATCAAAATGTCGGTGGCATCGTCGGTCACCTCGATGTACAACCAACCCAAGGGCTGGCCTGCTTGCAAGGTGCTCCACGACTGCGACACCGAGCCCAAATCGCGCCGCACAAAGTTGGTTTTTTCGGTCGGGGGGGACAGGTATTTCTCGATGAAGACGGGCGCCACTTTGCCCGTTTGCACATCGCGCCTGACCATCGACAGCACTTGCCCACGCTGGTTGGTCACCGCCACGGCGCGCATGGCCGGGTTGGCCATGGCTTGCGACAAGCGCGACTCGAGCGCGCCGTAATCGCGCACCACCAAGCTTTCAATCAGCGCCACCGACAAACCTTCGGACAAACGCAATTGGGCCACTTGCGCGCGCTCGGCCAGCGTGGCCTCAGAGTAACGCACCAACCACCAAGAACCGCCCCCGATCAGCAGGCCCACCAGGCACACCAAAAACAGGGACATCCGCATAAACGCGGTCGAAGAATCTCTTTTAGGGGCGTTCATCAACGGCTTCCGTCACATCATTTGGGGGCTTGCACAAAAGCTTCGAGTCCCAGCTTTTCTAGAGGCAAATAGTCTTTGGCATGGTCCACGGCCAAGGGGTTGGGCAGTTGTGCTTTGTTCAACATGGCCTGCCCTTCGGCTTTGCTGGCCAGTGCCAAAAAGGCGTCACGCACGGCATTTTGTTGCGCCACGGGCACGCGCGGATGCGCCGAGATGGGGTGCGCCCGAAAGCCCGGTGTTTCGTACAACACCTGCAACTCGCTTTGCAAATTGGGCAACTCGCGGGTCAAGGTGTTGTTCACGCCACCGCCCGCTGCCACATCGCCTTGTTGCACGCCGCGGTAGACGTTGGTGTGGGTTTTGACAAACACGGCTTGGGTGTCAATTTTCTTTTGCGCCAGCAAGGCACGCGTCAACAAGGTGGCCGCAAACGCGTTGGGCGCAGGGTAGGCAATGCTCTTGCCCTTCAGGTCTTCCAAACGCTTGATCGGGCCGCCTTGGCGCACCACCAAAATGCCGGTCAACAACTGCGCATCGGCCAACAAAGGCCGGTAGTTTTGTTTGCGGTGCGCCATGACCTGGTGGTAGGGGTTCATGAAGGCAAAGTCGGGTTTACCGTCCAACAGCTCGGCCTCAAACTCGGGAATAGAGCGGCTCACCATGAGCTGAAAACACCAGCGCCCTTTTTTGCCAATTTCTTCTAGCAAAGGCGACCACACGCTGTAAATTTCAGCCGGCGTGAACTGCGGCACCACCGCCACTTTGTAAACCGTGCTGGCTTGCGCATGGCCCAAACAATCTTGGGTTTGTGCCTGCACCGGTGCCCCCAAAGCAGCCGCCAAGCCAATCGCCACCAGCGGCATCCACCGTTGTGTCCCAGTCTTCATGTCGCGCGCTTTCAAGGTTTCAGTGTGGAGCCCAGTAACCCCGAACGGGCCCCAAAAATAGGGGCCAAAATGGGGGCCAAAAATGGGGTTCTCAGGTCGCCAAATTCTAATCCGACATTCTTAATATTCGCGGTATTTGCAAGATCATCTGCCAAATATGCAAATTTCTTCTTTCCCGTAATATATTTAATTGACCTGATAAAATCGAATCTAAAGTTCCGACTCCAATCCACCCCACACACCACACGCTCGCGGGCCACAGCACAGTGATCACTGACCTTCCACTCAGCGTCAAATTTTGGGGTACCCGTGCCTCCTACCCGTTTTTCTTGCCCACGCACCAGCGTTTGGGCGGCGACACGAGTTGCGTGCAACTGAGCTGCGGCCAGAGTCAGGTGTTCATCGATGCCGGCACCGGCCTGATGCACGCCGAACCCAGCACCGGGCACGATGTGGTGGTGTTGTCGCACTTTCACCTCGACCACGTGTTGGGCTTGCCCTATTTCTTGGGCAAAAAGAAGCAAGGCACGCTCACCCTGGCCAGCGCCACTTGCACCGACGAAGCCGAGCTGCGCTTCAAGATCAACTCGGTGTATGGCGGTGCGGGCTTTCCGGTTTCGTTGTCGCTGATTTCGCCCCACATGCAATGGGTGGCCATTGAGCCTAGCGGCTTGCGGATAGACGGCTGGAACATTCAAACCAGCCCCTTGAACCACCCCGGCGGCGGCTCGGGTTACCGCATCTCGCACGAGCAAGCCAACGCTTCTGTGGTTTACCTGAGTGACCACGAGCACGGCACCGAAAAAGACGAAGCCTTGGCCCGCTTTGCCCACGGTGCCGGTTTGGTGATTTGGGACTCCAGCTACGACGACCGCAACTTTGCGCCGTTCAAGGGCTGGGGACATTCCACTTGGCAAGAAGGCGTTCGCTTTTACGAACACTGCCAAGCCCGCGCCTTGGCGCTCACGCACCACGACCCCAGCCGCGACGATGCCTCGGCCGCCGAGATCGAGCTTCAGTTGACCCCCTCCTCCACTTTTCTTGCCCACGACCGTTTGGTTTTGCCTCAAGTACTTTCCGACCTGACCTCATGAGCGATTTGTACTTTGGCATCAACATGCAGAAGTTGTTGCGCCTCGGCGCGCTCGACCCGGCGCAACTGCCCGAAACCAGCGCCCAACAAGCCGACAAACTCAGCAGCGAAGAACACCTGTTTTGCCGCCTGTGGTCGTCCGACATGATGCGCAGCCACATCTTCAACAAGGGCACGTTGTTGATGGCGCAAGGCCAACCGATTCAAGAAGCCATGGTCATTTTTCAGGGCCAAGCGATTGCCACCTGTGGCGACACCCAGTTCCATTTGGGGCCCGGTGCCGTGATTGGTTTGGCCGAAGGCCTGTCGGGCCAGACCAGCAAATGGCGCGTCACATCAGATTCGGTGGTGCACACCCGCAGCATCCCCATCGCCCAAGCCCTCACCGAAATTCAGCAAACCCACCCCGCTTTGCGCAGCTTGTGTCAGGTGACGCTGGCCCGCATTTTGGGCCAGGGCACGCACACCGAACGCGTTTCATGAACAGTCCCCAATTTCCCTCACGGCACTATGCGGCCGGCGATGTGTTGTTCAACCGGGGCGACTCGGCGGACACGTTTTACGTCATCCAATCGGGCGAGGTGGATTTGTTTGTGCCGCCAGCGAATACTTTTTTGGTGCGCCTGTCGCCCGGCGAATCGTTTGGTGAGCAAGCCATTTTGAGTGGCGGCGTGCGCAGCGCCAAAGCCGTGGCGGTGAGCGATCTGGTGTGCACCGAAATCACGGCCCTCGCCTTGCAAGAGACCGTCATGAAGCAGACCACCTTGATCAGGCCGGTGTTGGAAGCGTTGTTGATGCAGCTGTCGCTGCAAAATGCGGTGCGTTCGGTCTTGCCCGAACTCTTCGAATCACGCTGACGCGTCGTCTGTAGTCGCCAGCGCCTGCGCCTTTGGCATGGGCCGTCTGAACCTGAACGACTGGCGCTCGTGTTTTGGCTCAAGCCACACGCCGTCGATGTAGCGCGCAGAGTCGGCAGGAATGCGGGGCATCTTGCTCCAGTCTTGCGCTGACAAATTTTTCAGGCCCAACACTTCTTCCACCATCAGCATGATGGGCTGCCCATCATCCTCGGGCGTGTAGACCACGCCCATCACCGGCGCGGGTGCTTCAAAGCCCAGCAACTCGGCCATATTGATGGCCGACAACACATCGTCACGCCATTCCACATGGCCTTGCGCCCCATCGATCTGGCCCTCCAAGCCCAGCACCTCATGCACCGCCAAAGCGTCGAGCATGAGGTACACAGGACCTGAGCGAACTTGCAGATAGATGGCCATGGTGCTTGTGGTGAGGGTGCTCAGTCGGCTCAGGCGGCTGAAGTCACTTCGGTCGCCATGCCGGGTGCCGGTGCGTTTTCGGCCAAGCGGTAAATCGCCGCGCCGTCCAAAATCAGCACCACACGGCCGTCGCCCAAGATCGAGGCACCGCCCACGCCGGGCAAGGCCGACAAGCGCGGGTGAATGTCTTTGGTGAACAACTCTTGGCGCCCCACAAACTCGGAGACCGAGACGCCCAAGGTGCGTTGCCCATCGGACAACACCACGATGTATCGGTGCGAGTCGTGGTTGACGGCTGGAAAGCCCAACAAGTCTTCCAAGCGAACCACTGGCAAGAAAGTGCCGCGCAACAAAATGGCTGAGCGGCCTTTGACGGTTTGGTACTGCGACTCGTCCACTTCCACCAACTCGGCCACATAACGGCCAGGAATGGCCAAGGTCTGGTTGGCGGTGTTGACCAACAACACCTCTTGCACAGCCGCAGACAGCGGCATTTGCATGGTGAAAATGGTGCCGCGACCGACTTCAGAATCAAGGTGAATGCTGCCGCCCAAACGCATGACGTTGGTGCGCACCACATCCATACCCACACCGCGACCGGAGGTTTCGGTGACCACCTCGGCGGTGCTGAAACCGGCCCTGAAAATGAATTTCAGGATGTCTTCTTTCGACAGTTGGTGGCTTTCGTCTTCTTTGATCAGGCCGCGCTCCACGGCTTTGGCGCGCACGCGCTCAGCGTCAATGCCTTTGCCGTCGTCGGTCACGCGAATCATGATGCGGCTGCCCTGCTGCTCGGCCTGAATGCGGATCACCGCTTCTTCGGGCTTGCCAGCTGCGCGTCGCTCTTCGGGCTTTTCGACACCGTGGTCGGCACTGTTGCGCACCATGTGCAGCAACGGGTCGGCCAGCGACTCGACCATGGCCTTGTCGATCTTGACCTCTTGGCCAAGCAACTCCAAACGGATTTGCTTGCCTTGGGCTTGTGCCAAGTCGCGCACCATGCGGGGGAAGCGCTTGAACACCAACTCGACGGGCACCACACGCAAGCCCATCACGCTGTCTTGCAAGCGTGACAAGGCGCCTTGAATCAAGGCATCGGTTTCTTGCAAGCGGCGCGATTGGTCTTCGACCAGCTCCACCAGCTTCAACAAATCGGCGGTGCTGCTGCCCTCGCCGCTCGACACGGCATCGCTGTCGCGACGCAATTGAATCGCCAAATCACGCACGCGGTGGTCAGAAATGATGTGCGCCAATTGGCCGCGCAGCAACACCATCTCGCCAATCTGGTTCATGAACTGGTCGAGCATTTCGCCCGGCACCCGAATCACGTTGGAGCTGGGCGCCGCAGGTGCGGCGCCTGCGGCTGGCTTGGGCGCTGCTGCGCGGGGCGCAGCTGCAGGCGCATCGGCTGCTGCAGGTGCGGCAGCGGCTGGGCTTGCAGCGGGGGCAGCTGCGGCAGGTGAAGCTGCAGAAGCTGCAGGTGCGGATGTAGAAGCGGCAGGCGTGGATGCAGGCGAAGATGCAGACGTTTTAGCAGCCGAGGCTTGGGCCTTGGCCGACACGGCAGCGGCTTGCACCACGGCGGTGGACTCAGGCGTTGCCGTCAAGGGGGCAATCGGCTGCGGCTTGTAGTCTTTGCCCAATTGGCCCATCAGGCGAATCAGGCCGTGGCCGGCGTCAATGGCTTCCAACTCAGACTGGATGGTGCCCCGCTCGGCTTTGGAGATGTAGAGCATCTCGTACCAGCTTGCGGTGTCGACAAACACTGTGCGGTTGGTGATGACACGGCCATCGCCATGCACCCAGCTCAAGAAATCGGTGGCCACTTTTTCGGACGATTCCAAGTGGGCCATGATGACAAAGGCATTCGCGCCGTCTTGGATCAGCTCCATCAACTCGCGCATGTTGTCGGGCGACAACAACTCGGCCAACTCGTGCGGAATGTTCATCGAGGCCACAAAGGCCTTGATGGCGTCCACCGGTGCAGCGCCTGCGCTGTCGTGCGACCACAGGTAGTCACGCATGCGCTGAATCAATTGTTCTTGTTTGCTCTGCAAGTTAGCGTCTTGCTTGAGCGGGTCTTTTTTGGTGCTGGCGGTCAAGCTTTGGATGAACTGAACACCGTCGCGTGTGACGGCAATCACTTCGTCGTAAATGCCCATTTGGCTGCGCGCAGCGCGGGCATAAGCGTCCATCAACAACAGCGGCACTTCGGAGTGCATGTTGGGGTACAGCGACGACAAGTAGCCCTGCACGCGCGAGAACTCTTGCGAAATCTGGTCGGCCAAGACCTCATCGATGCTGCCCTCACCCGATTGCAGCAGGTCCAAATTGGCCGTGATCTGAATCAGCAAGTGGTTCAGGTTTTCTTTCAGCGTGCGGGCCAAAACCTGCGCCAAAGATTCGCCACCCAAGTCCGAGCCCGAGGTTTCGCTCAAGGTGCGCAGATCGCTCAAAAACGCCACGATCACATCCACCACGTGCTCGCCATCTTTGGCAGACACTTCTTCGGTGGTGGGCAAGGCGGCCAAGATGTCTTCGATGCGGGTGTTCAAGCCCGCGTAGCCTTGCTTGGCGGAGGCTTTGAGCATCCAGCCCAAGGGGCCGCGAATGTCGTTGGCCACGCTCAAAATTTGCGCTGGCTCTTGCTTGGAGGCAATCGAGGTGGCCAGTTGCTCGAGCACCGGCAGGCCGTGCTTGACCAAGCGCAAGAACACCGATTCTTTGTCACTGGTCTCTGATGGCTTGCCGGCTGGGGCCGGCGCTTTCGCAGGAGTGGATGCCACAGCGGGCGCGGCAGCAGCGGCCTGCCCCGTGTCGGGGGCTGCCGCAGGGGCCGCTGCAGCAGCAGCCGCAGGGGCTTCGGCCGCAGGTTCATCGCCGCCACTGGTGACTTTGCGGTAAGCCCGCTCCAGCTCTTTCAACAGGTCTTCGGGTTTGTCGCCGTCAGAGCGCTGCGACACCGCCAGATCGCGCAAGACCTTGATGGCGTCCAAGCCGCGCAGCAACACATCGACCGTGGTTTTGTCGAGCGAGGTTTGGCCCTCGCGCACCAAACCCAACAAATCTTCCGCGCGGTGGGCAATGGCCTCCAGCGCCGTCAACTCCATCACCCGGCTCAAACCCTTGAGCGAGTGGAAGGCCCGGAACAGGCCCGAAATTTCTTCAGCGTTCAGCTCTTCGGCATCGGCCTTGACCAGCAAGGACTCAATGCTTTCGATGTGCTCTTCAGTCTCGACCGCATACTGAACCCATATCGTTTCTAGAAAATCATCAGACATCGGTCACCTCTCGAAGCGCTGAATTAAAGGTCATCTCACAGGCCCAAGACTTTGCGCGAGGCGGTCACGATTTCGTGGCCTTTTTTCGCGTTCAAGTCCAGGCTCATGGCGCCCGAGGGTTTGGCAATCACTTCGGCCGCGCCGAACTTGCGGGCGTCCAAAGCTTGGGGCGAGCCCGCTTGGGCCACCGACGAAACGATGATCACCGGCACTTTGCTCATCAAGCGCAGGCGCTTCAGGCACTCAATGCCGTCCATGTGCGGCATCTCGATGTCCAGCAACACCAAGTCAGGGTTCAGTTCCTTGATGTTTTGCAAGGCTTCCAAACCGTTGGTGGCTTCTCCGCACACGGCCAAATCGGGGTCCGAGGTCACGATGCCACGCAACAGGGCTCGCATGACAAACGAATCGTCAACAATCAGGATATTTTTTTTCGTCATGGTGCAATCTCTATTCAGGTAAGTGTGGGAGTTTTCAGATTCAGGGGTTCACGCTGGCCGGCCATACGGGCCAACTTAGCGCCAATGTCTTGTGGCGATAACACCGCCGAGGCAATGCCCGCATCAATCGCTGAGGCCGGCATGCCGTCCACGATGCAGGTGCTGGGCTCTTGCGCAAACACGTGCGCGGCTTTGCGCGAGACCAGATCTTTGCCGCCTTTGGCACCGTCGCTGCCCATGCCGGTCATGATGACCGCAGTCACTGGGCACGACACACTGGCCGCAGAGCGGAACAGCACATCGGCGTTGGGGTGAATGGCGGCTTCGGGGTCGGTTTTTTCGTAGACCATCAGCTTGCCGGGGAAGGGCTCGCGGATGACCACGTCGGTGCCGCCTTTGGCAATCACCACCATGCCGGGCAACAGCTCCATGCCGTCTTTGCTTTCCACCACTTCAAGACCCGTTTCGGCGCGCAGGTGCGATGCAAAACCGCTTGTGAACATGGGCGGCATGTGCTGCGCGACCACCATCGGGCAAGACAAACGGCCCATGGCTTTGAGCATGATGGGCAAGGTGGCGGGGCCACCGGTAGAAATACCCAACACCACCAAGCCGGGCGGCGCAGACGAATCGACGCGGCGCAGGTGTACAGGCAGCTGCGTGTCCACCTTGGGGGCGAAATTGACAGTGCGGGTCTGCATCAAACTCAAGCGCGAGCGCTTCTTGGCCCAGTACTTGAGTTTGTCGACCAACTCGCCACCGATTTTCACGATGTCGAGCTGCACAAAAGAAGACTTTTTCGCAATGAAATCGACCGCGCCCAATTCGAGCGCTTTGATGGTGGTGACCGAATTGCGCTCGGTCAAGCTGCTCAGCATGATGATCGGGCAAGGGCAACGGGCCATGATCTGGCGCGTGGCTTCCAAGCCATCCATCACGGGCATTTCCACGTCCATGGTGATCACATCGGGCTTCAGCTGCTCGGCCATCTGGACGCACATCTGCCCCGTTCTGGCTTCGCCCACCACTTCAATCTCAGGATCACTCTCCACCATCTTTTTGATGGCGATGCGCATGAAAGCAGAGTCATCCGAAATCAGCAAACGAATCATACGGGGACCCCATTGCGGATGTACCAAGGTCCGCCTTTGCCCAACCGGGATTCGAAATACTCAGGCGCCAACATTTGCACCGAGGCGCCCATGACCAACACGCCGCCTTGCGACATGGAGCGGGCCAACATGATCTGCACCGCACGCTTGACCGCATCTTCGAAATAAATCAGCACGTTGCGGCAAAACACCAAGTCCATGCGTTGCACGGGTGGGCGGCTGTTCATCAGGTTAAAGCGCTCGAAGCGGGTGCACTGGCGCACCCACTCACGGATTTTGAAATAGTTCACCCCCGCCATGGCGTTGGCCGGTGGAATGGTGACTTCTTCGAACATGCCCTTCCAGGTGTCGGGCAAGTTGCGGAAAGAGCCCATGCCCAAGTCGCCATAAACCGCCTCACGCGCCGTGCGCAGGGCTTGGTTAGAAATGTCGGTGCCCAGCACATACAAGGACCAACCGCGGTCGGGGGCCAGTTTGTTGCCGTCGTATTGGCGCGCCTTGCCGGCTTTGTGCAAGCCGCGCATGCAGGTGTAGGCCAAGTCATAGACCTCTTCGCCGGTGGAGCTGGCGGCCGACCACACTTGCAGCTGCTGGTGGCTCTCGCGCGAGGCGATCAGGCCGGGCAAGATTTCATCGGCCAACATGCCCATCAGGTCGGGGTCGCGGCAAAAATAGGTTTCGTGAACGGTCAAGTTTTCGACCAACGATTGCCATTCCGAGTGCTCAGACGAGCAGCTGTTCATGCTCGAAATCCAGTCGCGCAAGATGGCAATTGGCATGTCTTTCAAAATGCGCACCAACTTGCGTTCGACCAATGAGCCGGGCTTGATGCCGAAGCGTGTTTCCACCCCCGCCATGAGCTCGTTGATCAGAGCCAACACCGCGGGCGAATCAGCGCCCTCTGCCGCGGGCGCAGGCGCAGGGGTTCGCGCTGCAGGCGCACTGGGCTGACGAGCCGGGGTTTGGCTGGCTTGAGTGTTTTGCGCACTCTTGACCGCCGCCTTCATTTGCGTGATCAAATCTTTGACGTTGTCTTTAGACAATTGAGCTCCTGGTTATGCGCGTGCGCTGCTGGCAAGTGGCTCAAGAGAGAGCAACGAAATCAATTCACCGTCCAAACGACCCACTTCAGTGAGGTAGTCACTTTGCTGGGTGCGCACAGCGGTGATGTCTTTTTCGGGAATTTCAATCACGCGGTCGATCTTGTCGACGATCAGCGCCCAAGGGGCACCGTCCACACGAACGACCACATAAGAAGAAGTTTCGAGCGGCGTGATGGACAAAATTGAGCGCAAATCCAGAATCGGCGCAATCTCGCCCTTGATCTGAATCACCCCCGTCAAACTCTCGTCGCCCTCCGGCAAGTCAATGCCTGCGGTGTACTCTTCGACGCGGTCGATCTGCGACAAGTCCAGGGCACAACGCTCATGGCCCAAACGGAAGCCCAGCAAGCGCCGGACCGTTCTGAGGCCTTTGTCTTGGGTGTCTGCCATTTGTGCACTTTCAGAAATCAAGTAACGGCGATACACCGCCAAGCCCTCTTCGGGAACCAAGCCATCGAGTGCGATCAAGCCGGTCATGCGGCCCTCGCGCTCTTGGGTGCCGGGCAAATAACCTTCGAGCTGGCTGTCACCGCCAGAGACGGGTTGCAGGTCTTCTTTCGAGTAACGCTCGATGCCCACAATGTCGGTCACCGACAGACCCACGCGGGTGCCATCGACACCCACCACCAAGACAAACTTGGGCGCAGCCACGCTGGGGCGACCCAACAAACGGGCCAATGACAAGACCATCAAGGCCTGGCCACGCAACTGCATCAAGCCCATGACCTCAGGGCCCGCACCGGGCAAAGCCGTGAGCGGCATGGTCTCAACAATTTCTTGCACGTTTTGCATGTGCAAGGCATAGGTTTCGCCGCCGTCCAACACCGACACGGTGGGCATGTCCGACAGCACGGCCTCGTCAATTTGGGCTTGCGTCAGGTCGGCCACTGAGCCAATCAGGCCGCCACCGCCATCGGGCACGCCTTCGGGTTGCATGTCTTGCAAGCCCAACGCGCGTTCGTTCACCAACAAGATCATTTGGTCTTGCAAGGTGAACTCGCCAATGATCATGTCTTGGCGGTCGCTGGATTGGTGGAAATGGATGTCGGCATCGTCCAGCGTGACTTTGTTGAAGACGCGGTCCACCTGCACCCCAACCGACTCGGCGCCGGTCATGATGACCAGCAAGTTGCCCTCGGGGTCGGTGCTGCGTGCGGTCAAACCCAGACGCAAAGCCAAGTCGACTTTGAGCAATACGGAACCCGCCACATTGATCAGACCCTCAACATCGCGAGGGGCATAGGGCAAGGGCGTGATGGGCAAAGCGTCGAGCACTTTGCCCACAGCGGCCGCCCTCAGGGCAAAACGCCCTTGGCCGATTTCAAAAAGTACGAGCTCCATCGTTCCTGTCCGGTTCGTGTTCAGATCTTGAACTTGTCGATTTCAAGGCGCGTCGAGTCGGCAACCTTGGACAATTCGATCATGCTGGCCGCCAATTCTTCGGACGCAGCAGAGTTGCTGTGGGCGATCTGGTCCAGACTTTGAACGTTGCTGTTGATTTCTTGCATCATGCTGGTCTGCTCTTCGACCGCAGCCGAAATGCGTTGCAACATGCCATCGGTTTGGGTCGAGCTCTTGACGATGCGCTCCATGTCCATGCTGACCTCTTGCACCGCCACCACGGCCTGCTTGGCTTGCGCCACGGCCAACTGAATCAGCTGGGTGATTTCTTTGGTGCTGTCGGCGCTGCTGGCGGCCAGTTTGCCCACCTCGTCGGCCACCACGGCAAAGCCTTTGCCATGCTCACCGGCACGTGCGGCCTCAATCGCGGCGTTGAGCGACAACAGGTTGGTTTTGTTGGCGATCTTCTCGATCACGTCGGTGATCTTGTTGATTTTTTCTGAGCTGCTGGCGATGCCGTTCACCACGTCCACCATCAAGGCCATCTTGCTTTGGCCATCGCGCACGATGGCAGCCGACTCTTGCGCCTGACGGCTGGCCGAGTCGGTGCTGCTCGAGATGTCGCTGACCGCGCTCACGGTCTGGCGAATGGCGGTGACCATTTGGCCAATGTATTGGGTCTGGCTTTGCGCGCCGTCGGCCAACTGGCCAATGGCTGTCGAGGTGTCGCTGGCGGCACCGGCCACTTGTTGGGCGTTCTCGCCAATGCTGCCCATAGAGGTGGCCAACGAGTCGAGCGAGCGGTTGATGTCGCTCTTGAGTTTTTCGAGGCTGCCACGGCCTTCGGCGTGCACCCGGCGGCTC
>JACCDX010111330.1_pt1 | contig 12541 bp, 11 predicted proteins | sample 7449681 | NCBI WGS metagenome assembly JACCDX01 (sample SAMN15323450, study PRJNA562643) | freshwater metagenome | isolation source: river surface water | place: USA:Blue River Watershed | collected 2017-08-18
AGGGTTTTGTGCCGCCGCTTTGTTGGTGACCACCATTGCATCGTTCTTCGCGATCAGCCTGATTTTGTGGGGCATGGGTGAGCTGCCTGGCTGGCACGTGTGAGTCACTGATGCAAATCAAAGAGTCCGAAGTTGAGGTGACGGCCGTACGTGCCCAGGGCGCGGGCGGGCAAAACGTCAACAAGGTCTCTAGCGCGATTCATTTGCGGTTTGATGTGATGGCGTCGTCATTGCCAGACGATGTGAAAGAACGGTTGTTGTGCTTGTCGGATCACCGCATCACCAACGAGTGCGTGGTGGTGATCAAAGCGCAAGAGCATCGCAGCCAAGACATGAATCGCATCGAGGCTTTTGCGCGTTTGCTGGACTTGGTGCAAAGCGTGGCTAAGCCGCCCAAGAAACGCAAACCCACCAAGCCCACGTATGCCTCTAAGTTGCGCCGCTTAGACAGCAAAAAAAAGACCTCGGCGATCAAATCAAACCGAGGTCGTGTGCTTTAAACGCAGCGCGTGTTTAGGCTTTGCGCAAGAAGCAGGCTTTGAGCATGTAGTTGCCCACATCCATCTTGCAATCCACTTCGTGGTCACCGCCGACCAAGCGAATGCTTTTCACCTTGGTGCCCATCTTCAGTGTGGTGGATGAGCCTTTGACCTTCAGGTCTTTGATGAGTACCACAGCATCGCCGTCTTTGAGCACGGTGCCGTTGGCATCTTTCACCACGGCCTCGTCTTCGTCGTCCGTTGCGGCCACAGCCACCATGGGCCATTCATGCGCGCAATCGGCGCACACATAGTTGTCGCCGTCTTGGTAGGTGTTTTCTTGGGCGCATTGAGGGCAGGCTGGGATGCTGGACATGTGATTGTTTTCTTTCAAAGGAGAGCAGTATAAATTTTCGAAACCAAGCCGCTGGTGTTTAGCGAACTTGCAGCTTGATGCCGTTGGCAGCAGCGGCCGTGATTTCGCCCACTTCACACGCATCGGCAAAGCCGTGTTGGTGGAACACCGTCAGCACTTCAGCAACAGATTCGGGTGAGCAAGCCACCAGTAAGCCGCCGCTGGTTTGAGGGTCGCTCAACAGCGCTTGGTCAATCGCGTTGCGTTCAGGCGCGAGTTCAATCTCGCTGCCGTAGGCCGACCAATTGCGCCCAGAGGCACCGGTGAGCATGCCTTGCTCGGCCAGTTCGCGCACGCCGTGCAGCAAAGGCACTTGGCTCATGTTGAGTTGCACCGTGTGGTGACTGCCACGCGCCATTTCTAAGGCGTGGCCTGCCAAACCAAACCCTGTCACATCGGTCATGGCATGCACGCCCGCCAAGGCGGATAGCGCCGCGCCCGGTGTGTTCAGCTTGGTGGTGTTGGCAATCATCTGTGCATAGCCTTCGGTGCTGAGGGCGTTCTTTTTCAAAGCGGCCGATAGCACGCCCACGCCCAGAGGTTTTCCCAAAATCAAACGGTCGCCCACACGTGCATCGGCGTTGCGTTTGATGCGTTTGGGGTGCACCAGCCCTAAGACGACCAAGCCGTAAATCGGCTCGACCGAATCGATGGTGTGACCGCCTGCGATGGGAATGCCAGCTTCACGGCACACGCTTTGGCCACCATCCAAAATTTTGCCAATCGTCTCTGGGGGCAACACATTGATGGGCATGCCCACCAAAGCCAAAGCCATGATGGGTGTGCCACCCATGGCATACACATCGCTGATGGCGTTGGTGGCGGCGATGCGGCCAAAGTCAAACGGGTCATCCACGATGGGCATGAAGAAGTCGGTGGTGGCAATCAACGCTTGCTCATCGTTGAGCTGGTACACCGCTGCGTCGTCGGCCGTTTCAATGCCCACCAATAACTGGGGTGGGATGGGCATAGCGCTGGTGCTTTTGAGAATTTCGCTCAACACGCCCGGGGCAATTTTGCAGCCGCAGCCACCACCGTGTGAGAGGCTGGTGAGGCGAGGGATGGTTTGGGTGTTTGAGGAACTCATGGCAGCTTTCGTGAATAGCCTTTGATTTTGCCAGCTACAAGGGCAAACCCATAGCAGGAGCGATTTGCCAATCAAGTAGGCTGTGCTGCATCAAGAGTCGGGGAGATGTGTATGCGTTTGGGGTGGAGGATGTTGGCCATGTTGTTGCCCTTGGGTTTACCAACGGTGGTGCAAGCCGTGCCCGAGTTGCGTTGCCACTTTGAGGTGAATGCCGAGCGTTTTGAACACCGCTTTAGGCCTGTGTCTGAGCCCTATGCCGTGCAGAGCATCAATTTGGCAGACCGGTTTCGCTTCAAGGCGGTGGTGTTGGGCCACGACACCCGCGTGGACTTGGTCAATTTGTATGTGTCCTACCAAACCGAACGTCAACCCATGGTGTTGCAGCACGTGAAGTTTGTGGCGCCGGTGGCGCAACTGCAGCCTGCGCCAGATGCGTTGACAGGTCGTGTGGCTTTGTATTCCCCATTTTTAGGCAAAGAGTTGCAGTACGGCTGTGCTTTGCATGAGGTGGCGCCATGAAGTTTTTGCAATCCCTCATTTTGAAAATCACAGCACTCGGTATGAGTGCTGTGCTGTGCATGAATGCTGCAATGGCACAGGTTCCCGAACCTGTGGTGTCGGTGGTGTTTGCCGGTGACATCATGCTCGAAGGTGGGCCAGACCGAGCCATTCGCCGAGGACGCGACCCGTTTGCCGGTGTGGCGCATTTGTTCAAAGGTGCAGACATACGTTTGGGCAACTTGGAGTGTGTGGTAGCCACGGTGGGTTCGGCGGAGCCCGAAAAACCCAACGTCTTTCGTGTGCACCCGCGTGGTTTGAAATATGTGCAACGCCACTTCGATGCTGTGGGTTTGGCCAACAACCACTCAGGCGACTATGGCCCTCAAGCCTTTGCGCAGATGTTGGGTCTGCTCAAACGCTCGGGCTTGGGCTATTACGGCGGTGGCCACAATTTGAAAGAGGCGCACACGCCGCTCATCTTGGAGCGACAAGGCCTGCGCATCGCGATTCTTGGCTATGACGAGTTTCAACCGCGTAACTTTGAGGCCGACCATGACCGCCCCGGCGTGGCTTGGAGTGAAGACGAACAAGTGGTGCGCGACATCACCGATGCGCGTCGCGTGTGGAAGGCCGATGTGGTCATTCCCGTCATGCACTGGGGTTGGGAAGAGCCGATTGCCAATGCACGTCAACGCGCGTTGGCGAGGCTGATGATTGACGCAGGTGCTGATGCGGTGATCGGTGGTCATCCGCACCAACTGCAAGACACCGAGACCTACCAAGGCAAACCGATTTTTTACAGCTTGGGCAACTTTGTGTTTGAAGGCTTCCCTGACAAGGTGAACAACCTAGGTTGGGTGGTGCGCCTCAGCTTAGACCGCAAGGGTGTGCGGGGATGGCAGGCGCACACAGTAAAGATTGATAAGCAAGGTTTGCCACATGCTCACACACAGCCAACTCAAGGTGTGGTGATGCGCGAATGAGCTTCGATGAACGCCTCTTTGCCTTGCAGCGGCAGTTCGCATAAACCATGAGCGTGCACAGTTTGTTGTTGTTGGTTCACTTGGCTGTATTGCACAGCACCTGTGATGGGATTGAGTGAGAAGTTAATCCGTGCGGTTTTTCGTGGCATGACCTGTTGGTATTGAAAAGCCCATTGCGCCTTGGCAATGTCAGCGCTCATGCCGTGTATTTTGTGGGTGATCAATACCGAAGGCTGTGTGGCATAGAAGAATTCAATGTGTGTTTCGCCTTGCACACGGATGATCAGATCTTCATTTCCAGTTTGCAAAATATTCAAATCAAAAGACTCAAGTCTTATTTTTTGAGTCGTGGGCTCATCCACCACGGTGACCAACGCTTGGCAGGGCGTGACAAATGATGCCTGAGCCAAGCTGCAGTCGCAAACCACACACAGACATGCGGCAAGCATGCAGTTAAATTTTGTCAACAAAGCGGTCACGGTAATGTGATGCATGCCAATTATGAAAAGTAAGGTGTAGGAAATTGTAGGCTTTGTGCATTCAAGGCGTTAGCATCCAGCGAGAGACCTATATGTACCCACAGATTTCAAAGATATTGCGCGCATGTGCGACCCTTTTGAGCGCTTTTTGCCTCATCTCGTTGGTTATGCCTGCCCAAGTGATCGCCAAAGACTTGGTGTCCAGTCGTGGGTACTGGGAGGACGCACAAAGTCAGTTCACGCTTGACGATGCACAAGCGCAGCCGTACACCACATATGAAGGCATCCTCGCAAAGGGGTATAGCGATTCAACTTTTTGGTTCCGATTAAGAATTGATCCAGCGCCTTCGGCACACGCTGGTGAAAAGCTCGTGCTACGTGTTCGTCCCTCGTTTCTTGATCATGTCGTGCTGTTTGATCCTGCAGATACAACACGAACGGGCCCCGTCAGTGCCGGCGATATGACGCCTTGGGGCGAGAGCGAATACCAGTCGTTGAACCACGGATTCTTGATTGCATCTTTGCCGCAAGCGCGTGATGTGTATTTGAAGGTCCGCAGTACCAGCACCTTGATGATTCATGTGGAGGTGCTGACCCAGTTTGAGGCTTCACGTTTGGACCATACGCAGGAGTTGATTTATTCCGTCGGCACGGGGTTGATCGTCATGTTCTTGGCCTGGGTTTTTGTCAGCTGGCTCAATGACCGCGACCATGTGAACCGTGCGTTCGTGATCAAGCAACTTGCTTCTGTTCTTTACACCGTGGGGTACTTTGGTTATTTCCGCGTGTTTTTCGGAGAATCGGTGTCACCCACGGGCATTAATTTGCTTTTCAATATCGTGGTGATTGCTGCCACAGGATTGGCGTTTTGGTATGAAACGCACTTCTTGCGCGACTACGAACTGCCAGCGTGGTTGATGCCTATCTTGCGATCTTTTTATGCGGCAGCATTCGTGGCCATGGCTTTGTTGTTCGCTGGTTATACGCGTCTGGCGCTTCAATTCAACATGGTGGTGATTGGCGTAGGGTCCGCCTTTTTGTTGATGGTTGTTCTGATCTTTTTGAAGAATCCACCGAGCAAGCAGACGGCTAGCGTTCCGTTTCGCTTCAATCGAATTACCGTCACGGTCTATTACCTCAGCCTCACTTTTGCATTGTGGGTCGCTGTTTGGCCTAGCTTGGGTTTTGACGTTGCCACAGAGTACAGCCTGCATAACTTGGTGCTGAATGGTTTCTTCTCGGGTTTTTTAATGACCATTCTTTTGCAGGTGAGGGCGCGTCGTTTTGAGCTCAATCGCCGTGAAGTGTCCAACGCTTTGTATTTGTCGCAACAGCAAGTCGCGTTGGAGCGACAGCGTCGCGATGAACAAACGCATTTCTTGCACATGTTGATGCACGAACTGAAAACGCCCTTGGCCGTGATTGACATGGCTTTGCACACGCGCACCGATCCTGAAAAATCTGCGGCTTATGCCAGTCGCGCTGTGGTGGACATGAAAGCCATTCTTGAGCGATGCATTGACGCAGACCAAATTGAAGAAGGTGCCTTGGAGGCCAAGGTCGAACGTGTCGATGTGGTGCGTTTGGTGAATGAACTGATCTTCAGTCAAAACATTCAGCCAGAGCGTTTGTTGCTGCAAATGGAGACGGTGCCAGAAGTGCTGACTGATCGTCAGTATTTGCGCATTATTTTGGGCAACTTGTTGGACAACGCTTTGCGGTACAGCGATGGTCGCACCCCGGTTGACATTCATGTCATGCCATCTGATGGCCCCGACGGTGCACCAGGTGTGGCGGTGACTTTCTCTAACCGTCCAGGATTAGCGGCGTGGCCAGAACCTGGCAAAGTGTTTCAAAAATACTACCGAAGCACGGGAGCGCAAAGCCAATCGGGTACGGGCTTGGGTTTGTTTTTGGTGTCTAGTTTGGCCAATCGAATTGGGGCTTATTGCCGTTATGCCCCTGATGAAAAACGTGTGAGGTTCGTGTTGTGGCTACCCATTTGAGCATCGTGGTCGTTGAAGACCACCAAGATTTACGCGAACTGACGTGCATGGCGTTGGCCAACAAAGGCCACCATGTGTTGGGCCTGTCTTGTGCAGAAGAGCTAGAAGACGCCGTCAAGGGTAGCGCCGTGGATGTCTTCATCCTTGATTTGAATTTGCCAGGTGAAGACGGCATCAGCTTGGCCAAGCGCATTCGCCAAGCCTATCCCTTGGTGGGCATCGTCATGTTGACGGCGCGTTCACAGTCCAAAGAAAAAGTACAAGGCTACGAAAGTGGTGCCGATTTGTACATGACCAAGCCTGTTGACTTTGAGGAGCTGTGCGCCGCTTTGCAAGGATTTGTTCGGCGACGTCAGGCGTCGCCAGAGGGAACGTTGACGCTGAGCAAACTCACGCTCACAGGTGCTGCGGGTATGGTGCGTTTGTCATCCGCAGAGGCCGACATGTTGATGGCCTTTGCGCGCGCACCGTCTAGTCGTTTAGAAACATGGCAATTGGCACACATCCTGGGGCTAGAGATGGATGGCCTGAACAAAGCCAGCCTCGAGGTGCGCATTGTTCGCTTGCGCAAAAAAATGGTGGAAGCGGGCGCACCTAGCGCTGTGATTGAATCTATCCGAAATGTGGGCTACCAGCTCAGCGTGCCGATTCAGATTGTGTGATGCTGCGTTTGCAGACGGTTCATCAAGAACGACGCGCATCAACAGGTGCCAATGTTTTTAGCCATTTCGTTGCAGGCAATGGCCAGCGTGCTTCAATCTGTTTGGCCTGTGATGTCAGCGCGTTCTTGTCCCATGTGTGAGGGGTGCGAAAGGCCAGCACGATGGCATTGCCTGCTGGTGTCGGTTTGAATGCCCATACGGCATCTTGACCAAAAGCGGCTGTGATTTTTTCTAAACTCTCGCTATAGCTGGATGCATGACCAAATAAGTTGACGCTCATGCATCCTGTGTCCGTCAGCAAGTGGCGGCAGTTGCGATAGAACTCTTCGCTGTCGAGCACAGGGCGAGCGGCCTCTTGGTCATACAAGTCGACTTGTAGGGCATCGACTTTCCCACGCCACTGTTCATGGCAGACCGCTTCGGCTGCATCTCCCCGCACCATTTGCAATTTGGCGTTGTCCTCGGGGAGCGCAAACCAGCGCCTGCATGTGGCAATGACCTGTGGGTTCAACTCAACCGCCGTCGTTTGCATGCCTAAATGACGGTGACAAAATTTGGTCAAGGCGGCAGCCCCTAAGCCAAGCTGCATGGCGTGCAAATGTTTGACCTGATCTAAGTTGACCCACAGCAACCAACCCATCATGCGTTGTACATAGTCCAGATGAATTTCAAACGGTTTGCTGATTTTCATGGAGCCTTGTACGGCAGGGGTGCCCAAGTGCAGGAAGCGCATGTCCCCGTAGTCGGCAAAAGTGACGGCAGGAAGATTTTTATCAAAGTCTGCAGCGCTGTCTAAGCCGTGCATGTGTTGGCCACTGAACGCGCGCGCTTGCTTCTTAGCCAAAAGAGCGCCTAGCAAGATGGCAAAAATACAACCCAACAGACCGTACATCAGATCGATGGGGGTGAGATGGGTGCCCAAAAAATCGAAACTCAAGTGATTGAATAAATCCATGTTTACAAAAACCTAGCGTGTCAAACGGGCCATCTGTCAAAATCACACCACGAAAGCTGACAGCTCATTCTCGTCCCGTTTCTGTTTATGCTGCAAGACGCAATCTCTGAAAATTTCAGCCTAGAAGCAAAGACACTCATCGTGTTTGGCTGCGCTGTTTTATACGCCTGTGCTTTCAAGTTCAATGTGTACGTGTTCGAGCACGTTGCGTTTTCGCAATTTGTGAATTGGGTGTTTATCCCGAGCGGTCTACAGCTCCTATTTGTACTGGTTTTCTTGGAACTCGGGGCTTTTGGTGTTGCCGCAGGATCCATCTTCATTCACTATACAAACACGCCTCACGAGCATCTTTTCAATATTGTCACCAGCCTAGTTTCAGGCGGCTCGCCACTGTTAGCCCAAGTGATCGCTAAACGTCTGTTTGGGCTTGACATCACACTGACAGGCTTCAATGCACAACTCTTGTTCAAGGTTTCCGTGTTGTTTGCGGTGGTTAGCCCAATCCTTCACCAAATTTGGTATTTCTGTGTCGGACGAATAGAAAATCTGGTCACGGATACCGTTGTGATGGCGATCGGTGATTGGTTTGGGACTGTCTTGGTACTTGCTGCAGCCGCTTATGTTCTGAAATTTGGTAGATTTTTAGCGAGCAAATAACCAAACCAACAGGCTAGGGGGCATGGCCTTGAAACCAAATCAATTGGGTGATGGCCAAAGAAAAAGCCCCTGCATGTGAATGCAAGGGCTTTACTTTTTTATGGCTCCTCGACCTGGGCTCGAACCAGGGACCTACGGATTAACAGTCCGGCGCTCTACCGACTGAGCTATCGAGGAATACGAAAATTATAGCGCATTTTTTGCGCCTTTTTCAGAGGTGGAACTGAACTGTTGCGCGAACAGTTCGTGGGGCCCCTGGATACAGGAAATATTGGCCATATTGTTTGGGCGATTCGCGCCAGTAGTGTTTGTTGGCGAGGTTGTTAATTGCTAGTGTCCACGTAGAGGCCGTCTGGTTGACCTTGGTGTCGTAATGGGTCGTGGCATCTACAGTGGTCCAAGCGGGAAGTTTGAGATCGCCATCTTCTTTATTTGTCACATTGCGCTCACCTTCGCGCGATAGGCGCAAACCAGATCGCAATCCCGGCAAGCTGGCAAAGCGGTATTCGGCCATGCCACGCAAAATGTATTGAGGCACGTTGATCGGACGTTGACCGTTCAACTCGCTTTGTACGGTGGCATTTTCACGTTTCGCATCTAGCCACATGGCGCTGCCGCCAATAGTCCAACGGCTGACCGTGTTGTTTGCGCTAAGTTCTAGGCCTTGATGATGGGCTTGGCCATCAATTTGGCGTGTGCAGCTTCCCAAGGTGGTGTCGCAAGCGCCAGTATCTGCTGTGGCGGGGCGTGTGATGTCAAACCAAGTCACTTGCCACTGGGCTCGTTCATGCTGGTTTTTCAAACCCACCTCGCGCTGCTTGCTGCGAAGTGCAGGCAGTGGTTGACCTGAGTTTGTGTAGCTACTTGCGCTGGGGGCTGATTGTGTTTCTAGGCCTTCGCTGTAGCTCGTGTAAACAAGGTAATTGGCATTGAGCTGATGGCTCAGCGCCAACCACGGTGTTGTCACACCGCGCTCGTCTTTCACCATTGCATCCCCGTTGGTCATGATGCTGGTGCGATTGAGTTGCGTATGACGCAGTCCTAGCCAAGCTGCCGTTGCTTGGGTGAGTTGCACGTGATCGTTGAAGGCGATTTCGGTGCTGTAGTCACTGGCGTTGGTGTTGTACCCGTAGTGGGTTGCGCCACTGGGAGGGTTCAGGCCCCCGTAAGTGCTGTTGGTGCTGCCCAATAACGTGTCTGTCGCTGTGTAGGGCATTTGCTTGATGTAACGCTGCCGCATCACGCTGAATTTCATGCTGTGGCTGAATCCACCCACATCCATTTGCCCGCTGAGTTCTGTCTGAACCGCTTCGGTTTGACGTCGCTCGTTGTCGCTGCGGAAATCATGGATTTGAAAATTTCCCAAGGGCGAGAGACAAAAACTTTGTGTTTGTGTGCTGCTGCAACCAGAGGCGTAGGTGAGTCGGTCATCTGCGCGCAAGCGCTGTGTGCCGTATTGGGTGCGCCATATCCAACCGCTGTCGAGTTGGTGCTTCAGTCGCACGGTGCCCGTGAGACCATCGAATACACCCGGTTGTGAGCTGGGCTGGCGTGTGATGTTGCGTGTGCCATCGACCGTTGCAGGTAAAACAAATCGACCATTGTTTGGATCGGATCCCAGCAAGCTGTAAAAGTTGACGCCTATTTGTTCGTAGTGACTTTGCTCAAATTCCCATTCCAAGCGGTTGCTGCTGTTGATGCGCCAGTCCATCGCCAAGGCAAACAAGTTACGGTGACCCTGGGTATTGCGAATGTAGGGGTTGAGGTCTTCGTGGGCGACGTTGATGCGGTAGCCAAAATCAGTGCCGTCACCAAAGCGTCCGCCTAAGTCTGCCGAGACCAAGCGGTTGTCACCAGGGCCGTAGCTCAGGGTGACATCGCGAATGGTTTTTTCTGCGCTGGTGGGGGCGCGTTTGACCACATAGTTCACCAAGCCGCCAGGTGAGCTGGTGCCTGATTGAATGCCACTTGTGCCTTTGAGCAATTCCAGGCGTTCTTTGTTGTCCATCGGCATGATGGTTTCGGCCGAGATGGGCAGGCCTTCGCGGCGGTAGTTGTAGCTGTTGTCCAGCGTGAAGCCCCGCACGCTGAGCTTGTCCCAGTAAGCGGGGAGGTTGTAGCTGTCGCTGACCGATGCGTCTAAGCGCAGCGCTTCTGATACTCGCTGTGCACCGACGTCGCGCAAGGTCGCGTTGTTGATCGTGGTGACGCTGATGGGCAGTTCTTGTCGCGTTAATCCCTCAAAACCCGAGACCAGCACCGGAGGCTCCGCAGTGATGGTGATTTCAGTTGGGTTTTGTTGAGACCAGGCTGATGAGGTGGCGGCAACACAAAGTGCAACAGCACTTTGTATGCGTGAAACTCCGAAAAACCTAGACTTGCCGCTCATGTCATAACTTTACTTGATCCTCAGAGCCGGAATTGGACGCTGGCCCTTAAAGTGCGTGGGGCACCTGGATAGAGGTAGTAGTGGCCATATTGCATGGGGGATTCACGCCAGTAGTGTTTGTTGGTTAAGTTTTCAACCGCGAGCGTCCATGTTGATGCTGTGTTGTTTACTTTGGTGTCATAGTGGGTCGACGCTCCCCAGGTTGTCCATGCTGGTAGTTTGACTTCGCCATACTCAGTCACGTTGCGTTCGCCTTCTCGCGAGAGGCGGATCCCTGAGCGTAAGCCAGGCATGCTTGCAAACCTGTATTCCGCAGAGGCGCGCAAGATGTACTCTGGTACGTTGATGGGGCGCTGGCCGTTGATGTTGCTGTTGACAGTGCTGTTTTGACGCTTCGCATCAATCCACGTGTAGCCAGCACCTAGGTTCCACTGCGATAGCGAGGTTGTGTTGCCGCTGAGTTCTAGTCCTCTGTGGCGGGCCTCACCATCGATTTGGCGGGTGCATTGGTCTGAAGCAATGGCATAGCAGCCATAAGCTGCATCAGCTACGACAGGTCGAGTGATGTCGAACCATGCGATTTGCCACGTACTGCGGTCTTGGAAGCCCTTAATTCCTATCTCTTGTTGATGACTTTTCTGAACCGGAAGTACAGCACCTGCATTCACATATCCAGATTTATTCGGCGTCACATTCAACTCAACGCCTTCACCATAACTGGCGTAGATCATTTTTGTGGCGTCAAGCTGTTGCGTTAAAGCGAGTGAGCCTGTCGTGACTGAGCGTTGATCGTTTGTGGCTGAGCTACCGTTAGTTTGCACACTATTTCTATTGAACATCGTGTACTTGACACCCAGCCAAATAGCCGTGGTTTGCGATAAATGAACCTTGTCTTTGGCCGCTAATTCCGTGGCGTACTCATTTCGATTGGTTGAGTAGGGGGAGTCCGTGGACGCATTGGTTGTATCAAGTTGGTAGGAGTCAAGGCTTGAGGAGCCGACATAGTTATTTGTTTGCTGATAAGGCATGCGATCAATTTGGCGCTGTCGCATGATGGAGAGAATCAAATCATTTTTAACGCCGTTAAATTCAGTTTGCCCAGCGATCTCGGTTTGGAATGCTTCGGTTATTCTTTTCTCACCTTCGCTACGCCAGTCGTACAGATCAAAGTTTCCAGTTGGGCTATAGCTCTTGCAGTAGGAGTAGGCGCTGTTAGGGTAGCAGTCGGAGCCAAATGCAAAAGCAAGGCGATCATCTGTGCGAAGACGCTGTGTTCCGTATTGAGTTGTCCACAGCCAGCCATTTGCCAGATCTTGCTTTAACCGAACACTCCCTGTGAGGGCGTCGAAAACGCCAGGTTGAGCCCATGGCTGACGCGTGATGTTTCGAGTTCCGTCAACCGGTGAAGGTAATGCGTTGTCAAGCAAGCTGTAAGCATTTAAGCCAATTTGCTCACGGTGGCTTTTTTCAAACTCCCATTCGAGTTTGCTGTTTGCATTGATGCGCCAATCCATAGCCAGCGCAACCAAATCGCGTTGGCCTTTGGTGTTGCGAGTGTAGGGATTGAGGTCTTCATGCGCGATGTTGAATCGGTAGCCAAATTCAGCGACCTCGCCAAAGCGGCCGCCCAAATCTGCAGCCACCAAACGGTTGTCACCTTGACCGTAGCTCATCGTGATGTTGCGAATTTGTTGTTCAGCATTTGTTGGCGCACGCTTGACCACATAGTTCACCAAACCGCCAGGAGAGCTAGTGCCTGCTTGAATACCGCTGGTGCCTTTGAGCAATTCAATGCGTTCTTTGTTGTCCATGGGAATCATGGTTTCGGCACTGATGGGCAAGCCTTCACGGCGGTAGTTGTAGCGGTTGTCTAAGGTGAAGCCACGCACACTCAGCATGTCCCAATAGGCCGGTGAGTTGTAGCTGTC
>JACCDX011175501.1_pt1 | contig 12539 bp, 5 predicted proteins | sample 7449681 | NCBI WGS metagenome assembly JACCDX01 (sample SAMN15323450, study PRJNA562643) | freshwater metagenome | isolation source: river surface water | place: USA:Blue River Watershed | collected 2017-08-18
ACCGTCACGATGGGCGAGACTTCGGTGAGCCCGTAGACGTGGGTGATGGTCCAGCCGAATTCGCCTTCGACGCGCTCGATCGTCGCCGCCGCGGGCGGAGCGCCGGCGGTGAGGACGCGGATGCCGTGCGGCACGTTGCGGTGCATCTCCGCCGGGGAGTTGGCCAAGCCGATGAGGATCGTCGGCGCCGCGCAGAAAATGCTGATGCGCTCCTCGCGCAGCAGTTCGAAGATCCGTTTCGTCTCCGGCTTGTGCAGACACACGTGGGTGCCGCCGACCGCGGTCACGACCCAGACGAAGCACCAGCCATTGACGTGGAACATCGGCAGCGTCCACAGGTAGCGGTCGCCGCTCCACATGTGCGTGTGCACGAGGCGGCAGAGGATGTTCAGATATTGGTTGCGGTGTGTGAGCATCACGCCCTTCGGCTTCGCCGTGGTGCCGGAGGTGTAATTGATGGAAATGGTGCTCAACTCGTCGATGGCGGGCAGGTCGCGCACCGGCTCCGCCTTCGCCAGCTCGTCTTCGTAGCTCAACCAGCCGGCCTTCGCGCCCGTGAAAGCCACGAAATGCCGGACGCCAGGCAGCTGCGCGCGGATCCCGTCCACGAGATCGAGAAAATCGCCATGCACGCACACGACCTTGGCCCCCGAGTGGTTCAAGATGTAGGCGAAGTCATCGGGCGTGAGCCGGTAGTTGATCGGCACGATCACGGCGCCCAATTGCGGGATGGCGTAGAAGGCCTCCAGATTGGCGTGCGAGTTGGGCGCGATGCACGCCACGCGATCGCCGGGGCCGACGCCGAGGGCGCGCAGGGCGCCGGACCACCGATCGCAACGCGCGCCGAATTCCGCGTAGGTGAACCTCCGGTCACCATCGACGACCGCTTCATTCTGGGGATAGACACGCCGGGCGCGGCGGAAGAACTCGAGTGGGGTGAGCGGGGCTTCCATAGATAGTGAGTGAAACGGATTCGTGGCCGGGGCGCTCAGCGCGCCGGGGCGGCGTGGCGCAGCGGCATGGTGTAAGTGGTGGTCCCTGGCAGCCGCCCGCCATAGCTCAGGCGCACGGTGAAGCGGTCGGCGTCGGTGTTGAGCGGCAGGCTGAAGCGCATCGCCGGACCGCGCACGTGGCGGTTCGCCGCCGAGGCGGGCACTTCCCAACGCAGCGCCAGATGCTCCTGTTGGCCGATGACGACGAAAGCCTCCAGGACGCCCGTATCGAGCGCGGCAGGAGAATCGTTGAAGAGCCAGAGTTCGGCCTCGAAGGATTCACCTTCCCGCCAGAGGAACTTCGGTATCTTCGCGCTCGGCATCACGGCGCGGCAGGCTGACGCCACCGCGTGGAAGGCGGGCTTCTCCTCGCACGGCCAGTTGATCAAGCTGTTGTTCGCCGCGGAGGGCCACGGCTCGTTGTAGCACCAATTCAGCGCCATCGAGCTGCGCGGCTTCTGCCGGCGCGCCTCCTCGAATAGAACCTTGTAGCCCTCGCACTGCAGCCACTGTCCGCCGGCGACGAGCGCTTCGAGATTCTCCGGCTCCCCGAAGTAGTGGGCGATCGTCTCGGGGCAAAGCCACGACGACTCCTCCTGCGGAGTCCAGGCCCGCAAACCGTGGTGCGTCTCCCACGCCGTGCCGTAGCGCACTGGCCAGAGCTCGGGCTCCGGGATGAACCGCTTCAGATACTCGACGCTCGACGGCCCCGGACAGCCGAACTCGGTGTAAGCGGTCTTCGCCGCGCCGGCGAAAATCTGGTGCACCTCACGGCCGCTCTCGCCCCGGAATCGGTAATCGCCGTGGCCGACACCATCGAGCGGCGAGGTCGGGATGAACGGCGTCGCGGGATCGAGATCGTAGCAGTTGCGATTCAGCAGGCGGAGCGCCCATGACTGATCGGTCATGCCGGACCAGGAATTGAACAGCTCGTTGCCACCGCTCCACATGACAAGCGACGCGTGCGGGCGCAGCCGCTTGATGATGGCGCGCGACTCGGCGTCGAGCACGCTCAGGTAGCGGGCATCGTCGGGGTAGCAGTTGCAGGCGAGCGGGAACTCCTGCCACACCATCAGGCCCAGTTCATCGCAGAGGTCGAAGAATGACTCCTTGTTGATGATGCCGCCGCCCCAGGACCGGAGGAGATTCATGTTCGCCCGCAATGCCCGCTCGAGCAGCGGCACGTAGGTCGCCCGCGTGATCGTGCCGGGGAAGATCTCGGGCGGCACCCAATTCGTGCCGCGGCAGAATATCGCCCGGCCATTGATCTCGAGCGTGAAGGGCGGATTGCTGCGCGACTTCGGAAAACCGCTCGGCTCATCCCACGCGCCTTCGTGCATCACCAGCTTGGCGCGCCGGAAACCGATCCGCTGCTGGTGCACATCCAGTTCGCGGTCGGTGCGATCGATAAGCGTGAACTCGATCGTGTAGAGCGGCTGCGCCCCTTGGTCATGGGGCCACCACAGCTCGAGACCGCCGAGCAATGGCTTGGCCTCGGCGCTTTGCCCCACGACCACGCTCTCGCCGGACGCGATCGTCGGACCATCGGGCCGCCGCACCCGCCAATGCCAAGTGGCGCCCTCCGCGGCGGGTGTGGTGGCGATCGAGAAACGCGCCTGCGCCGTCCGGGCGGCGACATCGAGTTCATAGGTTACCGCGACATCCGTCATCCGCGCCGCAGGCGCGAGCACGAGCTTCGTTTCCTCCCAGATACCCAGTGGGATCAGGCGCGGGTGCCAGTCCCATTCGTAAGCGACCGCCGGCTTGGCGGAATACCGTGCTTGCGCGCGGTCGGCGCGGTCGGCCGCGACTTTCGGCGCCGGCCGGATTCGAATCTCCAAGATCGCCCCCGCCTTCGCCTGCTCCGTCAAATCGAGTTCGAAGGGGCTGAACATGCCCTCGTGCGCGTAGATTTCCCGACCATCCAGCAGGACTTCGTAATGATAATCCACGCCGCCGCACTGGAGGAGCAGGCGTTGATCCGGCGGCACGGTGATAGCGGGTAAGCGGGTGCGATATGTCCACCACACGTCCTCCATCCAACCGTAGGCGCGGAAGTTGTCGGCCTTCCAGTATTCCGGCCAGCCTTCCGCCCGCGCCCAGTCCAACTGGACCGCGCCTGGCACCGTCGCCGGCACCCAGCGGGACGGGACCGCAGACGCCGCGGCCGCATGACCGACGGTCCACTCGAGAGGGAGGCGACGCAGGTCGCGGGAGGAGACGGAGGAGGAATCCATAAGGGAAAGATCTAGCGGGGCACGACGGGTAAGATCAGCGCGGACGGATGCGCGGCGTCGTGATGGATCGTGGTGGTGGCTTTCACCGGCCGGGTCGGCCCCGCCAGATCACCGCCGTGATTCGGGTGACGATCGTATCGCGGATAACTGCTGCTCGTGATTTCGAGGCGGATGCGGTGGCCGACCTTGAAGACGTTCGAGGTCGCCCAGAGATCGAGACGCACCGGATAAATTTGGCCCGGCACCATCAGCTGCGGGTGCTCGAACGATTCTCGATAACGCAGGCGCAGGATGCCTTCCGTCAGGAGGATGGCCCGGCCATCGGGATGCACATCGATCAATCGTCCCACGAGATCGGTATCTTCCGCGGTCGAGCTCACGAAGACCTCGAGACTCAGCGGGCCGGTGACCTCCGTATCGCGATCGAGCGGCGCGGTGGTGTAAGCCAATATGTCCGCGCGCGGCGCGAGCGGACGTTGGTCGAGCGGACCGGGGGGCGGCGAGCCGATGCCGAGCGTCGCCCCGCCGAGAGTCGGGACCGGATTCGCGGGATCGTAGGTAAAGCTATCGGACGGTGCCCCCGTCGGCAGCTCCACCGCGAGCCGTCCATCGCCCTGCGGCGTGTTCGCCGCCCCGCCCGAATGCAGGTGATAGCGCCGGCTCACCGCGCGCGCCAGCGGCCACTCGTCCTCTTCGCGATAGACGTTGTCGCCCATGACGAAGATCCGGACCGGCTTTTCCTGCGCTATCCCGTCGTCGAGGCCCTTGAGGTGCCAGTTGAACCAGCGCAACGCGGCCGCTCCGATCTGGAACACCGATTGCTCGCCGAAATCCACCTCGCCGACCTTGGCGCCGAATCCGGCATGTCCGCCTGGCAGGATGATCATCTTCTGCCCGCGCCGCGCCGCCTCGGTCGCGGCTTGGGTCCGCAGCCCGACGTAGTTCCGGAGCGAGCCGACGAGGAAGACATCATACCACGCGGGCCAGTGGAACACCGGGACGTTGATCTTCGCGTAGGCCTGCTCGAACGAGAGCGCTTTCCAGTAGTCGTCGTAGCTCGGGTGTTTCAGCCAATCGCCATAATACCGGCCGATGCGGGGCGCGTTGTCGTGGGTCTTGAGCAGAGGATAATCCGACAGCGCTGGGAACTTCGCCCAGTATTCGGCACTCGCCGCCGGGCCGACGCGCCGCGTCGATTCGTTGATGCTGAGCGCGCCACACCACGCCTGCGCCAGCGCCAGCATGAAGGCGCCGTCATCGTAGGCGAGCTGGCGATAGATGTCGGACGGCGTGACGCCGAGAAACAGACAGACCAGATGCGGCGGCGCTTCCATCGCCGCGTAGAGCTGGACGATGCCCTCGTAGGATCCGCTCGTCATGCCGATCTTTCCGTTCGAGTAAGGCAGCGCGGCGGCCCACTCCACGGCGTCGAAACCGTCCTTCGCCTCGTGGACGAACGGATACCACTCTCCGCCGGAGCTCTCGCGCCCGCGCACGTCCTGGACGACGTAGACGAAGCCGCGTTGCGCGAAATAGATGCCTTCCGGACCGGCGGGGCTTTTGCCGTAAGGCGTGCGCCGCAAGATGACCGGGTAGCGGCCATCGCCCTCCGGTCGATAGATGTCCGCGTGCAGCGTGACGCCATCGCGCGTCTTCATCGACACATTCACTTCCGCCACGATCGGATTGAGCTTCATGGCCGGGGCCGGAGCGGGAGTGCCGGGCGATGAGTGTCCGATTGAAGTGACCGCCAGCGAAAGTCCGAGCACGCCATGGAGGAATGGACGAAGGAAATGCCGGCCGACTGACGCGATGCGCATGTCCACGCCGCGATCCTCAGCGGGGCACGACCGGGAGGATGATGGCCGACGGCCGCGCTTCGTCGTGGTAAATCACGTTTGTCGCGACGACGGCCACCTTGGAACTCTCCGGATTGCCCCCGTGGTTCATGTTGCGGCTGAAGCGCGGGAAGCTGCTGCTTGTCACCTCGACGCGCAGTTTGTGACCGGGCAGGAAGACGTTCGCGGTCGACCAGAGATCGACCACGACCTTGTAAGGCTGACCGGGCGTCATCAGTTCAGGGCGCTCAAAAGAATTGCGATAGCGCAGGCGCAGGATGCCTTCGCTGAGATTGATGGCGCGGCCATCGGGATAGACGTCGACGAGCTTGGCGACGAGATCGGTGTCCACGGCCGAGGAGCTCACCCACAGCTCGACCGCCAGCGGTCCGGTGACCTCGAAGGGCTGCGTGAACGCGTCGCTGGTGTAGACGAGAATGTCTTCGCGTCCCTCGACGACGCGCTGGTCGAAGGGTCCCGGAGGCGCGAACGGGATGCCGGGGGTCGCGCCGCCGTGGGTCGGCACGGGATTGTTCGGATCGTAGACAAAGCGGTCCGCCGGTTCGTCGCCGGGCGGAGTCGGGCTCAGGCGGCCGTCGCCAGAGAGACTGTTGGCCTTGCCGCCCGAACGCAGGTAATAGGGCGTGGCGACCGCGCGGGCCAGCGGCCACTCGTCTTCATCGCGGAAGACATTTTCGCCCATCACGAAAATCTTCACCGGCTTCTCCTTCGAGAGGCCGTCATCGATGCCCTTCAGGTGCAGGTCGAAGAAACGGAAAGCGTGGTCCCACGTGGAGAACTTCGCGCCAGGCCCAAATTCGACCTCACCGATCTTCGTGCCCCAGCCCGCGTGACCGCCCGGAATGACGACGAGGCGCTGGCCTCGGCGAGCCGCTTCGGATCCGCCCCGCTTTTTGATGCCGACGTAATTGCGGATGCCACCGTCCTGAAAGATATCATACCACGCCGCGATGTGGCAGGCGGGCACTTGAATCTTCTCGAAGCGTTCCTCGATTGACCACTGCTTCCAGTAGTCGTCGTAGGTCGGATGCGCGAGCCAGTCGCGGTAAAATTGGGAAACGCTCTTCGCGAGCGCGGTGTCGATCATCGGGTAATCGGGCAACGGCGCCTTGATGTCCCAATAGGTCATCTGGGCGGAGCCGGCCATTTTCCGTTTCGCCTCGTCGAGTGCGAGTGCGCCCGCCCAGGCGGTCGCGAGTCCTTGTTCAAAGGCACCGCCTTGGTAGGCCCAGTGCGCGTAGTAATTAGAGCCCGTGATCTCAGGGAAGATCGCCACCAGACTCGGTGGTGCAGCGACCGCCGCCTGCATCGGCGCCACTCCCGGATAGGAGCCGCCCATGATCGCGACCTTGCCGTTCGAGGCCGGCAATTTCGCGGCCCACTCGACGGCGTCGTAGCCGTCGTTGGCCTCGTGCTTGAACGGATACCATTCGCCATCGGAGCCTTCGCGACCCCGCACGTCCTGCACGATGAAGACGTAGCCTTTCGCCGCGCCTTTGAATCCCTCGGTGATGTTCGAGGTCCGGCCGTAAGGCGTGCGGATCATGATGACCGGGTAGCGGCCCTCGCCCTTGGGGCGGAAGACATCAGCCCGGAGCGTGACGCCATCGCGGGTCTGCATCGCCACGTTGGGCTCCATGACGACGTCGTGGGGCGCCGCAGCGCCGGCTAGCAATAGGACCGCGAGCAACCCGAATCCGCATACTACCAGAGCACGAAGGGGGCTTTTCATCGGAGGAAAGAGAATGCGCTTAACTTCGCTGCCTTCACAGAAAAAAGCCTGCGTCACCCGGGGGCGACGCAGGCTTTGATAACGAACGAAATCAGAACTCGAGGGAGTTCGCCAGGCGCCAGGACATGCCGTCTTGGATGCGGGCGAGAGCGAGCGAGCCGTCCGGCTGATAGGTCGCCGGAACGAGACGCGTCTTCTCGAACGCATTGCGGACGTTGAGCTGGATGCGCCAGACGAGGCCCTGATACTTCAGCTTCTTGCTGTAACCGAGCCAGAGGTCGAAGTGGGAGTCCTTCGGACCCATGAAGGGCTGGTTGACGTCGAGGAAGCCGAGCGTGCTGTTGTAGCGGTAGCCGAGGATGCGGCTGGCTTCAACGCGGGCGGCGCCGCCGACCGTGACGCCCTTGAAGCGCCCGTGATCGAAGTTGTAGGTCGAGATCAGGTTGAGGCGCCACTTCGGGACTTCCGGAGCGGATTTGCCCTGCGAGGAGAGCAACACCTGATACGGCAGCCAGAGGTTGGCGCGCCAGATGTTCTTCACCTTGAAGTCGGTGGAGTTGATGCCCCACAGGCGGAGGTTACCGGCGTCGCCGGCGAAGAACGTGTTGAACTCGTTCATGAACGCGCGGGTGGCGCCGTCGATGTTATCGCGGGTGGCGTCCATGCGCACGTAGTTGAGCGTGACGTTCCAGTTCTTGATCGGGCGAGCGGTGATCTCGTATTCCTGACCCTTCGACAGGGTGTCGACGGTCGAAACCGGCAGTGTGCTGGCCGTCGGGCTGATGCCAGTGATGATGCCGCCGAGGAGGTCGCCGGCGAACACCGTCTTGCTGCCGTAGGCATCGCCGAGGATGCCGCTGGCTTTGGCCTTCGCCGGATCCATCGCGAACGGAACGTTCCAGAAGGCGAAGAACTCCTTGGTCATCATCGACGGGGACTTGAGCCACGCGGCGACGATGGCCTTGGCCTCGATCGTCTGCGCGGCGGTCTGGTAGGCGGAGCTCGCGCTGGTGTTGCTCAAGCTGTCGTTCCACAGCACGCCGGGGACGCCGTCGGCGTAGGCATAGTTGAACCAAGAGGCGAAGCCCGGATCACCCATGTCCTGATAGGAACCGCCGAGCATACCATGCTGCAGCATACCGGCCATCATGTAACCGAGAGCGGTGAGCTGATACATGCTGCCCGAGCTGTTGCCGAAGATGCCGGTGAAGCCCGAAGCGAGGGTCGCCGCGGCCACGCGGGTCTCATAGAAGTTCGCGCGGAACGTGAGCTTGTCGTCGAGCGTCGTGATCACGATGCCCTTTTCCTTCGTCGTGCCGGACGGATTGTCGATCAGACCGCCCATCAGGTTACGACGCGGAGCGTCGGCCTTGAAGTTGCTCGAGTCGTTGTAGAAGAGGCTGATCTTCGTCTTGCCGGGGAGCTTGGAGGTGAAGCGCTCCGGGATGTGGAGGACGCCGCTCCAGTTCTTGCTGGTGCCCTCGGCGAGACGGTAGCTGCGCGGATCGATGGTGTAGTCGACCGAGGAGATGCCGGTGAGGACGTTGCGGGGCGCCGACGAGGCGTAGTTGGTGACCTTGTCCTTACGCCAGCCGAAGGTCGGGACGAGCATGCCGTCCCAGAGATAACCCTGCCAGGTGAGGCCTTGGGACTCGTCGCGGAACTTGCTGCGTTCGCCACCGGTCACGAGGCTCGGGAACTGATCCGGGTTGGAGGCGCTCAGCCAGTTGACCGGGCCGAGGGTCCAGCCGACGTAGTTGGCGGGATTGTCCGCCTGCGTGCCGGTGCGGGTCGTGCCGGCGGCATCGCTGTAGTTCACGTAGGTATAGGGATCCGTCTTGTTGACGGTGCTGGCGGCGTTCCAGGTCTGGTTGAAGTAGCGGACCGCGGTGCTGCCCGCCGGCGTGAGGGCGACCTTGATGCCTTCGAGTCCGGCGCCCGAAGCGCTGGAGCGCGACGACAGGCTCGGCCCGAGGTAATAGATCCAGTCGAACTGGCGATTGCCGGCGATGGAGTTCACCGATTCCGGCGTGAGGCCGAGCATCGAGATGAGGTCCGGAGTCGTCGCGTGGTTCGCGAAGATGATCGTCTGCATCGACTTCGTGTCATTGGCGCGGAGGCCGGTGATGACGTTGCGGCCGAGCAAGCGGGTGAAGAAGTTCTTGCCGAAGTAGTCTTCGGCGCGGAGGTCCGCCGTCACGATGCCGCGCGCGCTGGTGCGGTTGATCTTGTAGGAGAAGTTACCGAAGGCGTCGGAGCCGGTGACGTAGGGGCGGCCCACGTTGTAGTTGGTCGAGCCATCGGACATTTTCTCGTTGAGTTCGATGCCGACACCGTAGTCAGCACCCGTCAGCCAGCCGATTTGGCCGGAGTCGTAGTCCTGCTTGTCGTAGGTGATGTTGAAAGCGAGGCGGTCCTTGAAGAAGGACTGCTGCAGGTCGACGTTGCCCGCTTTCCAGTTCTGCCACTCGCGCTTGTTCGGACCATCGAGCAGATTGTCGAAGAAGTTGAACACGGACGGATCGGTCAGGACCCGGTCCACGTAGAACGTGCCACCGGGCAAATTGGCCGCGGCGTATTGCGAGTAGGTGGGGATCGCGAGCGGGCGGTAGGATTGGCCGTTCGCGCCCGGGATGCTGGCATTGACCATGCCCACGATCACGTTGGACGGGCTGGAGCCGATCGTGGTCGGAACGCCCGAGGAGGTGCCGCCGTTGAAATAGGAACGCACGTCGACGGTGCTAGCGAGGCCTTGGAACGAGACGTTGCCGTTCGGCTTCAGGAGCGTGATCGTCGGCGAGGTGGTCGAGAGCGAGCCATTGCCCGCCGAAAAGTTATTAACGGTAACTTTGTTGTAGGGAGCTCCGAACCAGGCGGTGATGCGGTCGAAGGGCGGCAGCACGCGCGGATTGTTCGAGCGCACCGAGCCATCCTCGTATTTCATCCGCAGGGTGGTGGTGTTGTCCTTGCCCAGGAAGTGGGAGTCGTAACGCAGCGCGCCGTAGAGGCGCTTCTGGTCGTTGAACGCCGGCTTCTGCTGGAACTTGCGGCGGTCGTCGAGGTAGCTCAGGCGGATCGCGAGCTCCTTCTTGATCAGCACGTGATTCAGATCGATCGAATTGCGGAGCGAGCCGAACTGGTCGATCGTGTTCTCGAAGCGGTAAGCGCGCTTGAACGCGGCGTCGCTGATGCTGGCATTGATGATACCGGCCGGACTGCCGACGCCGAAAAGGATCGAATTCGGTCCGCGCTGGAGATCGATGCGGCCCGTGTTGAAGCTATCCCACGGGATATCCGTCATGAAGTAGTCACGGGTGTTGTCAGCCGCATCGAGACCGCGCACGCGGTTGTTCGAACTCGGGTTGATCAGGGTGCGGGACTCATTCGGGATCTTCTGGCCACCAAAGCCCGAGAAGTTACCGCCGGTGCCGGAGACTTCAGTGCTGGGCGTGTAGACCAACAGCTCCTGATTGCCGGTGACCGCGGTGTCCTTCAGGAATTGTTTCGTGACGACGCTGATGGCGGACGCGGTGTCCTTCAGGTCGGTGCGCACGCGGGTGCCGGCCAACGTGCTGTCCGCGCCGTAGCCCTCCACGTCTTCTCCCTCGACCATGAACGGCGAGAGCGTGACCACTTGGTCCTTGTCCTTGTCCTTATCCTCCTGCGGTGAGGTCGGCACCGTGGCTTGCGCCAGCAGATTCGAGCTCGTCAGCAGATACAGTGCGGCCGCGATTAAGGCAACGCGGGGCACGTTCTTTCGATCGATGGGGTGCATATTGGGGCTTTCGGGGTTAGGTTACGGTCCGCAGCGCTCGGAAACATTGAGCCCGGTCACGCCAAAGGCATGGCCGCCACGCAGGGCGGCCCAAGTTCGGCGCGATGAGGGGTAGTGACACCGGCGCTGCGACATGAAGCGGCTCCTTGATGATTCCTCCGATGAGCGGCGCAAAAGAAAACATTTATTTCGCTCAAACCGCTCACGACTGCTCAGAGGCCTCGAGAGGCAGGTTTTTATCCCGGACCCTCCAACTTCTCGCCGCTGCCGGCGGCCCCGTAATCAGCGGTGCGCGACGCGATGGACCGCAACTCCCGTGCGACGCAGCGCCACCAGTTCGCTCCGCGTGAAGGGGTGGTCGGTCACGAAATCATGAAAGCGCGACCAATCGGCAAACTTCACCGCCACCGGATGTTCCCACTTCGTCGCGTCGGCCAGCAGCACGTTCCGCCGACTCCGTGCGAGGCACTCGCGCTTGATGGTTGCCTCGGTGAGTTCCGTCGTGCTCGCCCCTTCCTTCGCCGAAAGGCCGGAGGCACCGATGAACGCGAGGTCGAAGTTCAGATTGCGCAGCCAGTGCATGGTGAGACCACCGACCAGCGCGCGGCTGAGCGTGCGCACCTCGCCGCCGACCGAGTTCAACTGCGCCCGGGGCACCTGTGGCTCGGCGAGCAGCGCGAGCGAATTGGTGTAGATCGTGACATCGAGTCCGAGCAACAGCCGGCCCAGTTCGAGGCAAGAGGTGCCGCTGTCGAGAAACACCACCGCGCCCGGTGTCACGAATTCGGCGGCCGCCGCAGCGATCGCTTTCTTCGCAACCACGGCGGAGCGCGCCTTGCGGGCGAACGGCAACTCGCCGTGCGCATGGTCGGGGTGCAGCACCGTGCCGTGGGTCCGCACAAGTTTCCCCAATCGCTCGAGCTGATCGATGTCGCGCCGCACGGTGGCGGGCGAGGCCTTGAGCAAGGTGATCAGGTCCCGCACGGACAGCTGCTTCGCTGACTCGAGGGCGCGGAGGAGGTTTTGATGGCGGGAATAGGCGGTCACGGTGGGGGCCGCAGAATCGGCACAACTTCCAGCCGAGGCGAGGAAATCTCCGTCCGAGCCCGATTCATCCGCGTCCGCTCACGCCAGCTCCAGCGTGTGCAACAAGAGCTGCGTGCCGCGCGCCGGCACCCGCGCCGCCCACGTTCCGTCGGGCTTCACCACCCCTCCGGGCGACGAACAATCCAGCGCCTCCGGTCGGGCATTGTCGACGGTCACGATCCACACGCCGGCGGCGCGGGCGCGCATCAGCAGGTTCGCCTCGTGGTAATTCCAGTTGATGCGCGACGTCTCGCTCCCGTCGCGCCCACCATTCACGGCGTGGAAGATCACCCGCACGTCGCGTTCACCCAACTGCTGCGCTAGGTGCGGATCGGGCATCGGGGTGTATTCGGGATTCGCCCACATGTCGTTGCAAATGAGCGCGCCGAAACGCAGGCCCGGGCCCCAGTCAAACACCTCGAGCGGCTTCGAGCTGAAATGATTCAGTTCATCGCTCGGCCGCGGCTGGCGGATGGCTGCGCACAGCAGCGTCTTCGCGTGGAAGCCGAGGAACGCCCCGTCCTTCCGATAGAACCGCAATTGGTTGTAGCACTTGCCGTCCGCCTCCCAATGGCACGTGCCGAGCGCCAACCCCACCCCCGCGCGCTGCGCGTGCTCGACCACGCGGTGGAGCGCGCGTTGCTGGGCCGCGGGATCGAACGACGGATGATAGCCGCTCAGCGATCCTTCGGGCGTGAGCAGGATCTCGGCCCCGGCCCTCGCGGCCTGCGCGATCGCCGCCACGATGCGCGATTCGTTCGCGGCGATGTCGTGGTCATCGACCGGCATCTGGAGTGCGGCGACACGAAATTTCATGGGCAGAGGTGGTTCGAAGCGGCTGCACGGACCGCTTGCGGG
>JACCDX010669566.1_pt1 | contig 12537 bp, 17 predicted proteins | sample 7449681 | NCBI WGS metagenome assembly JACCDX01 (sample SAMN15323450, study PRJNA562643) | freshwater metagenome | isolation source: river surface water | place: USA:Blue River Watershed | collected 2017-08-18
AACCGTGCGCCTCGCACAACATGTGCGTATTCCGGTCATCGCATCGGGTGGCGTGACCGACTTACGCGATATCGACGCTTTGTGCGCGGTTGAAGAAGAAGGGATCGAAGGCGCGATCCTCGGTCGTAGCATTTATGAAGGTACGCTCGACTTCGAAGCGGCACAACAACGCGCTGACGAACTCTCACCATGACCATCTCTGCGGCGCCGAGCGCGGTCAGCGGACTGACTCGTCGCATCATTCCTTGCTTAGATGTTACAGCGGGACGCGTCGTTAAAGGCGTAAATTTTGTTCATCTCGTCGATGCGGGTGATCCCGTTGAGATCGCTCGTCGCTACAACGAGCAGGGCGCTGACGAACTCACTTTTTTGGATATCACTGCGACGAGCGATGGCCGAGATTTGATCTTACCCATTATTGAACAAGTCGCTTCGCAAGTCTTTATCCCACTGACAGTTGGCGGCGGAGTTAGGCAAGTCAGTGATGTCCAGCGCCTGCTCAACGCCGGTGCGGACAAGATCTCCATGAACAGCGCAGCCGTAGCCAATCCGGAGCTCGTGCGCGCGGCCTCGGATTATCACGGCTCTCAATGTATCGTTGTAGCAATTGATGCACGGCGCGTCAAAGACGCCCCAACCCCAACCTGGGAAGTGTTCACTCACGGCGGTCGCAAGGGGACCGGTATTGATGCGGTCGCATGGGCGCGCAAAATGGCCGAATACGGCGCCGGCGAAATACTCCTGACCAGTATGGACCGCGACGGCACCAAATCCGGCTTTGATTTAGAGCTAACGCGTCGGGTGTCCGATGCCGTCGCTGTGCCAGTTATTGCCTCAGGCGGGGTCGGCACCCTACAACATCTTGCCGATGGGGTCACACTCGGCGGTGCGAGCGCTGTGCTGGCGGCGAGCATTTTTCACTACGGCGAATTCACCGTACGAGAAGCCAAAGATTTCATGGCCTCGCGCGGAATTCCCGTTAGACTGGGCTGATATGTCAACCCAGCCAAAAGATCCAATGTCGCCCGAGTGGCTCGCAGAGGTGCGTTTCGATGCACAAGGTTTAGTGCCGGCCATCGCACAGGACGCCGTCACGGGTCAGATTTTAATGGTTGCTTGGATGAATGCCGATTCGCTCGCCGAAACTGCCGAAACGGGACGGGCCGTATTTTGGTCGCGCTCACGAAACCGCTTATGGCGCAAAGGCGAGGAGTCTGGACATGTTCAACGCGTTCTAGAACTTCGTCTAGACTGTGATGCAGACGTCATCCTGCTAAAGGTTGAGCAACTGGGCGGGATCGCTTGTCATACCGGTCGCGCCAGCTGTTTTTATCAGCGACTGGACACGCAAAACGATGCTGCAGGTAGCAAGACTCTTAAATGGGTTACCGTTGATCCGGTACTCAAGGACCCCGAACTGATCTACAAATGACGACAGACTCCCCCGAAGCCGTTCTCAAAAGACTCGCCGACTTACTAGAGACCCGTCTACCTAGTCGTGGCGGCGATCCCTCAACCTCCTACGTGGCGAAGCTATTTTCAAAAGGACCCGAGGCGGCTCTCAAAAAAATCGGCGAAGAAGCAACCGAGCTCGTCATGGCAGCGAAAGATAAGCAAGAAAACAGGATCGTGGCAGAAATGGCCGATTTATGGTTTCATTGTTTGGTTGTACTCACGGAGAACGGTTTGCGACCCGAGCAGGTCACAGCCGAACTAGCGCGTCGCGAGGGTCTGTCTGGACTTGCCGAAAAGGCGAGTCGAACAGCAAAATAGTCCGTTCTGCAGGATTTGTCGTCAAAACACTCGGTAACACAACGTATCATGAGCGAACAGTGCATTTTTTGTAAGATCGTAGCCGGAAGTATCCCAGCGAAAATTGTTTACCAGGATGAGGATTGTGTGGTTTTTCATGACATCAACCCAGCCGCACCTGTACATTTGTTGATGGTTCCTCGCAAGCATGTCGTATCAATGCAAGATATTCTGCCCGAAGATGCCCTTTGGTTAGGTAGAATGCTGGCTAAGGTACCCCAGATCGCCATCGCAAATGGCTGCAATCCGGGGCCTGCAGGAGGCTTTCGGCTAACAACTAACTCGGGCGTTGAGGGTGGTCAAGAAGTCCCTCACCTACATTTTCATATTTTGGGTGGCAAGCGTCCTTGGATGGGACAAAAAGCCACCGCAGGCTAATTCGGAGAGTCATTATGGGTAGCTTTAGCATCTGGCACTGGTTGATCGTCCTCGTCATCGTCGCGCTCATTTTCGGCACGAAAAAAATCCGCAACATCGGTGCTGACCTTGGTGGAGCCGTGAAAGGATTCAAAGAAGGCATGAAAGATCCAAACGCCAAAGAAGGCGATGCAGCCCAAACCGCAGAAGCAGCACCTGCGCAACGTGTCGCGTCTAATGAAACTGTCGATGTGCAGGCCAAAGAAAAATCCAGCACCCACTAATTATTGCTGGATCGCTCCGAAAGGAGCTAATTTGGTACACAAAACATGTTTGATGTCAGCTTCACTGAACTGCTCGTAATCGGAGTCGTGGCCCTCGTTGTGATCGGCCCAGAGCGTCTGCCGAAAGTTGCGCGGACACTAGGCCATCTGGTGGGCCGTGCGCAACGCTATGTGAGTGACGTGAAGTCTGACATTCAGCGTGAAGTAGAGCTCGACGAACTGCGCAAACTGAAAGATCAAATGCAAGATGCAGCGCAGAGTGTACAGACCAGTTTGCAAAGTACAAGTGATGCGCTAACAAAGCCTCTCCAAGCGCTCGAGCAAAATACGATGTCTACCTTCAATGAGGCGACATCGAGCTTCAAAGAAGCCACTTCTTTTGACACGGCAACGACAGACGCTGTCTCCAAAAAGGCTGTCGCTGAGGCCGCTGCTCCAGCTACCTCAAATGAGGTTTCGGCAATGACGCCTGAAGCAGCTCTTGCCAACGCATCTCAAACGCCAGAGCTCACCGGACTTTTTGACTCTCCAGTACAGGCGGAAATGGAAGTGGCAAGCACAGCGGACTTTGAATCGGCTGCGCGCAAGGCCCAAGAGGCTGAAAAAGTACTCGCGAATGCACCGACTTCGGCCACACCTACGTCGGGATCAAAATCTTGAGCAACACAGACAAAGCAACCGAGCCTGGCGAACAAAACGAAAGTTTTATGTCGCACCTGATTGAACTGCGCTCGCGCCTCTTGCGAGCCGTTGGCACAATCGTTGTTATCTTCATTATTCTATTTCTCTACCCTGGCGCCTCCGTTATTTACGATCTGCTTGCGGCACCTATGTTGGCCTCCTTGCCGCAAGGCACGCGAATGATCGCAACTGGTGTGATCACCCCTTTTATGGTGCCGGTGAAGGTCACAATGATGGCTGCATTTGTGATTGCGCTACCCGTCGTGCTCTACCAAGTCTGGGCCTTCGTCGCACCAGGTCTGTACAAGCACGAGCAAAAACTCGCCTTACCACTGATTGTTTCAAGCTCTCTACTCTTTTTAGCTGGTATGGCTTTTTGTTATTTTGTGGTCTTCAAGACAATTTTCACCTTCATTGCCTCGTTCGCACCCCAGTCGATCACGCCTGCGCCAGATATTGAGGCCTACCTCACATTTGTCATGACGATGTTTTTGGCCTTCGGGATCACCTTCGAGGTGCCTGTCGCGGTCGTATTGCTAGTTAGAATGGGGATTGTGACGATCAAGCAGCTGAGTGATGCGCGAGGTTATGTCATCGTAGGCGCCTTTGTGATTGCGGCCGTGGTAACCCCGCCGGACGTCGTGAGCCAGTTCTTACTAGCAGTGCCCCTCTGCGTGCTCTACGAAATCGGACTGCTCGTCGCTCGGGGGATCAAACCTCGCGGCGAAGAGGAAAAGACTACAACATCCGATTCCACAACCTGAAAACGGGCTCTTCTCAAAAAATTCTTACGATAAATCTCTTGTTGTCTTAGTATTTAAGGTATATCTTTTAGATCTCTAAATTCTATTTGATATGCATCGTTCACTGGGTTAGGCCCATCTGGGTGCAACCTCTCGAACCTTAAAGGGATCATCGTGCTCGCTCATCGTCTTAAACAGGCCCGTCTCCGCGCCGGCTTGTCACAGGAAAAACTCGGCAAACTCGCCGGCATAGACCCAATGTCCGCCAGTGCGCGAATGAATCAGTATGAACGTGGCAAGCATTCGCCCGACTATCAGCTGATGTGCCGTGTTGCAGAAATCTTGAACATGCCCGTCAGCTGGTTTTACACGGCAGATGATGAACAGGCCCGCCTTCAAGAGATTTTTTATCACCTGGACGCTAACACGCGCCGCCCCCTGCTAACTCAAGCAGAAGCGCTCATCGCTGCAAACCCCCCTAGCAATAACCCCGCTAGCGCCGCTACATCGCAGCCGAGCTCGGCCGACTAAGCACACCGGCTGGTTTATTGCGGTCGAACTGGCCGCAATCCAGCCTGCACCGAAAGGCTTTGCGTCTTTCCATTGCGATAGACGCCTAGATCGATCTTGTCACCCGGTTCTTTAGCAGCGATCCGGGCCATAAATTTTGGCGTATCTCCGACCGGACTACCGTCCATGGTCTGAACAATATCGCCTACGCGCAGACCACCCTTTGCCCCAGGGCCATCACGCAACAACCCAGCAATGATCACGCCGGTAGGGCGATCCAAGCCAAATGCCCGAGCTAGGTCTGCTGTCATATCCTGCGGCTCAATGCCAAGCCAACCACGCTTGACATGACCGTAAGCCACGATTTGCTCCAAGACCTTCTGTGCGGCAACCGCCGGGATCGCAAAACCGATGCCAAGCGACCCGCCTGTCTTCGAATAAATCGCTGTATTTATACCCACCAAACGACCAAGGGAATCAATAAGCGCCCCACCAGAATTTCCCGGGTTGATCGCAGCGTCCGTTTGTATGAAATTTTCGTAGGTATTGATCCCTAGCCCCTGGCGACCAAGCGCAGAAACAATCCCCATGGTAATTGTCTGTCCGACACCAAAAGGGTTGCCGATCGCCAAGACAACATCACCGACTCGCGGCATGTCATCGACCAAAAAACGAAGCGCTTGCAGACCAGTCAACTCGACTTTCAGCACCGCAAGATCCGAGTCAGGGTCTACACCAACAACTTTGGCGCTTGCCTGACGCCCATCATGTAACGCAACGACGATTTCATCCGCACCATTGATAACGTGGAAGTTTGTCAGCACATGCCCCTTCGCTGAAACGATTACGCCCGAACCCAAACTGGTCGACTGTTGCTGCTGCTTATAGCCAGGCATCTGCTCAAAAAACTTGCGCAATACAGGATCTGGTGGCAACACGATGCGCGGCGCAGCAACACGCTTTGTAGTGTGAATGTTCACGACTGCAGGCGCAGCCAACGCAACAGCATCAGCATAAGAACCCGGCGCAGCACCCGGTTGCGCCGCCGAACTCACTGGTGAGGGCAACACTTGTCCTACAACAGCGCTCTGTTTATCCCCTTGTGACAACCAGTCTGGGCGCAAAGTCACCACCACGAATAAAATCGCTAAACAAACGGTTACTGCTTGAGCAAATATCAGCCAAATTCGACGCATTTTGTTTTCAGGAAAATTATGACCTCTGTCTCTACTCGCGAGCTTTGCGCTTGGCTAGACAGCACCCTCAAAGTCGAGTCATTTAAAGACTACTGCCCCAACGGTCTGCAAGTCGAAGGGCATGAGCGAGTGTCCCATATTATCGCCGGCGTGACGGCAAGTCAGGCGCTCATCGATGTCGCAATCGAACGGGGCGCTGATGCCCTTCTTGTGCATCACGGCTGGTTTTGGCGTAACGACGATCCGCGTGTGCGCGGCACCTATCGGACCAGACTGGCCTCACTTCTTGCGGCAAACCTTAATTTAATCGCTTATCACCTGCCCCTTGATGCGCATCCAACGCTCGGCAATAACGCCCAATTAGCCGCGCGTTTGGGATTAGTTGCGAATAGACAACAGCCGATCGGAGCGGACGCGCTAGGAGCACCCCAAACCGCCGGAGACTCAAACTTAATTTGGCTTGGCTCCATGCCCGGGGCGGTCACGCTTGGGCAAGTCGCCCAAAAAGTCTCTACTGCGCTCAACCGCGAGCCGCTCGTGGTGGGCTCCCCCGATCAACCCGCCGGCACGATCGCTTGGTGCACCGGAGCAGCGCAAGGAATGTTTAGCGAGGCGATCGATGCCGGCGCGAATCTTTTTATTACGGGGGAAGTGTCCGAGCCGACCGTGCACCTGGCAAGAGAATCAGGTGTTGGTTTCATCAGCGCTGGGCATCACGCGACCGAACGCTATGGCGTTCAGGCGCTTGCCAAAGCAATCGAGCAACAGTTCGGCATTAAGGTCGACTTTGTGGATATCGACAACCCAGTTTGATTTGCCTACTTTCTGAGCGAATCGCGGATTTCGCGAAGCAGCAATACATTCTCGGGCACTGGGGGTGGGGCGGCCTCCAGGTCCATCTTTTTGCGGGCCGTGTTAATCGCCTTCACCATCCAAAAGATCACAAATGCAAGCAAAATAAAGTTGATCACGATGGTTAAAAAGTTACCCCAAGCGAAAATAGTCGCGCCGGCCTTGGTCAAATCAGCATACGTTTCTGGGCCCGCATAGCCTGCTGGCCGCGACAACACGAAAAACTTATTGCTGAAATCCATGGATCCGCCAACCAAAAAGTTGACGATTGGCATAACGATATCTTTGACTAGGGAATCAACGATCTTGCCAAAGGCCGCTCCCACAATCACACCAATTGCCAGGTCAACAACGTTGCCTCGCACCGCAAATTCGCGAAATTCCTTAAATATTCCGCGCGATTCCTTCAAAATCTCTTTGCCTTGGATCATTTCTTTTTCCCCTACTGTGAGTCCGTCTTGGCTAGCGCTATAATAAGGGGTTAATTTAAGTTGCGGCAACTGTCGTGCCAAGCGGCACTAACCGTCGATCCGCAATGAAATAGTCTGCAATGTGTTGGCTCGAACACATTGGCTGCGATAAGGATAGAAGATGAGTCACGATTCGATTGTGCACGACGACGAAGGTGCGGTACCCCCAACCCTGCCGTCAGACCCCTCACGTCGCTTCTGGATCGGCACGACCTGTGCCGTTGGCGGAGTAGCTGGTGCGGCCCTCGCGGTCCCCTTCGTGAGTACCTTCGCCCCGAGCGAAAAAGCTCGGGCCGCCGGCGCGCCGGTCGAAGTGGATGTGAGCGGGATTGCCCCCGGGGAAATGCGTACCGTTGAATGGCGCGGAAAACCTGTCTGGGTGATCCATCGCACTAAAGAGCAACTCAACTCGCTCAAGCAAAATGACAGTGAGCTTGCTGATCCAAACTCCCTGCGGCCAGGCGTCACACCGCCTTATGCAAAGAATGAGTGGCGTTCGCGCAAGCCCGAACTATTTGTCACAGTCGGCATTTGCACACACCTTGGCTGCTCACCCACGCCAAAATTTGCAACAGGTCCTCAACCTAGCCTGCCGAACAATTGGGACGGCGGTTTCTTGTGCCCTTGCCACGGCTCAACGTTTGATATGGCTGGCCGCGTGTACAAGAACAAACCTGCACCTGACAACCTCGAAGTGCCTCCGTACCAATATTTGAGCGATAGCCGCATCATTATTGGTGTCGACGAGAATAACAAGGCCTAACCCGCCTCTGAACCACACCGAATAACGCGATACTGATTAAAGTAAAAAGGAGCCGTTTCATGGCTGGCGAAAAATCCGTCGAAACGACCGGACTGTTAGGCTGGATAGACCGTCGCTTTCCGCTGACATCAAGCTACAAAGCGCACCTGTCTGAATACTACGCACCGAAGAACTTCAACTTCTGGTATTTCTTCGGTTCACTATCCCTGTTGGTACTGGTACTGCAAATCGTGACCGGGATTTTTCTGGTCATGCATTACAAACCAGACGCACAGTTTGCTTTCCAGTCTGTCGAATACATCATGCGCGAAGTGCCTGGCGGATGGTTTATTCGCTACATGCACTCAACCGGCGCTTCGATGTTTTTCGTTGTGGTGTACCTACACATGGTGCGTGCACTCATTTACGGTTCTTACCGTAAGCCGCGCGAACTGGTTTGGATTTTTGGCGTTGGGATTTTCCTTTGCCTCATGGCAGAGGCGTTCTTTGGATACCTCCTTCCCTGGGGCCAGATGTCCTTCTGGGGTGCGCAAGTGATCGTGAACTTGTTCTCAGCGATTCCTTTCATCGGACCTGAGCTCTCGATCTGGATTCGCGGCGATTATGTTGTGTCGGATGCTACGTTGAACCGCTTCTTCGCGTTCCACGTGATCGCGATTCCGTTGGTGTTGTTGGGCCTCGTTGCCGCACACGTGATTGCACTTCACGAAGTTGGTTCAAACAACCCTGATGGCGTCGACATCAAGGCCAAAAAAGACAAGTATGGTCGCCCCCTCGATGGAATTCCATTCCATCCCTTCTACACTGTCCACGATATCTTGGGTGTAGCAGGCTTCCTAATTATCTTCATGGCAATTATTTTCTTTGCTCCAGAGATGGGCGGCTACTTCCTTGAATTCAACAACTTCATCCCTGCCGATCCGCTGAAAACACCTCTGCATATCGCGCCGGTCTGGTACTTCACGCCGTTCTACTCAATGTTGCGCGCAACCACTGACGACTTTACTTGGGTGCTTGCAGGCGGTGCTGTGATAGCTGCAATCGTATTGTTCTTGCGCACCAAAGGTATCGTGAAACTAATCGCCCCGGTCGTTTTGATCGCAGTCGCTGTGCTCTTGCGTGTCATTGATGCAAAGTTCTGGGGTGTCGTTGCAATGGGAGGCGCCGTCGTTCTCCTGTTCTTCTTGCCTTGGCTCGACTACAGCCCAGTTAAATCGATTCGTTACCGTCCTGGTTGGCACAAGACGCTCTATGGCATCTTCTTTGCAAACTTCATCGTACTTGGCTACCTTGGTACCCAAGCACCGACGGATATTTTCAACCTGATGTCGCAGATTGGCACGCTCATCTACCTAGCGTTTTTCTTCCTGATGCCGATTTGGAGCCGCTTGGGTACGTTCAAGCCGGTTCCTGACCGTGTCACGTTTCACGCACATTGAGCCTAACTTTAATTACGGAATGACCATGATCAAGAAGCTGCTTTGTGCTCTTGCCCTAGTAATCACCTGCACCGGGGCACATGCCGCCGGTGGTGAGTTCCCTCTCGACCAAGCGCCAAATCGTATTAGCGACTTGGCTGCGCTTCAAAATGGCGCGAAGCTGTTCGTTAATTACTGCTTGAACTGCCATAGTGCATCTGCAATGCGCTACAACAAACTCAAGGATATCGGACTGACCGATCAACAAATTCGCGACAGCCTGTTATTTACCGGCGAGAAAGTCGGCGACCTGATGATGGGTTCCGTGTCAGCAAAGGATGGGAAAGTTTGGTTCGGTGCAACACCACCAGATCTCTCCGTGATCGCACGCGCGAAATCGATCAACGCTGGCCCAACTGGTTCAGATTATCTGTACACCTACCTGCGTACGTTTTACCGTGACACCAGCAAAGCAACTGGCTGGGATAACCTCGCATTCCCCAACGTTGGTATGCCTCACGTATTGTGGGATCGCCAAGGTCCTCGTGAACTGACCACTACAACCGTGCATCAGGTTCCTGCTCAAGCAGGTAAGCCTGCTGGTTGGGAGCGGATCGTCACCACGTTCGATGCAAGTGGTTACGCGACGTCAACAGCCGAGCCCCTATCGAACTACCGTGGCAAGGCCAGCGTAGATCACAAGTTCAAAGCGTTGGATCCTCAGCGTGCTGCGACCTACGATAGTGATATCGCTGACCTGACAGCCTTTATGACCTGGATGTCCGAGCCAATCCAGCAAACTCGTAAACAAATTGGCGTATGGGTCTTGCTGTTCTTAGGCTTGTTCTTTGTGATTGCTTGGCGCTTGAACGCTTCGTACTGGAAGCACGTCAAGTAAGTTATTTTTTCGGGCCAGCGTCTGCTCGACGTAGACGCTGGCCTTTCGCTTTTATCCGCATTCATTTTTAGGACGGAAATCCATCATGATGGTCCTTTACTCCGGAACCACCTGCCCATTTTCACATCGCTGCCGCTTTGTGTTGTTCGAAAAAGGTATGGATTTTGAAATCCGCGATATCGACTTGTATAACAAGCCTGAAGACATCGCAGTCATGAACCCTTATGGTCAAGTGCCAATTCTGGTCGAGCGTGATTTGATTTTGTACGAATCAAACATCATCAACGAATATATCGACGAGCGCTTTCCACATCCTCAATTGATGCCGGCCGATCCAGTGATGCGCGCGCGTACGCGCTTGTTCCTGTACAACTTTGAGAAAGAATTGTTCATCCATGTCGCTGCACTAGAAGACCGCACGCTGCGCGGTGATGAAAAGCGCCTGAATATTGCTCGCGCAGCCGTGCGTGACCGCCTGTCGCAGCTCGCACCGCTGTTGCTTAAAAATAAGTACATGCTAGGCGAAGAGTTCTCGATGCTCGATGTCGCAATGGCTCCTTTGTTGTGGCGTCTTGATCACTATGGAATTGAGCTGCCAAAAACGGCGGCGCCAATCCAGAAATACGGCGAGCGCATCTTCTCGCGTCCTGCCTACATCGAAGCGCTGACACCCTCCGAGAAGGTCATGCGCCGCTAATTGCGGAGCACACCTCATCATCGTGACTGCGCCGGGTACACCAGTGGCCGAAACTTCCACAAAACCGTACATGATTCGTGCACTGCATGAATGGTGTACGGACAACGGTTACACGCCTCATATTGTGGTGCGCGTTGATAGCAACACATTAGTGCCTCCGGCTCACATTCGCGATGGCCAGATCACTTTAAACATCGGCTCACTTGCAACGAATCGCTTGGTCTTGGGCAATGAAGCCATCGAGTTTCAAGCTCGGTTTAGTGGTGTCACCGAGAATCTCTACGTTCCTGTGGTCGCGGTGACAGCCATTTACGCACGCGAGACTGGCGCTGGAATGGGTTTCGAAGTCGAACAAAGCGCTGGGCTTTCTAGCCAAGCGCCGGCATCGCCCAAAACGGTCGGCGCAACGAGAAGCGAGCCTAATAGTGGCGTCACCCCTTCGACCGACCCCAAAAAGCCCAAACTGACAGTTGTTAAGTAGGTTGTAGCGAGCAATGTCGAATAGCTTTGGGGTCGCACAACCTAGTCCAAACAAATCATTTATAATTCGTGCCGCTTTGAAATAAAACGCAAATTGCCGGAGTAGCTCAGTTGGTAGAGCAGCTCACTTGTAATGAGAAGGTCGAGGGTTCGATTCCTTTCTCCGGCACCAATAAGCGTCAGGCTTCACTTTGATTCACCTGATCGCCCGCACGTCAAAAAAACAAAATAATGTCGACGTTGCTTGGGTTTAAAGCTCTCTTCCAATATGCAAAATTCTAATAATTACATGCCGCCCAAGGTATGGACATGGGATCAACCAAGCGGTGGCGCTTTCGCAAGCATCAACCGACCCATCGCAGGTGCGACACACACAAAAGAACTACCGCTCGGTAAGCATCCATTGCAGCTTTATTCGTTAGGCACGCCTAACGGAATCAAGGTAACGATTTTGCTTGAAGAGTTGCTTGCCCTCGGGTTCAAGCAAGCAGAATATGACGCGTGGCTGATCAACATCCGCGATGGTGATCAATTTGGTTCAGGCTTTGTAGAGATCAACCCAAACTCTAAGATTCCAGCACTGGTTGATCGCAACGGCGTTCAGCCTGTGCGCGTTTTTGAATCTGGCGCTATCTTGCTCTACCTCGCAGATAAGTTCCAAGCGTTCATCCCTAAAGACCCCGCGGGTCGGGCTGAGACTCTAAACTGGCTTTTCTGGCAAATGGGAAGTGCGCCTTATGTCGGTGGTGGGTTCGGTCATTTTTACGCATACGCACCGGAAAAATTTGAATACCCCATCAATCGCTTTACGATGGAAACAAAACGACAATTGGATGTTCTGAATCGACGCCTTTCTGAATGTGAATATCTCGCAGGCGATCAGTACACAATCGCTGATATTGCTGTCTTCCCGTGGTACGGCGGGTTGGTATTAGGTTGGTTATACGGCGCAGCAGAATTTTTGAACGTGCAGGAATATAGTCATGTTCAGCGATGGGCCAATAACATTTACAGTCGCGATGCCGTCAAGCGTGGTCGTATGGTCAATCGCATGACCGGCGATGCATCAGAACAGTTGCGTGAACGTCATGATGCAAGTGACTTTGACACGAAGACACAAGACAAAATTTAATAACGACTCATAAAAAACGGGCGGCCTCACGAAAGTGAAGCAGCCCGTTTTATTTGTATAACTCAATGCGTCTAAACCAGGGCGTCAGACCAAATGTTTTTAGCCCAGCCCCAGGCGTACGTTCCTTCCAGCGCTGTTGGAGCTGTAGAGACACCGCCTGACCCAGCGACCGTCTTAAAGGTTTTTTCAGCGGCAACATATTGATGCACACTTGCGACGTGAATCACATCGGTTGCGCTCACAA
>JACCDX010719718.1_pt1 | contig 12537 bp, 12 predicted proteins | sample 7449681 | NCBI WGS metagenome assembly JACCDX01 (sample SAMN15323450, study PRJNA562643) | freshwater metagenome | isolation source: river surface water | place: USA:Blue River Watershed | collected 2017-08-18
GGTTTTATCGTGGCAGCACTGATATTTACGGCAATATTCATAGCCGTTTTGGTCACAATTGTCAGGCTTGTACTTCCATAACTCTATCGCGACAAATAATCCGACCCGGCTAGCGTATCTACGTTACGGGTCGGCAAACGTGATTACATCAACGGCTCGCGAAAAAAACAGCGATTGTCACAATTATCACGACCAGAGAAAACATGGCAATGGCGTCTGCGCGACTATTTGCGTCCATTTCTTCGTAATCGATTGGTGATTTCACATGATCGTCGTGATGGCTCATATCCTATTCCAATGTGGCTCAACTGATGGTGGGGTTGCGGGAATTGAAAAGCAGTGGCGCATTTTAATGACTCGGTGCGCATAATCAAGAAAAACTTACAATACGAAAATTTTCGCAATCTTCGATCAGTTCGGCATAGTATCCAGTGCTGCTGGTACAAATTGTAGGACTTGCTTTACAATTGCCGCCTCTTTTCGCAATGAGAAGAATCCACATAGCTATCCGAAACGTCGGACTTTAGACCAAAATCATGTATCGATACGACAACTATGACCATCAGATGCTGGCAGATCGCATCGCACAATTTCGGCATCAGACTGAGCGATTTCTGAAAGGTGAACTCGCTGGGCCGGAGTTTCTGCCGCTTCGTTTACAGAATGGGCTGTATGTGCAGCGTCTTGCGCCAATGCTGAGAGTTGCTATTCCTTATGGCATGCTCTCTAGCGAACAGCTGAGAAAGCTGGCCTACATAGCGGATTATTACGACAAGGGGTATGGGCATTTTACCACCAGACAAAATATCCAGTTCAATTGGCCGGCACTTGCAGATGTCCCTGATATTTTGGCTCATCTGGCTGAAGTGGAGATGCACGCGATTCAGACAAGCGGTAATTGCATACGAAACACCACAACAGATCAGTTTGCCGGTTGTGCACTTGACGAGATTGAGGATAGCCGTCCTTATTGTGAAATTATTCGTCAGTGGTCTACGTTCCATCCGGAATTCGCCTATTTGCCACGTAAATTCAAGATTGCAGTCTGTGGCACAGTAGAAGATCAAGCGGCCACTCAAGTGCATGACATAGGTTTATTTATCGTTAAGAGTGAGACCGGGGAAATAGGGTTTAGAGTACTGGTAGGTGGCGGCTTGGGGAGAACGCCTGTTATTGGCAAGGAGATTCGGTCATTCCTTCCTAAACAACATTTGCTTACTTATCTGGATGCAATTCTTAGAGTCTATAATCGCGAGGGCCGCAGGGATAACAAATATAAAGCGCGTATCAAAATACTAGTCAAAGAAACCGGCGTGGATTTGTTCCGAGAAAAAGTTGAGCAAGAATGGCTTGCGCTGAAAGATGGCCCATTGACCCTGACCGACGCAGAGATTTTGCGCTGCAAGCAATACTTCCAGGAGCCGAAGTATAAGGAGCTTGCCGAGGATTCCCCGCAACTACTCCAATCCCTTGAGGAAAACGTACTTTTTGCGGGCTGGTATAATCAAAATGTCAGTGCTCACAAAAAACCTGGGTACGCAATCGTCACAATATGCCTCAAGCAAACTGGTACCGCCCCGGGTGACATCAGCAGTGATCAGATGAACTTTGTGGCAGACCTCGCTGATAACTTCAGCTTTGGCGAATTACGTGTCAGTCATGAGCAGAATATCATTCTCGCTGATGTTGAAAAATCAGCGCTCTACGCGCTGTGGCGATCACTTAAAACGCAAAAGCTGCACAGTGACAATCGAGGTTTACTTACAGACATAATTTGCTGTCCAGGCGGGGATTTTTGTTCGTTAGCCAACGCGAAGTCTATCCCAATTGCAGAGTCAATCCAGCGCCGATTCGGAGACGCATCACGATTACGAGAGATTGGAGCGCTATCCCTCAACATATCCGGCTGTATGAATGCGTGTGGCCATCATCATGTTGGGAATATCGGCATCCTTGGTGTTGATAAAAAAGGATCGGAGTTTTATCAGATATCGCTAGGTGGATCTGTTGATAACCACACCGCACTGGGCGAGATCGTTGGTCCTTCATTTGCGCAGGAAGAGGTGCCAGAGGTAATTGAGAAGATTGTCGATGTGTATATGAAAAACCGTCAATCTGGCGAGCGTTTAGTTGATACTTTCAATCGCGTTGGCATGGAACCATTCAAGGAGGAGATCTATGCCAAAGCTGATTAAAAATCGTCAGATAATCGATGACGAGTGGGTACTGATTAAAGACGGTTCGCAACTGGAAGATTTGTTGGCCTATAGTGGCCAAAATCTCATTGTCCCGTTGCCATTCTGGCGCGAAGATCGCAACCGCCTTCTGCAACGATCAGGCAAGACAGCGGTATGGTTAAACAGTCATGAAGTGCCACAATTACTTGGTGAGGATTTGCACAAACTTGAGGTCATCGCTCTCAACTTTCCTATATTTTCAGATGGGCGATCCTACACTTCTGCCCGGGAATTACGCAGCAATCTTGGATTTAAAGGGGAGATTCGCGCTATCGGCGATGTGCTCAGAGACCAGCTTTTCTACATGTCGCGATGCGGATTTGACGCGTTTCTGATGCGGGAGGATCAAAATCTGGAAAATGCTCTTTCCGCATTTGACGATTTTAGTGAGGCTTACCAAGCCAGTGTTGACAGACCTATCCCACTATTCAGACGTCGTTGATGTGATCAGGGAGAGCGAGAGACTTCAAGTAGTATGCGGCCTACAGCTTTTCCATTCCGGATGGCGTCGAGTGCTGAAGGCAAATCTTGCATGCCTATTTCACAAGACATCCTCTCGAGATCAGGCAGTTTCCACAGTGTTGCAAATTTATCCCAAATTCGCGTTTTATCTTCGATAGGAAGGTTGACCGAATCAATACCAAGGAGATTGACTCCTCGAAGAATGAAGGGGAAAACACTGGCTTCAAACGCAGGCGAGTCAACCAAACCGCAACAGGCAACACTACCTCCATAACGAATCGAACTTAGAATATTGTGCAACAACTGGCCGCCAGCAACGTCTACTGCCCCGGACCAACGCTCTTTCTGCAATGCGCGCGATGAAGGTTCGGACAGAGTGAGCCTGTCAATTATCTTGGCTGCGCCAATCGAGCGTAGAAAAGATTCTTGCTCCAGCTTTCCAGTGCAAGCAACGACGCTAAAACCAAGTTTAGCTAGTAACGCAACTGAAATGGCCCCTACCCCGCCGGTTGCTCCGGTGACTAGCACTTCCCCTTGCTCTGCAGAGACACCATTCAGGATCAATTTCTCCGCGCATAGGCCGGCGGTCAATCCTGCTGTGCCCAATATCATAGCGTGTCGTACACTTAGCCCCACTGGAATCGGGACTACCCAGTCGCTCGGTACACGTATAAATTCAGCGAAGCCGCCTTCGGTGTTCATACCTAAGTCGTATCCGGTGACGAGCACTGAATCTCCAGCCCGGAACTTTGGGACACTTGAAGTTGCTACTTCCCCGGCAGCATCTATACCCGGTGTGTGGGGATACTGTCTGGTTATGCCTCGATTCCCTGCAGCCGACAGGGAATCTTTGTAATTCAAAGAAGAGTAATGAACTTTTATCAATACTTCGCCTGCCGGCAACTCGCCGATAGAGCGATCCACAACTTCTCCAACGTAGTCAGTCTTACCATTGAAAGTTCTTTCTGAAATCCGAAATGCTTTGAACTTCATGGCGTCGCTTATCATCAGTACTATCCTTGCAAAAGAAATACACTGAGTAGAGGTGGTTAGGAGAAGTAGGCGCTCTGACGGGCCCTCTTCAGCCATGATAAAACCGTTTTATCGATTGCAGTGTGTATAGCTGCGCCCAGTTTATCGCCAATTGTTCTCCGTATTTCAAAGCTCACGGCAAAAACATCAGCTTTGTCACATGCCCTTATGATGCATTCGTCGCTGGTAATGACCTCGTCAATCATGTTGCGTTCCAGAGCCTGTAGCCCAATCCAGGTTTCGCCTGTGGCGATACCGTCAATTTCCACTGCAGGACGATGTTGCTTGACCCAGTCTTTGAATATTGCGTGCATTTCCTCAACGTCTTCCTTAACTTTGTCTCGTCCACGCTGAGTGATTTCGCCAAATGTCGTAAGCGTTGTCTTGAACTCCCCGGCACTGATGGTTTCATAATCGACTTCATGCTTGCGCAAGAGGCGGTGAAAATTTGGCATCTGGACTAACACACCGATCGAACCAAGAATCGCGAATGGTGCGGCGATCAGCCTATCTGCCAGACAAGCCATCATATAGCCTCCGCTTGCGGCAACCATATCAACACATATCGTGAGCGGTATGCCCCTTTCTTTGATTCGGGACAATTGTGATGCAGCCAGTCCGTAAGCGTGCACCATGCCGCCGGGGCTTTCCAATCTCACAATCACTTCATCCTGAGACGTGGCTAATGACAGGATTGCAGTTATCTCTTCACGGAGTGATTCCACTTCACTGGCTTGGATATCGCCGTTGAAGTCGATTACATAGACCCGTTTTTTTGCATGTGGGTCAATTGCGGAATCTGATTCAAGATTTTTCCTGGCTTTCTTGCGCTCTCTTTCCTCATCTTTGTGTCGTTTTCTTTCCTGCTTCTGCTCATGTTTGAAGGTGTCTTTGTCGTAGACAACCTTTTTCATGGCATCGCACATGTCATCCAATTCATCATTGAGGCGCACAACACTGATGGCACCCTTCCCCGCTTCTCGCCTCCCCCTTCCTCCAATCGCAATCATTGTTCCAATGACCAAAATGAAAATGGCAGCCAAGGTGACAACCTTCGCCAGAAACAGGCAATACTCAATAAAATATTCCAAGAACCTCTCCTTATATTCGATTGCGATCTCGCAATTCTATGCGCTGCAAGAATAACTCAATGAGTTGCCCAGCGACACTGACACCAGCTGCAGGCGTTAATGGTAGATCTGTGCACGGAAACCAGCGTGCTTCAGCGATCTCCTTACCATCTACACTGATGTCACCAGACTTATAATCCGCAAAAAAGCCGAGCATTAACTGTGATGGGAATGGCCATGACTGACTCTTTATGTAGCGAATGTTATCCACCTCGATTCCCACCTCCTCATATACCTCTCTCACTACTGTCTCTTCAGGGGTTTCTCCCACCTCCATAAATCCGGCAAGACAGCTGAAGAAAGCACTGGCTTTGCCAAAATGGCGCGCTAAAAGTATTTCATCGTCCTTTATGACGAGGACAATTACACAAGGGTTGATTCGCGGATAAAAGGTGAGTATGCATGAACTACAGATCAGCGCCCGCTCGGTAGGATGCGGCACTGTAAAGGCTCCACATCTACCGCAATGCCTGTGACTATCGTACCAATGGAGTATCTGATTGGCCTTGCCAGCGAGGGCATAGACATCCATGTTCTGGCTTAAAAGCAGCTGTCTCAATGACGCTCTTTCAGCATAAAGCAGTCCAATGTTCGAATCAGTGAGCCTCAGAGCCACACACGGACGTAGAGAATATTCACCGATTATCAGTGAGTGTTGTTGAGTCCCATTGCAGAGATCACGCACTGTCGCTGCCGGCCAAAAGAAGTTCTCGTTTCTGTGGAGAATTTCCCCATTATGGAAGAGCAATACCTGCTCATTGCCGGAAAAATTCTCCGGCTTCAAAAAGTAGTCAGCTTTTAGTTCCATTGCAGCGCCGTTTCCTTAAGTAGACTCACTGCTCCGAAGTCATCCAGAGGCAACGGTTACCACTTAGCTTGTTAACGCGTAAGAGCAAACGAGTATGGGCGGCCATTGCGTCCTCTTCAACGTGACTCACGAGTAGTGGCGCGCGGTCAAAATCGAGCTTGCGACTTGCGACCTCAATCTTCTTTACACTCACTTCTTCGGTTCCTAACTGTAATGAAGTCTGCCCCCCAGTCATCAATAGATAGACATCGGCGAGAATTTCCGCATCCAGCAACGCTCCGTGAAGTTCTCTTTGTGAATTATCCACCTCATAGCGCTTGCACAGAGCATCCAGACTGTTGCGCTGTCCTGGATGCTTCTTACGCGCCATTGTCAGAGTATCAATAACAGAACAATAGTCCTCCATTCGCCCGTAGGTTCCACCAGCCAGTTTTAGCTCACTGTTGAGAAATCCAATGTCAAAAGGAGCATTGTGTATGATCAGCTCGGCATCAGATACGAAGTGCAGAAAATCATCTGCCACATTGCTGAATCGAGGTTTATCGGCAAGGAAGGCTGATGTGATGCCGTGTACCTGAACAGCACCTTCGTCGATCTCACGATCTGGATTCAAGTAGCAGTGGAAGTGACGTCCGGTGAGGCGTCGATTTTCAATTTCAATACATCCGATCTCGATGACTCTGTGCCCTTGGCCAGGATCAAGTCCAGTGGTTTCAGTATCTAAGACAATTTGTCGCATAATCTCTTCAATATTTTGATTTTGTTTAAATCATTAGATTTCTCTAGTGGAGTTCCTCGATCCCGCGATTGGCAAGTTCATCGGCCATTTCATTTTCACGATGACCGCTGTGCCCCTTAACCCAAAGCCATTTGATTTTGTGCTGTACGGCAAGCTCATCCAGCTTTCGCCAAAGATCCTCATTGAGAACAGGCTTTTTAGCCGAGGTTTTCCAATTCCTTTTTTTCCAGTTGGGCAACCATTCTGTGATTCCCGTCAACACGTACTTTGAGTCGCTAATTACGGTGACATCGCATCCAGGACGTTTAAGTGCCAGGAGCCCTTGTATTACCGCCGTGAGCTCCATGCGGTTGTTCGTGGTGTGAACCTCGCCCCCATAGAGTACTTTTTCGATACCCTTATATCTGAGTAAGACGCCCCATCCACCTCTGCCTGGATTGCCTTTGCACGCTCCGTCTGTGTACATTTCTACAACATTTGACAATCAAACACCTTCTGCGCTTTGAATCTTGAAAATGCATCTAAACGGAAACAGTCGTTTTGACTGTGTCCGCCGTCTTGTGAATACCTGCCGTTTCACCAACCGGCCGCACAATAACAGGTCTTGGAATTCGTGGCCAACGAGGAATAATCGGCGTCATGGGCATCACTTGTTTGCACGCTACGATAAAGTAAACCGCTCCCACCGGACACATAAAGCGCCGTCCGAGCCTTTCCATTTTGGGCGAAAGAGCAACCATCTTCAGATGATTGACCGGAAGTAGGAACCCGCAGTACGTCACTTTGTCGATGCTGAAGTCCAGCAGCTTCAACCAATCAGTCACCCTGCCACTTGAGATGAATCGGCCGCTCCAAGGGAGCCAATTTTTCCATCGAAACAGCCTTCTGAACCCCCATGAACTTAGCGGATTGAATCCTATGATCAGCAGCTTTCCGCCGGGCATAACCACTCTCGCCGCCTCCCTCAGTAACCGGTGGCTATCCGGTGTGAAATCCAGAGCATGGTGAATTAAGACCGCATCAACACTCTCGTTTGATAAGGGGAGGAACTCGTTACTTGCGACGGGTAAATGAGAACCGGTTTTATAAGATGGCGTGAAAAAAAACTTATGCCCCACGGGACTTTCGCCTAACATGGAGTGCGAGGAACAACCTAATTGCAGGATATGATACCCAAAGACACGTGCGAGAAACGGTTCCAACAACTCCTTCTCGGTTGCCAGTAACTCCTGACCAAGCGGGGACTGTAGCCAAGCATCCATTTCCTCAAAAAGCATTTGCGGCTCGGGCACTTGACGATGTTGGTGCCATCGCAATCGAAAACTTGAGAATAGTGACATGGCTAGAACTTACACCTATCCGTCGGAATACATGGTCTTTCGCTTCATGGATAATACACTATGGCCCTCAAAGTAAGCTCCATGCGCGCTTTTAGTTACAATTATATTTGGGCATTGGATAAAGATGGGACGACCGTCTGTATTGTAGATCCTGGCGACGCAACCCCGGTACTTGCTGCGGTGCATGCTTATAATTTGAGTCTGTCTTCAATTTTGGTCACTCACCACCATGCAGATCATACCGGTGGGATAAATGCACTTCTGGCCGAATTTCCAGGCACCGCTGTTTACGGCCCCAAATCCAATAAAATTGACTCGATAACCCATCCGCTGAGTGAGGGAGACATCCTGAGTGTGGCGGGAATTGACTTTACAGTCATGTCGGTACCCGGGCATACGCTTGATCACATTGCCTACTTTGCACATGGTGACTCAGGCGATGAGAGCGTGAGGCCGGCACTGCTGTTCTGTGGCGATACACTCTTCGCTGGGGGGTGTGGAAGAATTTTTGAAGGCAATCCATACATGATGTATAAATCGCTCGAAAAACTAGCGTCCCTGCCGGGGGCGACCATGGTATATTGTGCTCATGAATACACTCTGGGAAATTTACGCTTTGCTCTGCACGCAGATCCATATAACACAGATATCATTGAACGAATTCAGCAGGTTAACGACGTTCTGAATGCCGGGATTCCTACAGTCCCTTCCATGTTGTCAGTTGAGCTGCGAACTAATCCTTTTTTGCGGTGTCATACCAAAGGTGTTAGAAACGCAGTAACCGAGAAGATGGCGCTATCCGCAGACAGTAGTGAGATCGATGTATTTGCGGCGCTTAGGCGATGGAAGGACGGCTTTTCAGTGTAAACCGAGCCAGGGATAACCTCATGGCCCTGCAACTTTCAATCTGGCAATTTATAAATGCTTTTGAGCTTTAGTACTTTAAAATCAAGTAGTGGTTTCTCTGCGACAATTGCATCGCTGCGATTGAACAAGTTGAGTGCCGTCATTTCAGCCGTCACATTGTTGAGTGCATGCAGTGCTGTTCAGGACCCGAATACAGTACTCATGGAGGATTCGCAGACTGCTCAGGAGTCTGCGAGTAATGCGGTCCGAGTCGTCACGGGTCGAGCAGATCCAGCGAGGGTTCGTATACAAGCTGACTCCGGAAACAGCGAAGAAAGTCTCGATCAATTCGAAAACATATGGGCAAGGATTGGCAGTGGTTTGTCATTCAGTCTGAGTCATGACAACGAGAGAATTGAAGAGCAGATTGAATACTACAAAAACAATCCTGCTTTTCTCATGGCAGTCACCGAGCGATCAAGACCATTCATCTTCGAGATTGTTGAGGAGCTTGAGAGACGCTCACTGCCTTTGGAGTTGGCTCTCCTTCCTATCGTGGAAAGTGCCTACAACCCCAATGCTGCGGCGAGCAAAAATTCGGTCGGTCTATGGCAAATTGTGAATGCAACGGCAAGAAGTCTCGGGATCAAACAGGATTGGTGGTATGACGGTCGGCGGGATCCGATCGCTTCCACAGTTGCAGCATTGGACTACTTGACCACACTCAACGAGATGTTTGATAGGGATTGGCTTCTTACTTTAGCGGCGTATAACACCGGCCAGGGTAATGTTCAGAAAGCCATCGAGCAAAACAGTCGAAGATCTCGCAAGACGGACTACTGGTCCCTGAATCTCTCCTCGACCACAGAAGATTTTGTTCCGAAACTGATCGCCCTCGCTCGATTGATTTCCACCCCCGATCATTATGGTTTGCAATTGGCGGATGTCAAAAATGAGAGAGTGGTTGCCAGACTTGAGGCAGGAACGCAAATAGATTTAGCGTTGGTGGCTAGTCTTGCCGGTGTCGACTCTGAAATTCTTTATCAACTCAACCCCGGAATCAGGCAGTGGGCCACACACCCGGATGGTCCGCATACACTACTGGTTCCTGTTGAGAAAGTGGAGGCTTTTGAGTCTGCAGTGGCGAGCCTGCAAGGGCAGACTCCTGTTACCTGGGATAGGTATGTCGTCCAGTCTGGAGATACTCTGAGCAAGATTGCGCGGCAGTTCAACACACAGGTTGCGGCATTGCAGCAGGCCAACGGAATCGATGGAAGTCGTATTATTGCCGGCGAATCGCTCTTGATACCCCGGGCGTACAAGTCATCGGCCCCCTTGGCTACGCCGAATGCTCCTGAATATTTGACCGGAGTAACACTAGCAGGGGATGTGGCGCCGCAGGGCATGACACCACCTACACGTTATGAAGTGCGTTCCGGGGACAGTCTGTGGCGGATAGCCAGTCGCTACAACCTGAGTGCTTCAACTCTTGCCGACTGGAATAATATTTCAACCGAATCAGTATTGCGTCCTGGGCAGATACTGGTACTTCATTCCGATCCGTCGATAGCACAAGCGGTGGATAGTGGGAAAGACCATTCTCCAATTCAATACACAGTCAGACCTGGTGATACTATTGGTCGTATCGCAAGAAAACATGGTGTAGAGATCGAAGAGCTGCTGGAGTGGAATGGCATTCAATCAGATGGGTTGATACACCCTGGGCAACAATTACGTTTACACCCCGAAAGTTCAGAGCTTAACTGATAGCAGTCAAGCTCTTCACTTGGAAGTGATCTGTCAGAGCAATGGTTCGTCCGCAATATTTTCCGTTATGTCTGCATTGTTTCTGGCGTTGGCCAAGAAAGCATCGAATGCGGCTCTGCCATCAGCTTCTACATTCGAGCTCGTCAGCGTAGTACGCTCTTCTGCAGCGAGTTGCTCGAGCATACCTCGATTAACCGATTGCAGCTCCAGTACAACATAGGTGCCATTGCTTAAGGCAAAACCATCGAGCGTTGAGCCGTCACCTTGCGGAGAAGGCATGGTAAATGCGCGCTGCAGCACTTCTGTATTGAGCCCTGTCTGGTCTCTGGACACACCTACCTGAGTAATCCATTGCAACTCGTTTGCGGCAATGATCTCGTCTATTGACTGCCCGGCACGTAGCGAGGCTAACAACTCCTCCCCGACGGCCTGCGCTCTTTCCTTCTCCAATTCTGTGCGCAAGATGGCCGCTATTTCACCGCGGACCTCCTCTAATGGTCTTAGATGAGCTTCGATGTGTTCACGCATATTTAAAACCAGCGCTCGAGAATCTCCAATCTCAACCACTTCACTGTTATTACCATCGACCAGAACTTCGTCAGTGAACGCTGCCGCTACGACGTTGCTGTTGCTGGTAATTTCAGTTGTGCCGCCCAAGCGTGAAAACGTCTCGCTTTCTACAATTTGCAGACCAAGCTCTTCCGATATTTCTCGTAGATCTGTAGTTTCGAACGCCAAGTTTGCAAGCGTTTCTAAGCGTGAAAAATATAATTGATCCACTTCTGCACTACTAAGGTCCCGACGAATTCGATCGGCGACTTCTTCCAGAGGCGCGAATTCATTCAGGTCGTACTCAGTCAATTTGACGATATGCACGCCAAACTCAGATACAACCGGGGCGGAAATCTGGCCAACCTCAAGAGTTGCCAGCACTTCCTCCAATTCTGGGGGGAATGCCGATCCGTCGGAGTAACCGATGTCGCCTCCAGATTGGGCGGAAATTGTATCGCTTGATGCTTCCAGCGCCAGTGCGGCGAAATCCTCTCCCTGGTCCAGTCGGGTCTTCAGCGCGGCTGCCTGCTCTAATGCTTGCTCTTGCGTTCTGGCATCATTGACCTCCAGGAGTATATGAGATGCCCGTCTCTGCGTTGAGGCCGATGACGCGCTACGCTCAATCTCGTACTGCGCCAGGACATCGGCATCGCTTACTTCGACTTCGCTAAAAATGGCGCTCTTGTCCAGCAATACATAGTCAACTGCTACCTCCTCTTCTACCGTGAAGCGAGACTGGTTGTTTTGATAGTAGGTCTCGATTTGATCGGCTGGAATTACTTCCCCTTCAGTCCTATTACCGAGAGTTACTGACAAAAAGCGGAAATCGCGAGTTTGCGAACTGAGCGCTGCTATGCGCTCCAACTCGTTTTGCGTCATAAAGCTGGAGGCAGCATATGCGTTGACCAGCTGGCCTACGACCATTTGCTCAGACAATGCATCTCGATAAGCCTGCACGCTAAAGCCTTGTGTTGCCATGGTTCGCAAGGCTAGATCCGAGTCGAATACTCCCCCAATCTGAAATTGCGGGTTATTGAGAATCTGGCGATCGATGGCATCGCTGGAGATCGTCATGGCGGCATTTCGTGCCGATTGACGGAGCAATCTGTCCTCGATAATCTGATTCAGTGCTACTTCGCGCAACAATCCTTCATCCAGATTTGCCAGATCTGCTCCGACATTCATCATCAAGTTCTGAACGCTGGTTGCCAATTCTGGTTCAGTGATCTCCTCACCGTTGACCTCAGCCACTGTCGAGTTGTTCACGAATCCGCCTACGATGGATTCCACTCCGAACAGGGCCATCAGCGCAATAATGAAGCCAATAATGACCTTTGCAATCATCCCCTGGGAGTTGTCTCTTATTTTTTGCAGCATGTCATTTCCTGTCGAATACCTAGCTTGATACAACGATCGAATTGGTGCGAAGCATGAATAAATAGCACCTTCTTTAAACTAAAAAGGCGCATCACTGATGCGCCCTCAAAAACACTCTAAGCTTTCAGGCCAACCGTACGAATTTTTAAAATCGTGCCTGTTCGGCCTGAATCGCTGTCGAATTTTAACTGTATGGTCAGAGATTTACGGCGTCTTTAAGAGCCTTGCCAGCCTTGAATGTAGGCAC
>JACCDX010755410.1_pt1 | contig 12534 bp, 7 predicted proteins | sample 7449681 | NCBI WGS metagenome assembly JACCDX01 (sample SAMN15323450, study PRJNA562643) | freshwater metagenome | isolation source: river surface water | place: USA:Blue River Watershed | collected 2017-08-18
CGGCCTGATGTTCGCGCTTGGCGTGTTGCTCTCGTTCTGGTCGTTGGCGGGAGCGCTGCTCGTGATACGCGCCGGCGACGCCCAACTCGGCTGGGGCTTCCAGCTCCAATCGCCCGCGTTCGTCTTCGGCATGGCGGTATTCCTCCTCATCTTCGCGCTCAACATGAGCGGCCTCTTCGAGGTCGGCCTGAGCGCCACCGGCGCGGGCGCCTCGCTCCAATCGAAGGACGGCCTCGCGGGCTCGTTCTTCACCGGCATGCTCGCGACGCTCGTCGCCACGCCGTGCAGCGCGCCGTTCCTCGCGCCCGCGCTCGGCGCCGCGCTGACGCTCTCCGCCGTCGAGTCGCTGGCCGTGTTCACCGCCATCGCCGTCGGCCTCGCCCTGCCCTACCTGCTGCTCTCGATCTTCCCGCAGGCCATCAAGCTCCTGCCGAAACCCGGCGCGTGGATGGAGACCTTCAAGCAGTTCATGGCCTTCCCGCTCTACGCGACGGTCGGCTGGCTGCTCTGGGTGCTCGCCGCGCAGACCGCAGGCGACGACAACGGCCTGCTCCTGATCGTGTTCGGCTTTGTGCTCATCGCGATGGCCGCGTGGGCCTACGGGCGCTTCGCCCAAGCCTGGGGCAAGCCCGGCACGCAGCTCTTTGGCCGCGTCTTCGCCGCCGCGCTGCTCGTCGCCGGCCTCTGGCTCGGCTGGCCCAAGGGCGCCGAGGCCGCGCCCGCGCCGGGCGCGCAGACCGGTTACCAAGTCGTCTGGCAAAAATGGTCGCCCGAAGCCGTCGCCGCCGCGCAGGCCGCGGGCAATTTCGCCTACGTCGATTTCACCGCGCGCTGGTGCGCCACGTGCCAGACGAACAAGGCCACGGTCTTCCACGACGACGCCGTGCTGGCGAAGTTCGCCGAGAAGAAAGTCGTGCTCTTCCGCGCCGACTGGACGAACAAGGACCCGCAGATCACGCAGGAGCTCGCGAAGTGGAATCGTTCCGCCGTGCCGTTCAACCTGATCTACGCGCCCGGCAAGAAGGACCCCGTCGTCCTCCCCGAGTTGCTGACCGGCAGCATCGTCCTCGAAAAGCTCGCCGCAGCCGCGAAGTGATCCGCGGCGCGATGGCGCGGCGGTTTATTCCGTCGTCGCCTCGCCGGTCGTCACCGGACGATCGGAGCGAAACGGGACGGCGGGGAAACCGTCGCGGTTGAAGAGATTCACCTTGGGCACGGTGGCCCAGCCGAAGCGGACCGCCGTGGGCGCAGGCACACTGGCCGCGGAAACGACGACCGTGGCGCCCTCGATGCGGGCGTCGGCGGCGACGAACTTGCCGTCGGCCCCGGCGATCGTGAAGCCTTCGAGCGTCCCGCCCTTCGCCATCAAGCCGGAGCCGATATGGTCGAAGGACACCACGGCGCGCGCGCCGTCGATGGTCAGGCGGCGGAAAACGGGACCCGAGTAGACGACGTTCTTACCGTAGGTCAGCGCGAAAGCCGCGGCGGCGAGGCGCTCGCCGACAGGCTTCTTTTGGATCGGGTGGATGTTGTCGGCGTCGCCGACGTCGGTGGTGACCACCATCGCGGTGCGCGGCGTCGATTGCCAGGCGAGGAACTGCGCCTCGCGGATGGCCGGCGTCGCGGTCTTGTGCGGGGCCAGTTGCACGAAAAGGAACGGCAGGTCGGCGCCCCACACGCGCCGCCAGTCGGCGAGCAGTGCGGATTGGAGGCGGGCGTAGGTGGCGTGATTGCCGACGTTCGACTCGCCCTGATACCAAAGCACGCCGCGGATCGCGAACGGTTGGAGCGGCACGATCATGCCGTGGTGCAGCGCGCTCGGGCAATCGTGGCCGCGCATCGTCGGGCGCGGACGCTCGGGCGGGGGCTCGAGGCCCTTGGCCTTCGCCGCGCGCACTTCTTCGGGGCGCTCGCGGTAGGTGTAGTTTTGGTGGGCGCGATACTCTGCCAGGTAGCGCTCGAATTCCGGCGGGGTGACGGTCGCCCATTTTTCGAGGAGACGCGTGGTCACGCCGAGCCGCACCAGAGTGTCGCGGGCGGTCCACGTCTCGATGCGCGTGCCGCCGACGGCGCTGACGAGCAAGCCGATGGGCACGCCAAGTTCGCGGTGCACGGCCTGGGCGAAGTAGTAGGCGACGGCGGAGCAGAAGGGTGCGGTCTCGGGCGCGACTTGGCGCCAGGTGCCCTTCACGTCCGCGACGGGACTCAGCGAGAATTTCTCCTCCACCCGGAAGAACCGCACGCCGGGATTCTTCGCGGCGGCGATGTCGCGCGCGGTGTTGGGCAACTGTTCCAGCCGGTAGGCCATGTTCGACTGACCGGAGCAGAGCCACACGTCGCCGACCACGACGTCGCGCAAGGTCTTCTTCTCGCCCGCGGCCGCGATGGTGAGTTCCTGCGCCGTGCCGTTGGCGGGCATCGCGTCGAGGCGCACGAGCCACTGGCCCGCGGCGTCGGCGGTGGCGGACTTCGTCTGGCCGGCGAAGGAGACCGTGACGACTTCACCCGCGGTCGCGGTGCCCCACACCGGCACGGCGGCGTCGCGTTGCAGGACCATCGAGTCGGTGAACAGACCGGACGGCGCGAGCGCGGCCACACCGCGACCGGGCAACACGAGGAGGAGCGCGGCGGCGAGGCAGCGAGACAGCAGACGGTTCATGGGAGAGGACGAGGAGGCCGCTCAGGCGAGATCGCGGTAGCACTCGCCGAGGCGGGTGAGCTTACCGGTGTCGTCGTAGAGCGCGCTGGTGCCGAGCGGGCCGCTCTTCGGGCCGGACGGGAACCACGCATAGCGTTCGACGAAGTCGAGTTTCTCGAGGCGCGGGAGAATCTCCTCCATGAAGCGCAAGACGGTCTCGGGCTTGTGGCGGTTGTCCTCCACTTTCTTCGCGTTCCAATCGCCGACGCCGAACTCCGTGATCCAGATCGGACGCTCGCCGAACATCTGGTGGACCTTCTCCAAGCGCGCGACGAGCGCGTCGGCGTTCGGGCCGCCGTAGGAGTGCACGCAGACGAAATCCACGCGGAGGCCGCGCTTCTTCACGCCGTCCATGAACGCGATCATCCACTCCTTGTCCGGGTGCACGCAGCTCGGGCTGCCGAGGCGCAGGCCGGTCTCTTGCAACGCGGGCCAGGCATCGAGCGCGGCTTCGAGGGTCATGTTGCCCTGCTGCTTCTTCTCCGGTTCGTTGAAGCCGAGCAGCTCGGTCGTGCCGCGCTTCTTGGCATCGGCCGCGGCGGCGGCGAGGGCCGCGGTGGACTTCGCGGGATCGCCGAAGCGGTAGATCATCGGGATGAACTCGACGCCGGTCGGCACGCCTTCGGGCCGGATGTGATTCCAGGAGTAGAACCAATTGCAGCGCAGGTCGGAGAGGTTCTTGTCCCACAGCGGCGTCTTGGTGGAACGACCGAGGCCTTTCTTGCGCTTCTTCGCCGGCGCGGGCGCGGCGGCGTTGGGGGCGGCGGCGGGGGCGTCCGCGCGGAGCGAACCGGTGAGCGAAAGCGCCGCGGCGGCGGCGGAGAGGTGAAGGAACTGACGACGGGTGATCATGGGGTGAAGAGGGTCGCGGTGCGGTCGCCGCTCGGGCGGACGACTTCGAGTTGGGTGCCCGACGGCAGGCGGGCGAAGTCCTGGTGCCACGAGGCGCCGGGCGCGAGGTCGGGCAGCGCGATCGTCTCCGGCGCGGCGCCGGGGCGCATGACGCGCAGCGTGTGGCCGCGCAGCGTGCGTGCGGGGAAATCAGCGCGCGAGGCGACGGTGACGGTGGACTTGTCCGCGCCGGCCTGAGCCGACGCGACGTTGAGCTCGACCGAAGTCAGCTCGGCGGCGGCGGCGGTGTAGAGCGCGCGCGGCGTGCGGTCGCCGGTGGCGAGGCCCCACGCGCGGTAGCCACCAGGCGTGGTGTCGGGGTAACGGCTGAGGTAGTCGTTGAAGGTCCAGAACGAGAGGCCGGCGATGAACGGTCGCTGGCGCACCTCTTCGAGCGTGCCGCGGAAATGCGCGATGCGCGCGTCCTCGTTCTTCACCTGATCGGCGCGCTGGCCGAATTCGGACACCATGATCGGCTTCGTCGGCCACTGGGCGTGCACGCGGTCCAGGCCGCCGATGGCCTTGGGCGAGCTGTAGATGTTGAAGCAGAGAAAACCGACGTAGCTCAGGCTGCGCTGTTCGAGCGGAATGTCCTTCAGGCCGATCTCCTTGCCGAGCGCGGCGAACGTGGTCGGGCGCGTGTCGTCGAGCGCGCGGACGAACTCCGCCATGTCCTTCGTCCACGCGACGCCTTCGGGCGACCACGAGTTGTATTCGTTGCCGACGCTCCACGCGATGATCGAGGGGCGGTCCCAGGAGTTCTCCATCATCTCCTTCATGTGCTGTTGCCACAGCGCGCGGAGTTTCGGCGAGGCGAGTTGCTCGACGGTGAACTGCCAGTTGCCCGGCTCGGCGATGATCAACAGGCCGTGCTCGTCGGCCCAATCCATCAGCGGCTCCGCCAGCGGGTAGTGCTGCAGGCGGGTGAATTCCATGTGGCCCCGCTTCATCATCCCGAGGTCGAGGGCGGCCAGTTCGGCCGACTCGATGCCGCCGAACTTCGGGTGGCCGCGCGAGCGGTTGGCGCCGGCGAGGCGGATCGGTTCGCCGTTGAGGAGCAGCTGCGCGTCGCGCACGGCGATCTCGCGCAGGCCGAGGCGGCGGGTGACGGCGTGCTTCGTGCCATCGGCGCCGACGAGGGCGACTTCGGTCGGGTAAAGGACGGGGCGGTCGAGGTTCCAGCGCTGCACCTGCGCGGCGGGAATGGTCAGCGTGACGGACGCTTCGCCGTTGGCCGTGGCGGCGAGCGTCACGGGTTGCTTCGCCTCGAGCGCGGCGGCGCCGGCGGCGGGCAGCGTGACGCGCGCGGCGAGCGTGAACGCGCCGGCGGCGCCGCGGTTCTCGAGCTGCGTGCGGAACGTGACGACGACGGAGCCGTCGGCCTTGAAGTCGTAGCGCGTGCGGAGTTGCGCAACGCGGGCGGCCGGTTCGCTCTCAAGCGTGACGGCACCGAAGATGCCGCCGAAGTTCCACCACGGGTAGAGGTGGGCGTTGGGCGTCTTGCCCGGACGCGAGCCGGGAATGGTCTCGTCGCTGAAGCTGTTGTCGACCTCGAGCACGAGGAGGTTGGACTCGCCGCGTTTCACGACGGAGGTGACGTCGAAGGAGAACGGCAGGTTCGCGCCGTCGTGCGCGCCGAGGAGCTGGCCGTTGAGCCAGACGCGGCAACGGTCGCCGACGCTCGCGAAGCGCAGCCGCAGGTGCGAGCCGGTCCAGTCCTTCGGCGCCGTGAACGTGCGGCTATACCACGCGGCGCCGGTGTGTTCGTGGCGCGGGTCGCCGCCCGACCACGAGTGCGGCACGGTGACGGTGTCCCAGCGGTCGGTCTTCGACGGCGCGAGCGTCGTCCAACCGGAGGCTTCGCCCCGGCGTTGGAGGTCGAGCGTGAAGCCCCACTCGCCGAGGAGCGACAGGCTTTCGGCTCCGAACGAAGCGCCCGCGAACGCGAGCGCGCAGAACACGGACAACAGACGGAACTTCATGGGCAGGGACGGTTCAGGGCTTCTCGTAGCAGGAGACGCGGAACAAGGCGGCCGGCGCTCCGCCGGCGGGCGGCGTGACGGTGAGCACGAGCTTTTGCGTGCGCACGGCAGCGGGCAACACGACGCGCGCGAGGCTGTGGTGGTTGTCGCGGACTTCGGCGACGACGCGACCCGTCTCATCTGCGATCGTGACCTGCGGCACGCAGAACGGCGCGACGGTCTCGGGATTGCGCATGAGCACGGACTCGAGCGGGTGGTCGAAGTCGGAGTCGAAGCCCAGCTCGATGCAGCCGACGCTGACCGGCGCGGGCCACGCGAACGTGACCTGCGGCGCGGCGGCGCCGGGCGCGGCGACCCAGGCGTTGGTCTGCGACGTCGGGCGGGCGTAGCCGTTGACGAGATTGGCCACCTCGAACGCCGCGAGCGGCGGGTGTATCGAGCACGCGAGGTTCTTGCCCGCGGGACGGCGCTGCGGGATCCAGAATTCGAAGCTGTCCACGCCGGTGCCGGGCGGCGGTTCCTGGCGCGGGGACTTGGCCACGGCGCGGTTGAATTTCTGGCTGACCGACAACACGCCGGTGACGCGCTGGTCGCTGAGGTGCGCGGTGACAGCCGGGTTGGCCATGAGGCACACGAACGCGAAACGCGGCACGTCGATCGTGGCGGCGAGCGGCAGCGTGATCTGCTGCGCGGCGCCGGCCTTGAGCGAAACCGTGGCGGTCGCGAGCGTGACGTCGGGTGTGTGGTTGTCGGGCTTGCTGCTGACGCGCAGCTCGACGGCGAGGTCGGTGGCCGAGGCGACGTCGAGCGTGAAGGTGACTTGCGGCATCGGTCCCGGCGTGACGGGCAACATCATGGCCCACGCGTCGGTGAGCGGCAGTCGGTCGGCGCCGGCGGGCAGCTCGGCGAGGCGCAACGTGCTCGACGCGCTCAGCGTCGCACGCGCGGCGAGATCGGCGGCGTCGCGCAGCGGCACGCCCGGGATGAAGTGGCCGGTGCGGAGGAGGCGGCGTTGGAGCTCGGCCATGCGGGCCGGGGCGACGAGGTCGCGCGGCACAACGCCGTCGCTTTTGCACAGCGCGGCGGCGAGGCCGACGGCTTGCGCGCTGTGGCCGCAGGTGGCCATGACGCGCGTGGAGCCGAAGGCGATGTGCGAGCTGCTCGTGATGCGGCCGGCGAGGAAGAGGTTGGTGATGTTGCGCGAGTAGAGCGTGCGATACGGAATCTGGTAGACGCCCTTGGCGTGCCATTGCTGGCAACCCGGCTGCGCGCTGAACACGCCGTCCGGCGGGTGGAGGTCGATCGCCCAGCCGCCGAACGAGACGGCGTCGGCGTGCAGGCGTTGTTCGATCAAGTCCTGCTGGATGAGCATCGCGTCGCCTTCGAAGCGGCGGCTCTCGCGCTTGCCCGGGATGGTGCCGACCCACTCGAGCGTGAGGTTCTCGGCTTCGGGGAACTGGCCGGAGTTCTTGATGTGGTTCCAGACGCCGTAGGCCACGCGCCAGAGCTCCCACTTGATCTTCTCGGTGTCGTGGACGGTGTCGAGTTTGCCACCCCACTCGATCCACCAGAGGCGGCAGCCGTAGTCCTTGGCGTTGAAGTCGCGGTAGCGCGGGATCTTCGTTGTGAGATCCTGGAGCGCGAAGCTCGGCGGCACGAACTTCACCGGGCGGCCCGCGTCCTTCGAGTAGAAGTAGATCGAGTGGCCGAGGAGTTCGGTGGACGCCTTTTCGGGCGCCATGCCTTCGCCGAACTCGCTGCGCGCCTCGACGCCGAGGCGGAACGCCGCGCCCGCGAGGAAGCCCACGATGCCGTCGCCCGAGGCGTCGATGAAGAGCGGGGCCGCGAGTGTGTAGGCGACGGAGTTCTGCGAACAGAACGCCTGCACGGCGCTGATCGTGTCGGGGCCGGATTTCTCGACGGCGTGGACGGCGGTGTTGAGGAGGAGCGTGAGGCCCGGCTCGCGGACGACCATCTCCAGCAGGATGGTGTCGAAGATGAGCGGGTTGCCGTCGGGATTGCGCCAGGCGTTCTCGAGGAGGATCTCGTCCATCACGCCGCCCTCGCGGGCCCAGCGGTTGTTGTTGCCGAGGTGGGACGTGGCGCCGAGGACCCAGAGGCGGACTTCGCTCGAGGCGTTGCCGCCGAGGACGGGACGGTCCTGGACGAGCGCGACTTTCAGCCCGGCGCGCGCGGCGGTGATGGCGGCGCAGACGCCGGCGATGCCACCACCGACGACGACGAGATCGGCGTTCACGCGCTCGGTGCGCAGCTCACGGGAGGGGACAGGAAGGAATTGTTGCATCGAAGGAAGCAGGTCGGGGGAAAATCAGGAGCGGGTGCGACGGCCGCAGCCGAACCACAGGCAGGCGGTCGCGATCGGGTGAAGGAAGGCGGCGAACCAGAGCCACTGGATGTAGCCGCCGCCTTGGGCGGATTGGAGGATCTGGCCGAAGATCGCCGAGATGGTCTGGTCGAGGAAGCCCGGGGCCTTGGTGGACGGGCCGGCGACCATCGCGGCCACGAGCGTGTTCATCACGATGCCGCCGACCGTGCTGCCCGCGGCGATCAGGCTGAACGACGTGCCGAGCGAGTGGCGCGGGATGAGGTCGACGATGAGCGCGCTCATGTTGATGAGCCACGCCAGCGCGGCGAAGACGATGACCGCGGAGACGACGAGCGAAAGTTGCAGCGACGCGACCTTGGCGATCGCCGGCGACAGCGGCATCACGGCCGCGCAACCCACCATCACCCACAGGCGCGCCCGCACCGGGGCCATGCCGCGCTTGATGAGCTGGCCCGAGAGCCAGCCGCCGATGAGGCTGCCTGCGCCGGCCGCCGCGTAGATGACCCACGTGATGGTCAATTGCTCCTGCGGCAAGTGGCGCTCGGCGCTGAGGTATTTCGGGAACCAGAACTGGAAGAAATACCACACGGAGTCGGTCAGCAGGCGGCTGAGCAGCAGCAGCCAGATTAGCGGATTCGTCAGGATCTGCGTCCAAGTCCAAGCCGGTCCGCTCGCGCCCTCCTCCTGTTTTTGGTCGCTGGTGATCAGGTCGAGTTCCGCCGCGGTGATGAGCTTGCTCTCCTTCGGCGTGCGGTAGAGCCAGATCCACGGCACCAGCCAGATGAAGCCCAGCACGCCGGTCACGATGAACGCCATGCGCCAACCCACGCCGCCGCCGAGCCACTCGCTCAGCGCCGGCCAGTGCGACGCGTAGGGATACGCCGCCAAGGGGATGATGATATACGGCGCCAGCGTCGCGCCCACGGTCGCGCCCATCGTGTAGAATCCGATCGCCAAGGCGCGTTCGCGCGCCGGGAACCACTCGGACACCGCCTTCGACGCCGCGGGCCACACGCCGGCTTCGCCGAGGCCGAGCGCGAAACGGAACGCCCCCATCGAGCGGACGCCGTGCGCCAGCGCGGTCAACGCGTTGGCCAGCGACCACCACACCACGAAGCCCGCCATCGAGGCGCGCGTGCCGAGTTTGTCCGTGAGCCGCCCGGCCACGAGGTAGGCGAGCGTGTAGGCGACGAGGAAGAGATTGACGATGTTCGCGTAGTCGCGGTCGTCCATCCCGAGGTCGTGCTGGATCGTCGGCGCGAGCGTCGAGAGCACTTGTCGATCGACGTAATTCAGGACGGCAGCGCCAAAGAGCAGGACGGCGATCCACCAACGCAACGCGGGGATTTTCATGGCAAGTCGGGGGGACTGGGGGGAATGCCGACCGGCCTGAAGGGGTTGGCGCAGCGGCGTGGGCATCATTCCGACCGCTCGGGCGGACGCGACCCGCATGTTGGTGAAAGCGTTAACCCTAGAGAGCGCGAACTCAGCGTGAACCCGCCCGGCTCTTCCCCTGGCGGGCGGCACGGCGGGGCGCGACCCAGCGGCCCGGGAAGAGCATCAGACACGGCAGGTCGGGCTGGCCGGTCTCGTTGGCGTTCAATTGGGCGGTGACCAGGTCCACGGCGTGGCCGGCGATGACGTCGTAACGCTGATCGACTCCGCCCATCTCCGCGGGAGCGTCCGCATCCCAATGCAACGTGAACACCGGCAGCCGGAGTTTCCGCGCCATCGCCTCCAACTTCGGATCGGCCATCAAACTGTGGGCGCTGACGATCAACGAGTCCGCTCCGCTGGTCCGCAGCCACGCCGCGGCGGGGCCGGCCTCCGCCGAATCGACGATCCGCAGGAGCTGCGCCGCACCGGCGCGCTGCCGATGATGGGTGAGGAACGCCGCTTCCCACGCGCGTTTCGAGCGGTCGCTCGCGCCCTGTTCGATCAAGGCAGCGGGCCGGGTCAGACCGAGCTTCTCCAGTTCCTCCAGCGCCAGCCGCATGCCGAGGAAGTGATGATGCCCCGCGTGATCGAGCTCCGGCGTCCACGTCACGTTGCCGATCACCGCCGCCGCGAAGTGCCGCCACTCCCAGTCCAGCGTGATCGACGCCTCGGCCGTCGTCACCGGCGAGAGCACGACGCCGACGATGCCCCGCGCGCGCAGGATCTGCTCGAGGCGGCGATCGGTCATGCCCTCGTCGTTGGTCCAGAACTCCTCGAGTTCGAATCCCAGCTGCAAGGCCCGCCGGCGCGCCCCGGCCAAGACGGAGCGGAGAAACTTGTCCTGCCGCGACTGCTGGCGCGTCGTGTGCACCCACACGAACGCCAGACGTTCCTGGGCCGCCGCCGCCCGCCCGCCGCGGATGTGCGCCATCAAGCTGGCGATGCGGGGATTCGGGCGATACCCGAGCTGCGTCGCCGCCTCGAGCACGGCCGCCCGGGTCTCCGCGGAGATCTTCGGGTGCTGACGCAACGCGTAGGATACGGTCGCCAGCGACACTCCGGCGCGCCGGGCGATCGCGCTGAGCGTGACGGGGGTGGGCAGTTGGTTCGGCATGGGGCCGCAGGGCGCGAGGCGCCCCTCACGATTCGCAATCACCGGGTGGTGTAAAGCTGCGACGACGGGCCACCGGCCGCGCCAGCCTCCCGGTCACGCTTCCGGCCAAAGCCGCGCCACGAGCCGCCCGATGACTCGGTCCAGCCGCGTGGCGAAGACCAACCACACGACGGCGAGCGCGACGAAGCACGCCGTGCCGAGCTGCGTATAGCTCGCCGTGATCTGTGTCTCCCGCCAGCCGTGGTCCTTGAGGATGTTCATGTCGCCGCCGCCGTCCTCCTCGCCGTGAATCATCGAGCCGTAGGGGATCAGCTCCTTGAACGTGGCCACCTGATGCCAGAACCACGCGATGTTCAGCAGGGTCGATGCGCCGAGGAAGCCCGTGACGTAGCGGCACGCGCCCCAGCGGAATTTTTCCGGCAACTGCACGTAGAACAACGCCAGCAGCGTCGCGCTGAGATAAAATTCCCCGCCGATGCCGCCCCACGCCATCCATTGGTCGAAGCGGTGCTCGGGCATCTGCCAAGTCATGTAGACCTGCACCGGCACGAGGGCCACGGGCAGGAGGATCGCCCAGATCTTCCGCTCGCGCCACCCGGCCCACGCCATCACGCCGAAGAGAAACAGCACCCCGAAGTAGACGAACGTGGCCTTCTCCGGCGCGACGTTCGTCCAGCCGATCGGCAGCGGCAGCGCGCGGTAGCCGCTCATCCACGCGACCGTCGCATGGCCGAACTCGTGCATCCACACGTGAAATCCTTTCAGGAAAAACCCGAACGGACTCGCGTTCACCGCCGCCGCGAGGAGCAGGAGCAACGGCAGCGCCGTCGCGTTCACGAGCCAGGAGTCGAACGACAGCGGGTTGAACAACTCCGACCGCGCGTCCTTCGGCGGCGGCACGTAGACCGGCCCGCGCGGCGCGGGCGCGACCGCGTTTTCGCTCAGCGGACGTCGCTCCGTCGCCGCATCCCGGTAGCCCGCGACCTCCGGGCGCGGGTGGCTGGCGACCGCAGGCAACGCCTCTTCTCCCCGTGCCCGGAGGTCACGGGCTACCTGCGCCTCGCGCCGCCGGAGTTCCGCCGCGAGCGCCTCGTAGGCGGTGCGGAGCTCGGCCTTCTGCGCGTCGGTGCCGGCCTTGATCAGCGCGAAGGAGCGTTGCAGATGCGCCCGCTCGAGCGTCGCCGACGTTACGTCCGGACCGACGCCCAGCACGGCGCAACAGCGTTGGAATTCGCGCTCGTCCACGGCGCGCGACGAGAGCAGCGCCCGGGCCGCGCCGCGAGGCTTTTAACTCCGCCGGCTCCGGCGGGTTCGCAGTTCACAAGCGCGGACAAATCCGCCATCGGTGGGGACTCTTGAAAGATCCCGCGCACACGAAATCCGTCACGCTGCTCCTCCTCGCCGCCGTCTGCTGGAGCCTGGGCGGCGTGCTCATCAAGTGGGTGCAGTGGTCGCCGCTGGCGGTGGCGAGCGGCCGCGGCCTCATCGCGGCGCTGTTCCTCACGTTGGTCTGCGCACGGCGGTTGCACTTCACGTGGTCGCCCGTGCAACTCGGCGCGGCGGTGGCGTATGCACTGACGACGGTGACGTTCGTCGCCGCCACGAAGCTCACGACGGCGGCCAACGCCATCCTGATCCAATACACCGCGCCCGTCTGGGTCGCGCTGTTCGGCGCGTGGTTTTTGCACGAGCATCCGCGTCGTGGCGATTGGGGCGTCATCGGCCTGGTGTTCGTCGGCATGGGCCTGTTCCTCTACGACGGCCTGAAATTCAGCGGCGTGCTCGGCAACGTGATCGCCATCGCGAGCGGCGTGACGTTCGCCGCGCTCGTGTTGCTGCTCCGCAAGCAGAAGGACGGCTCGCCCATCGAATCGATCATCCTCGGCAACGTGCTGGCGTTTCTCATCGGCCTGCCGTGGCTCGTGCAGGCGCCGCCGCTCCCGCTCGACGGCTGGCTCGCGCTCGGCGCGCTCGGCACGGTGCAACTCGGCATCTCCTACCTGCTCTACGCGCAGGCGGTGAAGCACGTCACCGCGCTCGAAGCGGTGCTCATCCCCGTCATCGA
>JACCDX011440011.1_pt1 | contig 12534 bp, 7 predicted proteins | sample 7449681 | NCBI WGS metagenome assembly JACCDX01 (sample SAMN15323450, study PRJNA562643) | freshwater metagenome | isolation source: river surface water | place: USA:Blue River Watershed | collected 2017-08-18
ACCAGCTTTTTGTATGTCGGAAACTTTATTCCTATCTCTTCTTCTTTTTCGCTGTTGTTTGGATTGTCCAAGAAAGAGATTCCATAGACGTTAGTCCTTGATACCCCGTTTTGGTCTTCTACTGTGTAATACCACAAGATAGCGTTGAACTCAAAGTCGTTAGGCGGAGTGTTATTTACTTGCAGCGCGTTGAACTGGTCGAAATTGGTCACTTTCCTGTTGGCGATGTTCATCTTTACGTAGTGCCTTGGATCAAAGTCTATTCCAAGCCCGTCGATAGTCTGAGGAGTCACTATAGGATTGTTTATGTCTCCTTTTACTCCAAAGTAGTTTCCGCTTCTTCTAAGAACGTCTCCAGAAGAAGTCTCGTAGGTAAAGTCTAGCGTGTCGAATTGCCCAAAATATGATCCTGGATAGCTCTGCGGCGAGCTGACGATAGGAGAATTGAAAAGCTCCGCGCCCATTATCTCTGTCTGGTATTGGCTCGGCAATATAGGGAATATCAAGTTTGGCTTGTAGTTCACGTCGTAGTTGGTCCTAAACAATATGTCAGGAGTCATTCCTGTATGGTCTGGAATATGAGCGTAGACTTCGGTGTATGCCCTGTTTGCTTCTTGCACGTTGCTGACTCCGTTTATCTCTCCTAAATACTGAACAAGCCTGTGATAGACAAGCTCTGCCTGGCCAGTATACTCGATAGTCCTAGAAAGTGTCGAGTCTATGTCGACTATGACTCTTTGTCCTGCAGTCGCTCCAGGCGCTGCTATGTCCAATATCTTTGCAAATTGTCCTGCCAAGGTTCCTGCGTCTTGGAAATTGTCTCCGCCGCTGTTTCCATATATTAGAGAATTGCCGACGTTGAATATCCTGATAGTGTCTCCGACTCTGAAATTCGTCAATCCGTTGAACTCGATCTCCATCTTTCCGTTTATGTCGGCGCTTTCGTAGAAATACCTCGCGTCCCACTCTATGACTTCTCTTTCTTTCCAAAGGTATTCTGGAAAATAAGCGTCGTCGTTAAGCTTGTTGCTTTGAAACTCTGATAGGTTGGCAAAATACTCGTCTTGCGGAATAGCAGGCTCGAAGTCTATGACGTTAAGGCTCTTGCACCATTTGAAGAACAATTTCTCGCTTGTGGTCTCTAGCGCGTTGGTGTCGTAGTAATACTTTGAATTGTTAAGCCTGCTCTCTCTTATCACCACTTCTTGGTTGGCTACGTAGTTTCTAAGAGACTCTACTATCTGGTCTGAAAATCCAGCAGGAGGCGTCGCGTTCACCGACCTTCTAAAGGCGCTTTGGAAGTCGAATCTAATTGGCTTAGACTGCGTTCCTGCCGTCAAGTTCTGAGAAGGAAAGTTAAGAAGCGCGTATTTAGAGAAATACATCTTGTAGTTTGCGTTTTGATACGCTGCCGATATGTCTTCTGCCGCGCCCGGAAAGGCGTAAAAGGAGGTTCCTTTTGGTTTTAGACTTTTATATAAAGGACATGAAGCCATAATTTATATATATTTTTAGTTTTGATTATATATAAAAAAAAGATATTCCCATTGAGAATAATATGGTAAAAATAAATATAAAATAATTCTGCCTAGCTGCCTATTCTCCAGCCTCGCCTTCTGGCTCTTCTGCCGCTGGCTTTTCCTCGGCAAGAAGCTTGACCGCTTCTTCTATGGCCTTTTGAGTTCCTTTTATTAGGTAGTCATAAAGACCAATGGCGTTTATGTCGCTTGGCGCGTTTCCAAAAAACTTCAAGTCGTTCAATATCTCGTCTATGTCGTTTCTGAATTTCAAATAAAAGTCATAAAGGTCAGAATCGTTTATAAGGCCTTCTATCTTTACCTCGTCTGGCTCTTTTGCGAATTTGTCGACAAACGAATCGAACTCGCCGCCGCTATTCTCGATAGTCTTCTCGATCATAGACTTTATTTCGCTTTTTATCTCGGTGTATTTAGACGAATCGACTTTTGTTTCTTCGTTCGCCTCTTTTATGAATTGCAAGTACTTTTTTACCATGATGTATATATTAAATTAAAATGTTATTTTTTATCCCCAATTCGCGTTGAAGACTCCGTTGTACCATATTCCCGACTCGAAAACGCCTTCCTCGAATATACCGTTTGTCCATATTCCAGTCTTCCAATTCGCGTTCTTGAAGCTGCTTACTATCTTTAGCCCTGTGTCTATTCCAGGCGCCTTGTCGCCAATCTGCGCGCCGATCGCGTCAGAATATCCAAATTGTATTTCCCAATCGTATAGATGGCCTATGTTCACTCCGCTAGTGTTCTCTATAGAAAGCGTCCAGTCGCCGTTCGCGTATTGCGTGGTTCCGACTAGATTTGAGAAGTTCGCGTAATTGTGCTTGCCAATCAGCGATCGCTTGGTCATGTCGTCAGAATAAAGAATCTGGCAGTTGTCTGCGCTGCTTTGCGTTCCTAGCTTCATTCTAAAAGATCCGTCGTATATTGGCTTACCTGAATCGAACGACGGCAAGCTTTGGTCGTATGAAAACAGCGATGCTGTCATTCTTGTGTCTCCATTGCCTTCGTTGAATTCTTTTAGGCATATTGTTTGTCCGCTCGGAGAAGAAAGGCTTATCCTTAGCGAGCCTATTCCAGAAGACCTGATTTCAGATACTCTAAAATAGAAGTATCTATTCGGATCAAGCCCGGTAACGACATGCGAATACACCGCGCCAACCTCGTATTGAGCGTAATAGTTCGAGAACAGATGATCCTCTGATATGTCTATCCTGTATCCGTATATCTCGTCGCTTGTAGAATACAAAGTGCCTGTCGATATGCTCAAAGAGCTTATCTCTGCTCGCGTTATTGGATCAAGAACTCTTTCTTTTGCCTCGTATGCAGATCCGTAATCGGTAATCATCGCAGTGTTTAGAACGTATTTTAGAGGCACGTTACTTGTTACAGAAGATCCTGGTCCAGTGTATAAAGCAGGAACGAATCCCCAGTGAAGCGTTATGGTTCCCGCAGCGCTTGATTTCCTTGCGCCTATTATGTTTTGTGAAAAGAAGTCGCTTTGCATTGTCAAAAGAGGCTCGCCTGGATATGTCGATGTCGGTATTATCACGCCAACAGTCGTTCCTGACGGGAAAGTCGGGGCGGTTGTTTTGTATTGGGCGATTGGAGTGTATTTTTCCACTATCTTGTTTTCGGTAGAAAGCCTTATCTTCGCTTTTACGTCTTTTATCGTCTCGCTTACTCCAGACGTCGTTATAGTATTTGTTATTATAGAGTTCGCGCTGAACGTGGCGTTTATGCCAAGCTGCTTTTTTCTATAAGACGCAAACCTTCCGCTAAACTCGCTTATGCTGGTCGCCACGTATACTTCTGTCAATTTGTTTATGCTGTCTTCCGCTGCATAAAGGACGACATGCTTCTTAGGCTCTTCGTCGCTTCCAAACGCTGCAGAAAGCTCGCTTGTCGCGCCGTTGTCTATTATATAGATCTCGTCGCCTATGTTGAACTTGAATATTCCGTTAAGCACGAAAGAGTTGTTGTTCTCGTTCATTCCTATTATCTGTATGTCTTCCAAGATTCCGCCATGCCAAGTTCCAGACTTGAAGTCTATGTTGTATGCTATTCCGCCATAGAAGTCGCCAGACATCCATTGCCCAGTATGCCATATAGAATACTTGTGCGTTTCCGATACGTCCGGTATGCTGCCAAGGCTAGAGAAAAAGCTTCCGCTTATCCATTTTCCGCCATGCCAAGTCGCCGTCCTCGAATTGTAGGCTTTCGTTCCAAACCTAGACGCCGCGCGCTTCGACTCGAAAGAGCCGTTATACCACATTCCGTTCTCGAAGTCTCCGCCATTCCACACGCCGTCGATCCAATAAGAAGAATCCCCGTCTGTGTTGAATATTCCTCCGTTCCAAGTTCCTGCCACCCAGATTCCTCCGATAAACCTTCCTCCGTTCCAAGTTCCGTCGTTCCAAGTTCCGCTGTTCCAAACGCCAGCGTTCCAATCTCCGTCATAGAACCTTCCGCTTATCCAAGTTCCGTCGTTCCAAGTTCCTCCGAACCATCTTCCTGTATGCCAAGTAGACTGGAATTCGTCTGAAGAAGTCTTGTCTATCTCTATGGAAATCTTCTTGTCTTTTATCATTTTAGAGTTCCAAGTTCCTGCATACCAATCTCCCATCTTCCAAGTTCCCGATATCCAAGTTCCACCAAACCATCTTCCGCCTTCCCAGATTCCTTTATACCACTGAAGGTCTGCCTTTTCGTCTAGCCCGATTACCGCGCCAGAAACCTCTGCTTCCAAAAGCCAAGGATATCTCAGCGAAACCGTTTCTATGTTTAGCCCGTCGATCAGCTTGAACCTGTATTTTTCGAAGTCGACGTCTACTAGCCTAAACTTTCCGTTTTCAAGCTTTGTGTTTTCCACGCCTAGCTCTATCGCTATCTTTCCTTTTTTGTCCAATCCTACGTCTATCAAGTCTACTGGCTGGAAGTTCAAGAAAGGATCTTTCTTTACATGCCTTGCGTATCCAGTGTCCGATCCTACGAACGGCTCGTTTCCGTATGGAAGGTCGACCGCGAAGTCGTATTCGCCGTATACCTCTGTCACGACTCTGTAGCCAAAATAGTTTTGGTTCAATTCTGCAGAAGACTGCGATCCTCCGTTGAAGTCAAGCACTACTCCGTCATTTTTAGAAAGCATGTGCTTTTCCGAGCAGGTTATGAAAAGCTGCCCGCCGAAGTCTACCGTGTTGGCGATAGGAACGTTGAAGTCTCTGTCAAGCCTTGTTATGTTCATCGCCAGCTCGTTTTTGTAGTCTATGTACATTATGGCGCTAAGCGCGTCTACCGTTTCCGAGTCAGACAAGAATATCTTCGCGTAAGAGTCTGTCGGAACTTTGTAGTTAAGCTCGCGCTGGTAGTTCTTGTAGCCAAGCTCGTCGCTAGCGATATGCTTCGTAGAAAGCTTTGCCTTGTGCATGTTGTTCATTTCCTGCAAGTCTTCGCTTATCTGCTGCAAAGACCTTCTAGACGATATGTCTATGGTTCCGTTGCTTAGCGAAGTGTTTAGCTGGAAGTTCAGCCTTTTGTGGAATTCTATGGCATAGGCGTTGAGGCCTGTCCCGTCTACGTTCTCTATCTTGTATTTGTTCATAACAAGAAGCCTTTCTGTCGAGTAGGTATTCGAAGCTGCTGGCTGGTATATCGAAACGTCGACAAAAGTGTTTATCAGCAAGCTTTCCCATTCTAGCTTAAGCCCTTCTCCAAAAAGCAGCTTGTTTCCTGTAGTCGCGGACTGCGTTATTCCTGCATAGTCGATATAGGCGTTTTTGGCTCCAAGAGATCCTAGCGGGATTTCTTTGTATACCGGCATCGCCAAGTATTCTTTGGTCGCGTAGAAAGTTGCGTTTTGGTCGTCTTTGTTTATTCCTTCTAGATAGTCTAGCAGGTTGTATGTCGCGGTATAGCCGAACTTCAAGAATCCGCCTGTGTATGCCATCTCTTTGGAATAGCTGCCATATGAAGCAGACAGATACTTGTAGGTTCTCGTATAGACGTTAGTCGCCAGGTTGTAGTAAGAGGTAAGGCTGTTGAACTTTGGCTCTATCGACAAGTCGTATTTCATATAGGAAGCAGAGGCAGTTATCTGCATCTTGTATGCGTTTCCTATCGGGTGCTGGTTGAAGTTGTAGACAAGCTCTTCTATTTCCGAATACCTGTTAAGGTTTGTTATAGTGGCCTTTGATTCCGAAATCGTTTCTCCGGCGTTCTGTATCAAGTCAGCTATCATCGTCTGGTTGAACTCAGAATACATATAGACATATTTCGATCCGGCGTTTGTCCATACCTTGTTTACTATGAAATTCCCGTCTACCACGCCGCTTTCTATCCTTGCTACGTCTCCCGCGACATAGTCATAATTCAAAGAAGGCACTTTCAGTATGATAAGATAGTCGTAAAGATAAAGCTTTATAGGAGCAGGGTCGATTGGAGCGGATATCGCCAATCCGTCGACGATCGAGTATCTGCTGGCGTATTCTCCTGTGTTTGGAGATCCTGCCGAGTATTCTTGCACAAAGCTTGGAGCAAGCTTTTTGATGTCGTCTAAGCTGTTGCTGATTATGCCTTTGTAGAGGCTTATCTTGTTTAGCTTAGGCTGTCTGCCTCCTGTATAGCTGCCATATCCTGGCGTGTTATTCCTTGGAGTCATGCCCCAGTAAGAGAAAGTCGTAGAGATCAAAGCCATGCTTCCCGTGATTCCGCTTGTCGCGTATTCGTTCAAAGGATATTCGCTGTAGTATTCGAACGTCTTCTGCGCGTCGGTCCAATAAGTAATCCAGTTGCACTCTGACTGTGTCATCATGCTAGGCGCGGTGGCTCCGTATACTATAGGCCCGAATCCTACCTCGAATAGGTATTCTTCGCTTTTTGTTCCAGACAGCTGTCCGTCAGCTCTTTTCTGGAAGGCGCTTTCCACGCTGAATGTCACCGAATTCGGCATCCTGTAGTCTCCTTGGTCGGTAAACCAGTTTAGCTTGGCAGCTACGTCGTAGTCCATAAAAAGAAGCTTGGACTTTAGCCTGTCTTCAAAATTGTCGTCTAGAAGGCCGAAGCTCATCGTTCCGCCATAGTTGGCAGATCTTAGCAAAGAGTTGTTTCCTGCTATTATAAGCTCGTTTTCTTCGTAGTCGAATATCTCGTTTGCGTATAGAGTAGATTCCAATGTCGCGTAAGTTCCTGCGATCGTGTTGGAATATGTGTTTCCTACTCCTATATACTTGAAGTCTTTTATGTCGAACGAATACAGCCCGTCTTCCGCGGTGAAGTAGAAGTTGTCTGTGTTCGACTGCCTTGCTATGTTTCTTATGTCGCCATAGCTTTTTCCAAAGTCTAGGTATAGAAAGTCGAAGTCTGTCGCGCTGTTCATGTCGTATGCTATCAGGTTGCCGTTGTTGGCCGCGATAAGCATAAGGTCTTTTGTTTCTGCGGTGGCTTGAGTGCTTCCAAACGAATAGCTTAGGCCCCAGGCTATAGTAGTCTTGCAAAGGTCGTTTATTCCTTCTACAAGCAAATGCTCGTCGTCGTCGTCGATTTCTTTGAATATCCTTCTTTTTAGCGCGGTCCATCCAGACTGGTCTTCGTACATTTCCAAAAACACTCCGTTTTTTCCGCCTACATAGAACCTGCTTGCGTCCGCGAACAGAACTTTTGTGTAAGAGTAAGGCGCGAAGTCTGCTATCTTTAGCCTGCTCCATTTCTGCCCGCCGTTGGTCGTTATGAATATAGAGTTGAACTCTCCTACAGCGGCTCCTCTAAGGTCGTTGAAGAACGATACCGAAGTAAGTCCCGACATAGTGTCGACTGCGGCTCTTTCTATAAGGAAGTCATGCTTTCTCACTTTTAGAAGCGTAGAGTCGTCTCCGCATACCCAGTAGTGGGTAGAGGTCTGCGATATGCTTCTTAGGTTGACTTTGTATTTGTTGTTTATTATGTTAGACGTTCCTTGAAGGCCTGAAAGGTTTTGAGTGTTTAGAATGACTCCAAACTCTCCTACCGCGATAGTCCTAGGAGGTATGCTGTATGTTATTCCTTCTATCTGATAGGACTGCGTTCCATGCTTTATGACGTCGTAGTAGTTTATCTCGAAAAGGTTGTTGTAGTCGACTCTGTTCCTAAGCATCCAGTTTTTGTTTTCTTGAAAAGCCATCGATTCGTTCGATCCGCCAATAGGGAAATATCCGGTAGGCAGCCTTTTCAAGTGGAATTGCTTTCCTGCGTTCAATGCGCCCATATCTACGTGAACGCTGTTTCTAACGCAGTTGGAATAGTCGTCTAGCAAGGTTTCTCTTACAAGCCTTTTGCCGTCATACGAGTATATTCCGTTTTCGCTGTTATAGTATTCGTAAGTCTTCGTTCCGCCAAGGTCTTCTATCAATATGTATTCTCCTAGAGAAGGATCTGGCTCGAACTCGCTAATAGTAGTTATTGTGTTCTTTTGGTCTTTTACAAGTATCTTGTGGCCGCTTCTAAGAAGAACGCCGTCTATCACTATAGATGCGGAATTCTGAAGAATGTCTATCTGCTCGGTGGTCGCCACGTCTGCGTGGTGGTAGTTCTTCACAGAATCTTTTATAAGCCTGTCTGCGGTAAAAAGCGTCTTTAGCGTCAGTCCGTATTCCGCGATGAACTTGGTGTAGTACTCGTATGAAGTGTCTTCGGAGATTCCCATTGGGTTCTTCGCAGGAGCGGCGGTTTCGCTGTATTGCGATCCAAGCGGGCTTACATACCAGCTTTTTGGCTTCCATTCTCCTAGTATGTCATAGATGTTGTCTAAGTCGTTTACTGGCATGAAAGCAGCTCCGCTTAGTATTCTCGAATAGAACCTGGTCGCCGACAATTCTTGCTTTAGAAGGTCGAAAGAGCTTTTTGCAAGGCTGTCGCTAGACAAAGACCATTTTCCAAAATTACTGTTGTATATCCACATATTTTTTTATTTCTTTACTTTTAGTTCCCATACTGCTGTCTTGCTGTCAACCAAAACGCTGCTTTTTACTATAGATACTTTAGACTTTTTCAATATTTTCTTTATTTCTGCGACAAAATCCTCGTATTTGTATATGTCGTGCAAATAGTCTGCTATATCTATCCTATAGCTTTCGTTTTCAGAGAATATAAGGTCGTATATCAGGTCGTCCTTGGCTTTCATCTAAAATGATATTTTTTTATCGTATATATTAAAAACTTTATAGCCCATTTAATGTAGGAAAGGTAAAAAGGATATTTCAATATATAATAAAAAAAGAAATATTAAAATGGCGAGAGAAAAACGAGATTTTAGAAGCGAGGTTGATGAAGGAGTCAATGAGCATGAGCATCGCAAAAACATAAGAAGAAAGAATTCGCTTTCTAAAGAAGAATTCCAAAAGTGCAGCGTCCAGCTGACGCCAAAGCAGAACGAGCTTTACAAAGGCATAAGAAACAACATTCTTAGCGTCGTCCACGGCCCTGCAGGAACTTCAAAGACTTTCTCGACTTGCTACACAGCGCTAGCGCTGCTTGCTGACAAGAAGATCGAAAAGATAATCATAACAAAGCCTATACAAGAATCCGGCGAAAACCTTGGATTCCTTCCAGGAACTATGGAAGACAAGCTTCATCCTTACAGGCAGTCTTACTACAACTCTTTTTGCAAGATAATCGGAAAGCAAACGACAGACTTCTTGTTCTCTACAGAAGAAATCGTATTCGAGCCGCTTGCATACATGAGAGGATCTACCTACGACAACTCGATAATGCTTCTAGACGAGTGCCAAAACGCCAGCATCAAGCAGCTTATGCTTTGGGTAACAAGGCTTGGAAAGGATTCTAAAGCAGTAATGATGGGAGACACCTCTCAATACGACGTAAAGAAAAGAGACTCTGGATACAACGACTTCATCAAGCTAGTAGAAGGAATGAACGACCTGATGCTTTTTGAGTTCCAAAACACAGACATCGTAAGAAACAAGTTCTTGATAGAGATTGCCAACAGATACGACAAATACCGTTCTGAAAACGAATAAAGAAAGGCCGCTTTTTGAGCGGCCTTTTTATTTAATCTTCGTCGTCTTCATACCAGTCTGGCTCCGGCTCTGGCTCTTCTTGCCTTTCTACGGCGCCGCTGCTCTGCACAAGCGTATAGTCAAAGCTGTATTCCGCAGAATTGGAAAACCGCTTCTTTGCCACGTTGTATAGCTTGAACGTGTCCAGATAAGGATAGTGCTCTTGCGAAGAATTTTCTAGCTTCACGTATAGAGACATCCTTGAATGCTTGCCTTTTCCTAGGTCAAAGCTTCTTTCAGACCTAGCGCTTTGCTCCCATTTAGAGATATAGCCATGGTCGAACGCCCAGTCTTTGAAGAATTCCACGTCATGGTCATAGAAAGAATATATCCTGTCCATGAACTTGTATTCCAAAGAATTGTCGCCATGGTCTTTGACGCCATGCCAAAGCAAGGCTCTTGACCTTACCTTTCCTGCTTCGTCAAAGAAAACAAGCATCTTTATCTTGTCAGAGTTGTCTGCGTAAAGCCGCAAGAAGCGGTTTCTCTCCGGCTGCCTCATGCAAGAGTTCCAAAGGCTGCCATATCTTCCGCCTTCGCAGTGATAGCTGTCTTCTCTGTAGTATTTCAATATGTCTTCGCCTTCGACTACTTTCAGCCTAGACTCGTCTCTAGAGAAATATGACTTGAAGGAATTTACGAACTTTTCTATCTGCGGCTCTGTTATTTCGTAGGTCTTTATAGAATACTCGTTCAAGAACTTCTTCAAGAACCTTCCGATCTTTGTCGGAGTCCTGCATTTGTTGTCCCATGGGTCTTCCACCTTTTCGAATTTAGAAGCAGGCAAGAAGCAAACCGTGTCTATATTTTCGTCTGCCTTAGAAACAAAGCTTCCTTCAGGAACGATAAGCCTAGAATCTCCGTTCAATAGTATTTGCGCTATTATAGAGCTTCTTGAAGAAAACTCTAAAAACGCCTGCATTTTGTTGTCGAATTTAAGCATGTGGAATTTTATATATAGTTTATGAAGTTTATACTAGAGTTCAATTCTTATAAAAAGCCAGCCTACAAAGCAGGCGACATAGTTCTTGTCGAGTATTGGTATCTTGACGAGCCGTCTTGCGATCCGCGACTGCACAGAGAGTTTCCTTACACTCCTGTAAAGATACTTGAAAAGCTGTCAAGAGTTTCTTTCAAGGTAAGCCATGACGTTCCTGGATCGAAAATAAAGAACGCTCCAGACGAGATTGTCAAGACGACTGACATTATTGATTTAGCTCGCTGATATACTCGACTAGATAGTCGTAGAAAAGCTTGTCGTTCTCGATAGAAAGGTCTAGATACTGGTTCTTTATCACTTCTAGCTCGTGTATCGTCAGCTTAGACCCAACAAACTTAGACATTATCCATTCATAGTCGCTTTGCCCTGCGGCGGATTTTGGCGATATCTCTACAAGCTCGCTGCCGTTGTCATAGTATGACTTGCCGATCTTTGATCCTACTTCTTCATGCTCGGAATATCCAGAGTCTTCGTCGTCCCATCCTGGCGCGTCGCTATATCTCTTGTAGTCGTCGGTATCGTCATACCAGTCGCTGTGGTATCCATAGTCTTTTCCATATCCGCGTCCATATCCGTTTCCTCTGCTGCCGCCTTTTCTAGACTTTCTCTTTCCTCTGCCATATGCTTCGTATCCGTTTTCTATGGCGTCATAGTAGCTTGAAGAAGAAGACTTTCTTTCTGGCGCGTTAGGATCTCTTTCTGTCGGAAGGTTTTCCCAGTCTACTTTCAAGCAAGCTTCTGCCAACTTCTCTAGATGCTCTATGTCTTGCGACTCGCTTGTCGTGTGCTCTTTGTAATAGCCAACAGACACGTTTGTGCACTCTGGAATGATGTCGACAAACTCAGCAGAGTCTGTGTATACGCCGCCATCGTCTTTTTTGTAAGACATGCCGCTTTTGTTCAGCTCTGCCGCCAAGGCATCTCCAAAAGAGTCTGAGCAGCATCTTGACCAAGACTGGTGAGTGATTATAGATCCTACGTCGCGTCGGTCGAAAGAGATTATCCTGTCGTATTTTCCTTTGAAGTCAGACACGGAACTTGCCGCTTTTCCAGAGCCGATGCAGCCAACTTCTTCGCCGATGAAGAAGTAGTATAAGCCAGGAACGTTGTTCTTGATCATCCAAAGCATAGTAGTTACTCCTGCCTTGTCGTCTGCGCCTAGGGTAGTAGTTCCGTCAGTCTTGATCATTTTTCCTTCGATGACATGGCTGACCTTGGTGTATTCTTTTGAAACTGTGTCTAAGTGGCTGGCGAAGATAGTCCTGCTTTCTCCTACTTGATAGAAGAAGTTTCCATGGACGTCTTTGACGATTTCTCTAGGGAATATTCGTTGCTTTATCATGCTTCTGACTAGCTTGTCTTCATGGCCGTATGGGTAGGTCATAGAAGTAAGCTTGATAAAAGTATCGAATATGAATTTTGTAGCTCTTCCCATTTTCTTTTTGTTTGTTTGTCTTACAAAGATAATCAACTTTTTAGCAAAAAACAAGCAAAGGAAAATATATTTTGTATATATACCTATAAGTTCGCGAAACTTATGTCAGGCTATTCCGGGTAGCCTTTGAGATTTAGAAATGAATCAAGATATAAGTTAAAAACAAAAAGAATAAAAATGGCAAAGAAAGCTAAAAGCAACCATGTCGAAAAGCCAAGCGCATGGGTAGTTTCTTCTGACAAAGGAAGAAAATCGATCAAAAACGGCAAAGTCTATCTAAAAGACAAAGAAGAGTTTCAAATAGAGCTTTTCAACCCGCTAACAGACTGCGTGCTTGCAGACATCAAGCTAAACGGAAACACAATATCACAAGGAGGGCTAGTAATCAGGCCTGGCGAAAGATTCTATCTCGATTGTTTCATTGACGACAAAAAGAAGTTTGTTTTCAATACTTACGAAGTCGAAGATTCACTAAGTACAAAAGTAGCAATCTCTAAAAACGGAATGCTGGAAGTC
>JACCDX010222366.1_pt1 | contig 12530 bp, 9 predicted proteins | sample 7449681 | NCBI WGS metagenome assembly JACCDX01 (sample SAMN15323450, study PRJNA562643) | freshwater metagenome | isolation source: river surface water | place: USA:Blue River Watershed | collected 2017-08-18
CCCGAACAGGACCGTGAAACGACTTCGCGCCGATGATAGTGCTGCAACCAGTGTGAAAGTAGGTCATCGTCAGGCTACCCATTGAAAAACCCCCAGTCAGAAATGACCGGGGGTTTTTGCTTTTAAGCTTCGATGTTTTCTTGGGTTGTGCAAAGAATCATCGAAATCCGCCGACGCCGATTCGGCATTCGGGCGGCTTTGAATAACCGGCAGAACGAACCTTCTCATCCAGCGTAAATTCAATCTGGAACCAGCGGCACAGCGGCGTATCGTAGCGATAGCTCCAGACATAGCCGCGATCGCGCCCGAGCAGATACACATCCCGGGAAAGACCGATCAGATCGACCACCTGCGTCTGATCCATCCCCGGTGAAATTTTTTCGAAAGCCTCTTCGGTCAGCAGCTGTCGAAAACCGGAAACCCTTCCGCGATCGTCGAAATACACCGAATAGGTATGTTTTCCGAACGGTCCACGAGGAAAGTCCAATCTTCGCGCCGTCTCGATCTCCGCGGGCATGGGCTTCGGATTGCCGAGCGCGCGGATTGTCTCTTCTTTGGACAGGCCAATGTAGGCTTGATTGGGCGCGTAAGCCGTGCATCCGCTGGCTAACAGCGCTGCCAATATACCCATGTTCCGGAGAGTCCCGGTAGCACCTGCGTTCATGTCTTGCACTCCTTGGGCGAATTCGCGATAAAGCACGGCTTTATATTGCCAACCGAACTGCTCGGTTTTTTCTGACCATGACCTGCCCGGTTTTTTCGGACCACGTTAATTTGGGATTGAATCGCTATTGATCCTCTTGGGTTTTTCGGGCAGGCGGTCGGCACCGCTGCCGACCGCCTGCCGGAATAAGCAACGGGCGCTGTCAGCGCAGCGGCGGGCTGGCCAGGAAACGTTCTGCCAGCCTGACCCAGTAGCTCGCTCCTATCGGCAGCAAATCATCATTGAAATCATAACTCGGATTGTGCAGATTACACGGGCCGAGCCCGTGCCCGACATCCCGGTGAGCCCCATCGCCGTTGCCGATGAAGACATAGCAGCCCGGCTTCTCCAGCAGCATGAACGCAAAGTCTTCCGAGCCCATCGTCGGCTCGACATTCGTCAGCACGCCCGCCTCGCCGACAACTTCCTTCATCACCTCGGTCGCGAACTGCGTCTCGATGAGGTGATTGATCAGCGGGGGGTAATTCCGGGTAAAGCGGAATTCGACCGTTGCATTGAACGCTGCGGCAGTATGCTCTGCAATCTCGCGCATGCGACGCTCGATCATGTCCAGCACCGGGATCGTGAATGTGCGCACGGTGCCGATCATGTTTGCGGAATCCGGCACGATATTCGTCGCACTGCCCGCATGGATCTGGGTGATCGACAGTACGGCTGAATCGATCGGACTGGTATTGCGCGAGACGATGGTCTGCCAGCTCTGCGCTATCTGCACCGCCACCATGATCGGGTCGATGCTCATGTGCGGTTGGGCCGCGTGCGACCCCTTGCCCTTGATGATCAGTTCGAATTCGTTCGACGAAGCCATCATCGGTCCCGGCACCACACCCATGGAGCCGGCGCCGGCGCCCGGCCAGTTGTGCATGCCGAATACAGCCTCCATCGGGCATTGCTCGAACAGGCCGTCATCCATCATCGCTTTCGCGCCGCCAGCGCCTTCCTCGGCCGGTTGGAAAATCACGTAGACCGTACCGTCAAAATTCCGGTGCCTGGCGAGGTAATGCGCAGCGCCCAGCAGCATCGTCGTGTGGCCGTCATGTCCGCACGCGTGCATCTTGCCGTCATTCTTCGATTTGTGCGGGAAGGTATTGTGTTCCTGCAGCGGCAGAGCATCCATGTCCGCGCGCAGGCCGACGGAACGCGAACTGTCGCCGTTCCTGATCACGCCGACCACGCCGGTACCGCCCAAGCCGCGGACGACGGGAATTCCCCACTCGGTCAGCTTCTGCGCGACCAGCTCGGCGGTCTGCACTTCTTCATAAGACAGCTCAGGATTCGCATGAATCGCCCGCCGAATCTCCTTGAGCTCGGCGTGGAATTGAATGATGGGTTCAATCAGTTTCATGATGGTCTCTTCCGATCCTGTGCGCCTCTGCGGGGGCATAAGGTATAAATGGCTGACAACATACGCAGCCGCCTGTGTAATATTAACCTTAGCCTGTCCCGGCCGAAACTTCGCCGCGGCATTTAACCCTTTTTCTGTGTCGGAGTCGTAGATGAACACCCGGATCGTACATGCTGCCTGCCCCCATGATTGTCCTGACACTTGCGCGATGCTCGTGACGGTTCGCGATGGCAGGGCGACGGAGGTTCGGGGCGATCCGGATCACCCGAATACGGCTGGCGTACTCTGTACCAAAGTGTCCCGCTATGTCGAACGTGTGTACTACCCCGACCGATTGCTGTACCCGCTGAAGCGCATAGGCAGCAAGGGCGAAGGCCGGTTCGAGCGGATCAGCTGGGACGAGGCGCTGTCGACCATTGCAGCGCGCCTGAAGGCCATCGCGCAGCGCGATGCGCGCGCCATCCTTCCCTACAGCTATGCCGGCACGATGGGCGCAGTACAGGGCGAGTCCATGGCAATGCGTTTTTTCAACCGGCTCGGCGCGTCCCAACTGGACCGTACCATCTGTTCCACGGCAGGCGGCACCGGCTACAAATACACCATCGGCGCCAAGATCGGTACCGACACCGAGCAATACGAAAATGCGAAGGTGATCCTTATCTGGGGCGGCAACCCGATCGCCTCCAACCTGCATTTCTGGATGAAGGCGCAGGAGGCCAAGCGACGCGGCGCCATTCTTGTCGCCATCGATCCTTATCGCTCGCTCACCGCCGAAAAATGCCAGCACCACATTGCGCTGATGCCCGGCACGGATGCGGCGCTTGCGCTGGGAATGATGCACATCCTGGTGCGCGACGACCTGCTCGATCATGACTACATCGCCCGCTACACGCTGGGGTTCGAACAGCTCAAGGAACAGGTCGCGGCATGGACACCGCAACATACCGCCGACATCTGCGGCATCCCGGTCGCGCAGCTTGAAATGCTGGCAAGGCTGTACGGCGAGACTGCGATGCGCGGCGAAGCCGCAGCAATCCGGCTCAGCTATGGCGTGCAGCGTGTGCGCGGCGGCGGAATGGCGGCGCGCAATATCGCCTGCCTGCCGGCGCTGGTCGGCTCGTGGCGGCATCCGGCAGGCGGCGTGCTGTTGTCCTCGGGCGAAAGCTATCCCAAACAAACGGCCCGGATGGAGCGGCCCGACCTGATGCCGGCGGATCCGGCGCGGCCGCCGCGCACGATCAACATGAGCACGATCGGTGACGACCTGCTGCGGCCGGCGTCGGCAGCGTTCGGCCCGCAGGTCGAGGCCGTGATCGTCTACAACTCGAACCCGGTCGCGGTCGCCCCGGAGTCAGCCAAGGTGGCTCGGGGGTTCGCACGCGAGGACCTGTTCACCGTGGTGCTGGAGCACTTCCAGACCGACACCGTCGATTACGCCGACATCGTCCTGCCTGCCACCACCCAGCTCGAGCACACCGATGTCCATGCCAGTTACGGCCACCAGTACATCATTGCAAACAATGCCGCCATTGATCCGCTTGGCGAAGCCAAGCCGAACACCGAGATTTTCCGGCTGCTGGCGCAGCGTATGGGATTTGGCGAAGACTGTTTCCGGGACACGGATGACGAACTCGCAGCGCAGGCATTCGATGCCGAACACCCGCGAGCCCGGCAATTCGACTGGCCGCGGGTGAAGGAGCAAGGGTGGATGAAACTCGACATGCCTGCCGCGCCGTTTGCACACGGCGGCTTCCCCACGCCATCCGGCAAGTGCGAGTTCTACTCGGAGCAAATGCTGCGTGCCGGCCTCGATCCCCTGCCGTCCTACACGCCGCCCTACGAGTCGGTGGCCTCGGCACCGGAGCTGGCAAAAAACTATCCGCTGGCCATGATTTCGCCACCGCAAAGGAACTTTCTCAACACCACTTTCGTCAATGTGCAGAGCCTGCGTGCGACCGAAGGGGAGCCGCATCTCGATATTCATCCGGACGATGCTGCAGAGCGCGGGATTGCCGACGGCGACACGGTGCGCGTGTTCAACCAGCGAGGTGAAATGCTGGCCAGGGCGCGTGTCAGCGATGCGCCGCGCAAGGGACTCGTGGTGGCGCTGTCGATCTGGTGGAAAAAGCTGGCGTCAGATGGCAGGAATGCCAACGAGCTGACCAGCCAGCGCCTGACCGACATGGGGCGTGCGCCGACCTTCTACGACGTACTGGTCCAGGTCGAGAAAGCGCGCCCATCCTGAACTGATCATAAAGACCCTGCAATGAAAAGAATCCTGACCGCCCTGTGCGGTGCCTTCCTGATGTGCCTGCTCTCAGGCTGTGCCCAGATGGGATACTACGCGCAGGCGATGCAGGGGCAGATGTCGCTGCTGGCCAGTGCGAAACCCATCGACACCTGGCTGGCCGATCCGAAGGTCGAGGATTCGCTCAAGACCCGCCTGCGGCAGACGCGCGAGATTCGTGCATTCGCCGCCAGGGAGCTGGGCCTGCCCGACAACGGCAGCTACAAGAGTTACGCCGACCTCAAGCGGCCCTATGTGATGTGGAACGTGGTCGCCACGCCGGAGTTGTCGCTCAAGCCGGTGCCGTGGTGCTTCCCGATCGCAGGGTGTGTGGACTATCGCGGCTACTACAGCCGCGAGGCCGCGCAGGCCTTCGCGGACGGCCTGCGCGCGCAAGGACTCGACGTGCGCGTGTCCGGCGTGCCGGCCTATTCGACGCTGGGCTGGTTCGACGATCCGGTGCTGTCCACTTTCATCGACTATCCCGAGGCTGAGATAGCGCGGCTGGTATTCCACGAGCTTGCCCATCAGGTTGCCTACGCGCCGGGTGATTCGCAATTCAACGAGTCCTTTGCGACGGCGGTCGAAGAGGTCGGCGTGGCGCGCTGGCTCGACCGCAACGGCGATGACGCGATGCGCGAGCGCTACCGCCAGTACCGGGAGCGCAAGGAGGATTTCCTCGCACTGCTGGCCCGCCACCGGGATCAGCTGGAGGACAACTTCAGCCGGCCGGCCACGGATGGCGAGAAGCGCGAGCGCAAGCAGCAGATCTTCGAAGCGATGAAGCGGGAATACGAGATCATGAAGGCCGGCCGCTGGGGCGGCTATGCAGGCTATGACCGCTGGTTTGGCGGCGACATGTCGAATGCCCACTTTGCGCTGGCCGCCACCTACCATGAGCTTGTGCCGGCCTTTCGTGGCCTCTATGCGAAGCTCGACGACTTCAGCCGTTTCTATTCCCGCGTGAAGGCGCTGGCAAAGCAGGGCAAGGAGCAGCGCCGGGCCCTGCTTGCCGGCTATGCGCCTGCGGACATCGTTCTCCCCGCACCGGCGACGCAGAGTGTTGCGGCGCGCTGAACAGACAATGCCCGCGATTTCAGCTAGCATCCCTGACAGTCGGCGCAGCAGCCGGCAGGCGCCTGACGCATCCGCATGATGCGGCGTTGGCTTCCGCCACCCGCGCCCAAACCACAAGACAGGGGGCAGCATGGACAAGTTCTGGTTGCGTTCATACCCGGCCGGCGTGCCGGCGGAGATAGACCCGACGTGCTATCGCTCGCTGGTCCACCTGCTGGAAGAGGCCTTCGCGAAGCATGCCCGGCGCAATGCCTATGTCTGCATGGGGCGCTACCTCACCTATGCCGATGTCGATGCCATGTCGAGCCGCCTCGGGGCATGGCTGCAGGCGCAAGGCCTCGGACCGGGCGCGCGCGTTGCGCTGATGATGCCGAACGTGCTGCAGTACCCGGTCGCGCTGGCTGCCGTGCTGCGCGCCGGTTATGTGGTCGTGAACGTGAATCCCCTCTACACGCCGCGTGAGCTGGAGCACCAGCTGAAGGATTCCGGCGCCGAGGCCATCATCATCCTCGAGAATTTCGCACACACGCTGGAAAAGGTGATCGCCCATACGCGCGTCCGCGTTGCGGTTGTCGCCAGCATGGGCGACCTGCTCGGCGCCGCGAAGGGACTGCTCGTCAACTTCGTGGTGCGCAACGTGAAGAAGATGGTGCCGGAGTTTTCACTGCCGCACGCGATACCCTTTAGCCGCGCGCTGAAAGAGGGCGGCACGATGCGGCTGCAGCCGCCGACGCTCGGCCACGCCGACATCGCCTTCCTGCAGTACACCGGCGGCACCACCGGCCTGTCCAAAGGCGCGATGCTCAGCCACCGCAACGTCATCGCCAACCTGCTGCAGAACGAAGCCTGGCTGCAGCCGGCGCTCGACAAGGAACCCCGGGTCGATGCGCTGACTTTTGTCTGTGCACTGCCCCTTTATCACATCTTCGCGCTGACGGTCTGCTGCCTGATGGGCACGCGCCTGGGCGGCATGAACATCCTGATACCGAACCCGCGCGACATCCCGGGGCTGGTGAAGGAATTGGGCAAATACAGGTTCAACATGCTGCCGGCGGTGAACACCCTCTACAACGCGCTGCTGAACCATCCCGGTTTCGCGAGTCTGGATTTCTCCGCGCTCAAGCTCTGCAATGGCGGCGGCATGGCGGTGCAAAAGGCCGTCAACGACCGCTGGTTCGCTGCCACCGGGCGCAGCATTGTCGAGGGTTACGGCCTGTCCGAGACGTCGCCCGTCGCCACCGCCAATCCGGCCGACTCGAACGAATTCACCGGCACCATCGGACTGCCCTTGCCATCGACGGAGATCGCCATCCTTGACGAGCTCGGCACGGCGCTGCCGCCGGGGCAGGCCGGCGAGATCGCCATTCGCGGCCCGCAGGTGATGGAAGGCTACTGGCAGAATCCCGCCGAGACCGCGCGCGTAATGACGCGCGACGGCTACTTCCGTTCCGGCGACATCGGCGTGATGGACGAGCGCGGCTATGTGACCATCGTCGATCGCAAGAAGGACATGGTGCTGGTCTCCGGCTTCAACGTCTATCCGAGCGAAGTGGAGGCCGTGGTCGCGATGCATCCGGGCGTGCTCGAATGCGCCGTGGTGGGCGTGCCGGATGCGAACACCGGCGAGGCGGTCAAGCTGTACGTGGTGCGACGCGATCCTTCACTGACAGCCGAAGACCTGATGGCGTATTGCCACGAGCAGCTCACCGGCTACAAGCGGCCGAAGCTGATCGAATTTCGCGGGGAGCTGCCCAAGTCGAACGTCGGCAAGATCCTGCGGCGCGAATTGCGAGAGCAAGCGCCGGTGCCGACGCCGGCCTGAAGCTCATTGCGCCGGCAGCGGCGGCAGCGGCCGTGGCTTGCGATCGTCGCCGACGGCGACATAGGTCAGCGTTGCCTCGGTCACCTTGACGATCTCGGCCTGCAGCCGGTTGCGTTCCGCGAAGACCTCCACATTGACCGTGACCGACGTCGTGCCGGTCCTGACGATCTTGGCGTAAAACGACAGCAAGTCGCCGACGAACACCGGTTGCTTGAACACGAAGGAATTCACCGCCACCGTGCCGACGCGGCCGTTCGCGCGGCGCACTGCCGGCAGCGCACCGGCAATGTCCACCTGCGCCATGATCCAGCCGCCGAACACGTCGCCGTGCACGTTCGCGTCAGCCGGCATCGGCATGACGCGCAGGGTGGGCATGCCTTCCGGCAGGTCGGTCTTCGGGGTATCGCTCATGGTGGCTCGCTGATTCAGATGCCGCAGGCGGTAAAATCACCGGAGGCGGGCGCATCGAAGCATAACCCAGCCGCAATCTTCCTGCCCTATTCCCATGCGACGATACGCCAGCAATTATCCCGAAGCCCCAGCGAACCAGGACACCCGCAACGACTGGGCCACACTGAAGACCCTGTTCCCCTACCTATGGGAGTGGAAGTGGCGCGTGCTGCTGGCGCTGTCCTGCCTGGTGCTGGCCAAGGTGGCCAACGTCGCGGTGCCGCTGGTGCTCAAGGAACTGATCGACGGCCTGACCATCACGCCGGAACGCCCGGCATCGCTGCTGGCGCTGCCGGTCGGGCTGCTGGTCGCGTACGGCTTGCTGCGGCTGTCGACCACGGCCTTCACCGAGCTGCGCGAATTCTTCTTCGCCAAAGTGACGCAGCGGGCGGTACGAAACATCGCGCTGAAAGTGTTCCGTCACCTGCACGCGCTGTCGCTGCGATTCCACCTGAATCGGCAGACCGGCGGCGTCACGCGCGACATCGAGCGCGGCACCCGCGGCATTTCGTCGCTGGTGTCATACACCCTGTTCTCGATCCTGCCGACACTGGTGGAAATCTCGCTGGTGCTGGGCTACCTAGCGGCCCGGTACGACATCTGGTTTTCCGCGATAACGATCGTGGCACTGGTGCTCTACATCGCTTTCACCGTCGTCGTCACCGAGTGGCGCACGCATTTCCGGCGCACGATGAACGATCTGGATTCCAAAGCCAACGTGCGGGCGATCGATTCGCTGCTGAATTACGAGACCGTCAAGTACTTCGGCAATGAAGAATACGAGGCCAGGCGCTACGACGAAGGACTGCAGCGCTACGAAAGGGCGGCGGTGCGCTCGCAGAATTCACTGTCTCTGCTGAACACCGGGCAGTCGCTGATCATCGCGACGGCCGTCTCGATGATGCTGTGGCGCGCGACGCTGGGCGTGATCGACGGCAGCATGTCGCTTGGCGACCTGGTGCTGGTGAATGCCTTCATGATCCAGCTCTACATACCGCTGAACTTCCTTGGCGTGATCTACCGCGAGCTCAAGCAGAGCATGGCCGACATGGAGCGGATGTTTTCACTGCTCGACCAGCACCGCGAGGTAGCGGACGAGGCCGCCGCTGCGCCGCTGCAGATCGCCGGGCCCGAGCTGCGCTTCGAGCAGGTCGATTTCAGCTACGAGACCAAGCGGCAGATCCTGTTCGGCGTCGACTTCACCATGCCGGCCGGGACGACGACCGCCGTGGTCGGCCACAGCGGCTCAGGCAAGTCGACGCTGGCACGGCTGCTGTTCCGCTTTTACGACGTCAACAGCGGCGCTATCCGGATCGACGGACAGGACATCCGGCAGGTCACGCAGACATCGCTGCGCCAGTCGATCGGCATCGTTCCGCAGGATACGGTGCTGTTCAATGACACGATCGAATACAACATCGGCTATGGCCGTCCCGGTGCCAGCCATGAAGAAATCGTCGCCGCGGCGCGCGCCGCCTACATCCACGATTTCATCATGAGCCTGCCCGATGGCTACCAGACCACGGTGGGCGAGCGCGGGCTGAAGCTGTCCGGCGGCGAGAAGCAGCGCGTGGCGATCGCGCGCACCCTGCTGAAAGACCCCGCCATCCTGGTGTTCGATGAGGCGACCTCGGCGCTGGATTCGCAGGCCGAGCAGGCAATACAGGCGCAGCTGAAAGAAATCGCCCGCGACCGCACGACGCTGGTCATCGCGCACCGCCTGTCGACGATTGCGGATGCGCACCAGATCCTCGTCATGTCGCGTGGCCGCATTGCCGAGCGCGGCACGCATGCACAGTTGCTCGCCGCGCGCGGCCTGTACGCCGACATGTGGGAGCGCCAGCAGGCCCGCAAGGACGAAGCGGACGGCGCCGGGGAGGGCAGTCCGGCCGAGGCTGCGGCAATGCGCTGAGGCCGGCCAGCCACCGTCCTGTAAAATTTCAGGCTTTCCTTCACCAACGCCGCATTCCACGCCATGTCCAGCACTAACCCGATCACTTCGTCGATCACCCTCACGCGTCCCGATGACTGGCATGTGCACCTGCGCGACGGCGCCGTGCTGGCCGACGTGGTACCGCACACCGCGCGGCAATTCGGTCGCGCGATCGTGATGCCGAACCTGAAGCCGCCGGTCACCACCACCGCGATGGCCGCCGCCTACCGCGAACGCATTCTCGCGGCGCTGCCGGCGGGCATGCGATTCGAGCCGCTGATGACGCTTTATCTGACCGACAACACCCGCGCCGACGAAATCCATCGCGCGGTCGACAGCGGTTTTGTGAAGGCGGTGAAGTTGTATCCGGCCGGCGCGACCACCAACTCCGCCGCCGGCGTCACCGACCTCAAGCGCTGCATGGGCGCGCTCGAGGCGATGCAGGCGCTCGGCATGCCACTGCTCATCCACGGCGAGGTCACCGACGCCGACATCGACCTGTTCGACCGCGAGGCTGTCTTCATCGAGCGCGTGCTGCAACCGCTGCGCAAATCGCTGCCGGGCCTGCGCGTCGTGTTCGAGCACATCACGACCAAAGATGCGGCCGAGTATGTCCGCGATGCCGAAGGCGACATCGGCGCGACCATCACTGCGCACCACCTGCTGTACAACCGCAACGCGATCTTCAAAGGCGGGATCCGGCCGCATTACTACTGCCTACCCGTGCTCAAGCGCGAGACCCACCGGCTAGCTTTGCTGCAAGCAGCGATTTCCGACAATCCGCGCTTTTTCCTTGGCACCGATTCGGCGCCGCACCCGAAAGGCCTGAAGGAACATGCATGCGGCTGTGCCGGCTGCTACACCGCGCTGCACGCGATGGAACTGTATGCGCAGGCTTTCGAGTCGGCGGGCGCGCTCGACCGGCTCGAAGGCTTTGCCAGCTTCCATGGTGCAGACTTCTACCGCCTGCCACGCAATGCCGACAAGGTCACGCTGGAGCGCACCGACTGGATCATTCCCGATGAAGTGCGCATGGGCGATGCCACGCTGGTGCCGCTCGACGCGGGACAATCGCTGCACTGGAAGTTCGCCTGACCGGCGTCCGGGGGCCATGGCCTTCGAATCGATTGGCTGGGAGCGACCCTGGCTGGCATGCCTGCGCGAACTGGGCGAGCCGCTGGCACGGCAGGCTGACTGGATCTCGCAGGCTGGCGAGCTGGCAGCTGTGCGCGGCCTGCAGAATCTGAACGGCCAGCCGATCTCCTTCATTCCGCAGGAGCAGCTGCCTGCCGGCACGCCCTACGAGGCCCACATTGCCGCCACCGGCGCTGTGCCAACGCGCGACAACCTGCACGATTTCTTCAATATGCTGGCCTGGCTGCACATGCCGTGCATCAAGCGCGAACTGAATGCGCTGCATGCGCGTGCATTCGGCGTTCCGGCTGCAGCCGGAACGCGCGGGCGGCAGCGCGATGCGGCGACGCTGTTCGACGAAAATGCCGCGCTCGTCGTCAGCAGCGATCCGCAGCTATTGCACGCGCTGCGCGAGCATGACTGGAAGACCGTACTGCTGAAAAGCCCCAGCCAGTTTTCTGTTGATTGCGACGTGGTGCTGTTCGGCCATGCGCTCGTCGAGAAGCTGATGGCACCCTATAAATCCATTACCGCGCATGCGTGGACCGTTCAGGTCGAGCCAGCGTGGTTTGCGATGCCGCCGGAGCGGCGGATTGCCGACCTCGACGAGCGCGTGGCGAAGCAGCTTCGTGAAGGCTTCAGTAGCGCGGACTTCTGTCACCTGCCGGTCCTCGGCGTGCCGGGCTGGTGGCACGGGCAAGATCTTGCGTTCTACGAAGATGCCGAAGTCTTCCGGCCCAAGCGAGTCCGGAAGACGGTGCTGCAGCCCTGAGCGACTGCCCGGCGCCTTCGCCGGGCACCCTGTTCACCGTCGTCAGAAGCCTTTCTGTATGCCGAGGATGACGGCGTTGGACGACCCCGTCTGCGTCAGGGTCGCGTCGGTGCCGGCATCGACGTTGCCCGAATAGGAAGACGGTACGCCATCGGTCGCCCGGTTGAATGCGGCGTACAGATTGGTTGTCTTCGACAGCGCGTAGACCGCTGACAGGTTGAAGATTTCCGGGTTGCCGGCGCTGTCATTGCGCGCGTAATTGATGCCCACGCTGGCGCTGGGGATCACCTTCATCTGTGCGCCAAGGATGTAGGTACTGCTCGATCCCCCGATCACCGGGTTGAAGCGCACATAGTTGGCAGCCAGTTTGATCGGTCCGATCGGCACACTGGCACCCACGAGGTATTGCTTGTATTGCTCGTCGCGATCGGAGCCGGCAATCACCACATTCAGGTCGCCGAATGCATAGCCGAGATTGGCCGATACGAAGCGGTTCTGTCGTGTCCCGTCGGGTACGCCGCCGAGTGCGTACATCACGCTGCCGGTCACGCCCGCAATCATTTCCGACGGCAGGCTGTACGTAAATGAATTCGGTACGAAAAAGCCACCGGTCGTGCCCAGCGAGGGGTCGGCATCGGTACCGCCAGGGAAGGCAGGAACCGGTGAGCCGGCCGTCGTGCCGGTGCCGCTGATCACGCTGCCGTCGCGATGCATCAGCAGGGCCGGCACATAGAAGTTGTTGCCGGCAAGGCCCAGCGTCGATGTGTAGGCTGCGATGAAAGGTGACAGGTTCAGGCCGGCCGTCACCGAGCCGAACGGGCCGCTGATGCCGGCATTGGCCATCCGGCTGAACACACCCGTGGTACCGCCGTTTGCGATCGCACCTGTACCCGCGCTGAAGCCGCCCTCGAGCCGGAAGTGGGCCTTCATGCCGCCGCCAAGCTCCTCGGTGCCCTTCAGTCCCCAGACCGATGGCGCCCAGTTGC
>JACCDX011614769.1_pt1 | contig 12529 bp, 11 predicted proteins | sample 7449681 | NCBI WGS metagenome assembly JACCDX01 (sample SAMN15323450, study PRJNA562643) | freshwater metagenome | isolation source: river surface water | place: USA:Blue River Watershed | collected 2017-08-18
AGACCGATGCGCATCGGAGCCGGCGCGGTGAAGCTGCTGCCGTAGCCCACGGTGTCCCCCGCAACCAGCTGCTGCACGCCGATCAGGCGCGAGGCCAGCGTCATGGCCGGCACGATCTCCCAGTGGGCTGCGTCGTGCGCGGGATAGTCCGGGGCGCCGCCATACAGCGCGATGCCTGGCCGGATCCAGTCGGCGCGCACGGCAGGATCCGCCGCGTGACGCAGGGCTGCGGCGCTGTTGGACAGGCTGCGCTCACCGGGCAGGTCGCGCGTGGTGTCGGCGAAGGTGCGCACCTGGTGCGCGATGCCGCGCGGGCCGTCGGCGTCGCTGAAATGCGTCATGAGCGTGATCTCGTCCACCTGGGGCAGGGCATTGAGCCGCGTCCACGCGGCGCGCAAGGCGTGCGGCGCGAAGCCCAGGCGGTTCATGCCCGAATTCATCTTCAGGAAGACGCGGTGCGGCGCGTGCGTCTTGTGCACGGCCAGCATGTCGATCTGCGCCTCGCAGTGCACGGTGTGCCACAGCGACAGCCGCGAGCACAGCTCCAGGTCACGCGTCTCGAAGACGCCTTCGAGCAGCAGCACCGGCCCGCGCCAGCCCAGGGCGCGCACGCGCTCGGCTTCAGCCAGATCCAGCAGGGCGAAGCCGTCTGCACCACGAAATGCCTCATAAACCCGCTCGATGCCATGGCCATAGGCATTGGCCTTCACCACCGCCCAGACCCGCGCGTCGCCGCCGGCGGCACGCAGGCGCGCGAGGTTGCGGCGCAGGGCCTCGGTATGGATGGTGGCCTGGATCGGGCGGGGCATGCGAAAAGCGGCGGCGGGAGAGGGATCTCTCTCGAATTGTGGCACTACCCCGCGTGATATAACCGCCCGACCTTTTGGAGACAAGCATTTCACCGCGCACCGGTTCATGGCGCGCGGCTCCTCACGAATGAAGCGCGGCTTTTACACCATCATGTCGGCGCAGTTCTTCTCGTCGCTGGCCGACAACGCGCTCTTCGTCGCCGCGGTGGAACTGCTCAAGTCCGGCGGCGCGCCCGAGTGGCAGCGCGCCGCGCTCGTGCCGATGTTCGCGCTGTTCTACGTCGTGCTCGCGCCCTTTGTCGGCGCCTTCGCCGACGCGCTGCCCAAGGGGCGTGTCATGTTCGTCAGCAACTCGATCAAGGTGGTCGGCTGCGTGCTGATGCTGTTTGGGGGCCATCCGCTCATGGCCTATGCGGTGGTGGGTCTGGGCGCGGCGGCCTACTCGCCGGCCAAGTACGGCATCCTCACCGAGCTGCTGCCCGCCTCGCAGCTGGTCAAGGCCAACGGCTGGATCGAAGGTCTGACCATCGCCTCCATCATCCTGGGCATCCTGCTCGGGGGCACTCTGATCAGCTACGCCGTGTCTGCGCCCCTGCTGGCCCTGGACATCCCCTTCGTCGACACCGGCATCGACACCTCCCCCGAGGCGGCGATCTCGCTCCTGATCCTGGTGTACCTGCTGGCCGCCTGGTTCAACACGCGCATCCCGCTCACTGGCGTGGAGATGCGCCCCATGCCGCGCAACCCGCTGGCCCTGGTGCCGGACTTCTGGCACTGCAACCTGCGCCTGTGGCGCGACAAGCTGGGCCAGATCTCGCTGGCCACCACCACCCTGTTCTGGGGCGTCTCGGGCAACCTGCGTTACATCATCCTGGCCTGGGCCGCCGCGGCCCTGGGCTACGGCACCACGCAGGCCTCGGCCCTGACCGGTGTGGTCGCCGTCGGCACTGCGGTGGGCGCCATCGTGGCCTCGCTGCGCATGCGGCTGGACATGGCCACCAGCGTCATGCCCCTGGGCATCGGCATGGGCCTGCTGGTCGTCCTGATGAACTTCATCGACAACGTCTGGGTTGCCGCCCCCTTCCTGATCCTGCTGGGGGCGCTGGGTGGCTTCCTGGTCGTGCCGATGAACGCGCTGCTGCAGCATCGGGGCCACAACCTCATGGGCGCCGGCCGTTCCATCGCGGTCCAGAACTTCAACGAACAGGCCTGCATCCTGGGCCTGGGCGCGGCCTACAGCCTCTCCACCGGCGTGGGCCTGTCGGCCTTCGGCGCGATCACCGGCTTCGGCCTGATCGTGGCCGGCGTGATGTGGCTGATCCAGCGCTGGCACGCCAGCAACCTCGTCAAGCACAAGATCGAGGTCGAGCGCCTGCTCGAGATCGCCCGCCACGACAACCTGCATGGCTGAACCCGGCGCGCTGCGGCCGGCCCTGGCCCTGCTGGCCAACGCCTTCGTGTGGGGCGTGTCCTGGTGGCCGTTCCGTGAATTGCAGGCCCAGGGCATGCACCCCTTGTGGACGACGGCGGGCATCTACCTGCTGACCGTCATCGCGCTCCTGGCCTGGCGTCCGCAGGTGCTGCGCCAGTGCGTGGGCCACCCGCTGCTGGCGGTGCTGGCCCTGGTGGCAGGCCTCACCAATGTGGGCTTCAACTGGGCGGTGACCATCGGCGACGTGCTGCGGGTGGTGCTGCTGTTCTACCTGATGCCGGCCTGGTCGGTGCTGCTGGCGTGGCCGCTGCTTGGCGAGCGGCCCACGCCCGCCAGCCTGCTGCGGCTGGCGCTGGCCCTGGCCGGCGTGGCGGTGGTGCTCGACGCCGGCGCCGCCGGGTGGCCGGTGCCGCGCGCCGCCGCCGACTGGCTGGCGATCATGGCCGGTTTCTGCTTTGCGTTCACCAACGTGCTGCTGCGCCGGATGGAGCGCGTGCCGGCGCCGGCGCGCGTGATGGCCATGTTCGCCGGCGGCACCGTGCTGGCCGCCGCCACGGCGTGCGCCGGACTGGCGCAGGGCTCGATCGCGCCCCCGCAGATGCAGGCAGGCGGCGTGCCCGTGGCGATGGTGCTGGGCGTGGCCTTCCTCTTGGGAAACGTGGCCTTGCAATATGGCGCCGCCCGCCTGCCCGCGCACAGCACCGCGCTGATCATGCTGTCCGAGGTGGTATTCGCCAGCGCCTCGTCCATCGCCCTGGGCGCCGCGTCCCCGACCTGGCACACGGCGCTCGGCGGGGCGCTGATACTCGCGGCAGCTGTGTGGTCGGCATGGCCTGTCCGGCGGGATCCCGGCGCACAATAGTCGTATGCCTGTTGCCAGTCTTTACGATTTCGAGGTCACCCGCATCGACGGCCTGCCGGTGCCGCTCGCGCAGTACCGCGGCCAGGTGCTCCTGATCGTCAACACCGCCAGCGCCTGCGGCTTCACGCCCCAGTTCGCCGGCCTGCAGTCGCTGCATGACCAGTACGCCGGACGCGGACTGACCGTCCTCGGTTTTCCGTGCAACCAGTTCGGACGGCAGGACCCGGGCAGCAACGAATCCATCGGCCAGTTCTGCCAGCGCCATTACGGCGTGACCTTTCCGATGATGGCCAAGGTCGACGTCAACGGCGGAGCGGCAGCGCCCCTGTACCAGTGGCTCACCCGGCAGGCCCGGGGCGTGCTGGGAACCCGTGCCATCAAGTGGAACTTCACCAAGTTCCTCGTCGGCCGCGACGGTGCCGTGATCCGCCGCTATGCGCCGATGCACACGCCCGCCAATCTGGCCCGGGACATCGAGGCAGCACTGGCGCGCTGAGTCCTGGCCCCCGCGTCTGCGCATCTTTTCTTTCTGACCCCGCCATGTCCGACATGCCCTCCGCACCTGTTCCACGCAAACCCCTGACCCTGCACCGCCTGCGCGAGATGCACGCGACGGGCGAGAAGATCACCATGCTCACGTGCTACGACGCGAGCTTCGCGCGCCTGATGGATGACGCAGGGGTCGACTGCTTCCTGGTGGGGGACTCGCTGGGCATGGTGGTGCAAGGCCACGGCACCACCGTGCCCGTGACGCTGGACGACATGGCCTATCACGTGGCCTGCGTGGCGCGTGGCAACCGCAGCGCCTGGCTGGTGGGCGACCTGCCCCATGGCAGCTACCACGCCTCCTCCGCGCAGGCGATGGCCAGCGCGGTCACCCTCATGCAAGCCGGCGCGCAGATGGTCAAGCTCGAGGGCGGTGGCTGGACGGCGCCCACCGTGCAATTCCTCACCGAACGCGGCATCCCGGTGTGCGGCCACCTGGGCCTGACACCGCAGTCGGTGCACGCACTGGGCGGCTGGCGCATCCAGGGCCGCGACGAATCCAGCGCCGCCACCCTGCTGCGGCATGCGCGCGAACTGCAGGACGCAGGAGCCGCGATGCTGGTGCTCGAGCTGGTGCCCGCAGCCCTGGCCACTCAGGTCACGCAGGCGCTGGACATCCCGGTGATCGGCATCGGCGCGGGGCCCGGCTGTAGCGGCCAGGTGCTGGTGACGCACGACATGCTGGGACTTTCTCCCGGCAAGCCCGCGCGCTTCGTACGCAACTTCATGGACGGCGCCGGGACGGTGCAGGCTGCCGTCCAGGCCTATGTGCGCGCGGTGAAGTCGGGGCAGTTCCCCGAAGTGCCGGCGCACACCTACTAGACACACCTTCACCAGGAAACCATGAAACTCGTTCACTCCCTTGATGAATTGCGCGACGCCCTGGCGCATGCCAAACGCCCTGCGTTCGTGCCGACCATGGGCAACCTGCATGCGGGCCACATCGCCTTGATGCAGATCGCGCGGCAACAGGGTGATGTCAGCGTGGCCAGCATCTTCGTGAACCGGCTGCAGTTCCAGCCGCACGAGGATTTCGACCGCTACCCGCGCACCCTGCAGGCCGACTGCGAGCGGCTGGCCGCTGCGGGCTGCGACGTGGTGTTCGCGCCGGCCGAGGAGACGCTCTACCCCGAGCCCCAGGGCTACAAGGTCCATCCCCCCGCAGCCCTGGCCGACATCCTGGAGGGCGAGTTCCGCCCGGGCTTCTTCATCGGCGTGTGCACCGTGGTGATGAAGCTGTTCGGGTGCGTGCAGCCGCGCGTCGCGGTCTTCGGCAAGAAGGACTTCCAGCAGCTGCAGGTGATCCGCGGCATGGTGCGTCAATTCAACCTGCCGATCGAGATCGTGCCCGGAGAGACCGAGCGCGCCGACGACGGCCTGGCGCTGTCCTCACGCAATGCCTACCTCTCGCCCGCGGCGCGCGTGGAGGCGGCGCAGTTGTCCGCGCAGCTGCGGCACATCGCCAGCCAGGTGCAGGCCGGCGCGCGCGACATCGCCGGCCTGGAGGCGCAGGCGCTGCACACACTGCGTGAGCGGGGGTGGCAGCCCGATTACGTCACGCTGCGGCGCCAGGACACCTTGCTGCCGCCCGGCGATGCACGGGACATCCCGCTGGTCGTGCTGGCAGCGGCGCGCCTGGACGGCACCCGGCTGATCGACAACCTCGAGATTGCGCCCGCCCGCGCCTGACTTGCACAAAAGTGGACTCTGTCCACTAATCGATCACGGCTCCTGCCCGAACGGCGGGACACTGGGTGTCGCGGTTCATCGCAACCACCCCGGAAGGAGCCTCGCATGCACAGTGCTGTCTCACGGGCGCCCTGGCGTCGTTCCGGCTTGCAGGGCCTTGCGCAAACCACCCCCGTCATCTCGCCCCTGGTCCGGGATGTGGCGGGTGAACTGGCGAGTCTCCACCCCGGCGCTCCCCGCCGGGCCCGCATCGTCCGCCTGGAAATCCTGGAGCACCGTTTCCGCAAGGCCCTGGCTGGCCGATGGCAGGCCCTGCAGGGCGCCAGACCGCCGCCAGGCCTCCACGGCCGGGAATGCGCGCGGGCTGAGCCCCGAATCCTTTGCGCCCTGCACACGGTACTGAGCGCGGGGCCGCGCCTGCTCGGTCTGTATGACGCGCAACAGGCCGGACATGAAGCGCCGCGCATGAAGCACGTTCACGCGCGGGCCTTGCAGGCCGAATCCGTGGACACCTTGCACTGGCTGTTGTCGCAGGGCGATGCGGGCGTCCGTCTTGCGGCGACCTACGGCGCCTGCATGGAGCCGGCACTGCGCGATGCCTTCCTGGGCGAAAACTGGCGCTCTGTGTGCGTGCCATCCCCGCGGCGGGGAACGATGGCGCTGTCCCGGCTGATCGACAACCGCCTTCGCCACCAGGCCTTCCCGGGCCTGTCCCTCGCATGCATGCTGGCCTTGCGCCTGTACGCGCACCCGCACTCCGGCGCCTTTAACCTGGTGCGGGCCTGTGCCGATCTTCGCGCAGCGCTCCCCGGATACACGCCAGCAGCGTGCGTCCAGGAGATTCCCGCCCTGGTGCATGACGCGGCGCGCAACTTGTACGCCCTGCCCGAGGCGCGGGTGTGGGGCACCTTCTACAAGGGCCTGCAATCGCACCTGTCCGGCCCCCTTCTGACGGGGGCTGATTTCCCGGTCGACCGGATCTTTTCAGTGACGACCCTGGAGCACCAGAGTTACGCAGGCCGCATCATCGAGGGCGCCCCCTATGACAAGGAGCTGCAGCTGACAGACACCCCGAAAAAGCGGACACAGGCGGTGCTGATCGCGGCCTTCCACCCTGTCTCGACGGCGCCCCAAGGCGAAGCCCTGCTGCTGCCGGGGCAGGTCTACCGGATCAGAAGCCAGCAGCTGCGTGAAATGCCCGCCCGTGAAGGCGGGTCACTGAATATCGTCCGGCTCTTGGCGGACAAGGTGAGCGGACCGGCTTAGCCCCCGGACCGTCAGGTCAGCGCCGCGTCCAGCACCTCGACCCAATGCCGCACGGGCGTGGCGGTGCCGCTTTGCAGGTGGGTGATGCAGCCGATGTTGGCCGACACGATGGCGGCAGGCGCAACGGCGGCCAGGTGGCCAAGCTTGCGGTCACGCAATTGCTCCGATGTTTCGGGCTGCAGCACCGAGTAGGTCCCGGCCGAGCCGCAGCACAAGTGGGATTCCACCGGCGCCAGGCGCACCTGGAAGCCCAGGTCCCCCAGCCACTGCTCCACCCCGCCACGCAGCTTCTGCCCGTGCTGCAAGGTGCAGGGCGGGTGGTAGGCCAGCACACCCTCGGGCGGTTTCACGCGCCCGCGCAGCGCCGGCACCAGATCCGGCAGCAGTTCGCTGAGGTCCCTGGTCAGTTCAGAGATGCGTCGCGCCTTGTCCGCGTAGTCCGGGTCGCGCGCCAGCAGGTGCCCGTACTCCCTGACCGTGACGCCACAGCCCGAGGCGTTCATCACGATGGCCTCGACCTGTCCGTTGTCGACGTAGGGCCACCACGCGTCGATGTTGGCGCGCATCTGGTCGCGGCCGCCCGCCTGGTCGTTCAGGTGAAACTTCACCGCGCCGCAGCAGCCTGCTGCCGGCGCGAGCACGGTCTGGATGCCTGCCGCATCGAGCACACGCGCCGTGGCGCTGTTGATGTTGGGAGCCATCGCCGGCTGCACGCAGCCCGCGAGCATCAGGACCTTGCGCGCATGCGCACGCACCGGCCACGCGCCCGCCGGCTGCGGCACGGGCACCTTCTTCTTCAGGGCGGCGGGCAGCAGGCCGCGCACCGCCTGCCCCAGCTTCATCGCGGGCGCGAAGAGCGGCGAGGGCAGGCCCTCCTTGAGCGCCCAGCGCAAGGCGCGCTGGGCGGCGGGGCGCGGCACGCGCGCCTCGACGATGTGGCGGCCGATGTCCACCAGGTGCCCGTACTGCACGCCACTGGGACAGGTGCTTTCGCAGTTGCGGCAGGTCAGGCAGCGGTCCAGGTGCAGCTGCGTCTTCGCGGTGGGCGTCTCGCCCTCGAGCACCTGCTTGATCAGGTAGATGCGGCCGCGCGGCCCGTCGAGTTCGTCGCCGAACACCTGGTAGGTCGGACAGGTCGCGGTGCAGAAGCCGCAGTGCACGCACTTGCGCAGGATGGCCTCGGCCTCGCGGCCTTCCGGCGTGTCCTTGAATTCAGGCGAGAGCTGGGTTTGCATGCGAAGGACCGTGTCAGAGGCCGGGGTAGAGCCGTCCGGGGTTGAAGATGCCGGCGGGGTCGAACTCGCGCTTGAGGTCGCGGTGGATGCGGTCCAGGGGCGCCGGCAGCGGGTCGAAGCGGCTCACGGCGGTGCCCGAAGTTGCACCGCTGCGGCCTGCGATGAAACGCGTGGCGCTGCCGCCCACGGCGCGCGCCGCTTCGCGCAGCGCCGCGCCGGCCGAGGCCTCGGCGCGCACCCAGCGCTGGCCGCCGTGCCATTCCACATAGGGCACATCCGGCAGGTCCAGCACCGGTGCGGTCTGCGGCACCGACAGGCGCCACAGGTCGCGGTCCCCGCGTTCCTCGAACCAGGGCAGCCGCAGGTCGCGTGACAGCGTCCAGTCGGCCGCGGCATCGGGCTGGCGCTCGCCGCCCAGGCTGCGGCAGGCCGCCTCGACCGCGGCGACCGCACCGCGCAAGCGCAGGTACAGCGTGGGCACGCCACCATCCTCGACCCAGGCGCTGGCGTTCAGGGGCAGGGGCTGTCCGCCCCAGGCGTTCAGGCGCTCCAGCGCCTGCTGCTGTGTCATCTCGAACCGCAGCGTCGCCTCGGCGGGCGCGACGGGCAGCACCTTCAGGCTCACCTGCGTGATCAGGCCCAGGGTGCCCAGGGAGCCCGCCATCAGGCGCGACACGTCGTAGCCGGCCACGTTCTTCATCACCTGGCCGCCGAACACCAGCGTCTCGCCGCGGCCGTTCATCATCGTGACGCCCAGCACATAGTCACGCACCGATCCCACGCTGGCGCGGGCCGGGCCCGACAGGCCGGCGGCCACCATGCCGCCGACGGTGGCGCCCGGGCCGAAGTGCGGGGGCTCGAAGGGCAGGCACTGGCCTTGTGCCGCCAGCACCGACTCCAGGTCCGCCAGGGGCGTGCCCGTGCGCACGGTCACCACCAGCTCGCTCGGTTCGTAGCTCAGGATGCCGGTGAGGGATGTGGTGGACAGCACCTCGCCGGGCACGCTGGCTTCCCCGTAGAAATCCTTGGTTCCGCCGCCTCGTATGCGCAGGGGCTGGCTCGCAGCGGCAGCGGCGCGGATCCGTTCGGCGAACTCTGACAGGGCGGGGTCCATGGCAGCGATGGTACGCGCGGCCGGAAAAACCCCGGGCTCCGGGGCTTTGCGGGGGCCCTGCCCGGGCATGGGGCGGGGTCAATCGCCGACCGCATCCACCGGCCGGCCGGGCACTTGCACACGCGTCCACAGCACATGCCCCGACAGGGGCAGCGCCTGGCCCTCCAGCGCGGACCGTCCCTCGCGCGCGCAGGTGAGGTACAGGGTGCGCAGGTCATCGCCACCGAAGCAGGGCATGGTGGGACAGCGCACGGGCACCGGGAGGTCCTGCACCACGCGGCCGTCGGGTGCCAGCCGCAGCAGGCGGCCGCCTTCGTACATCGCGCACCAGTAGTGGCCCTCGCGATCGATGGCCGCGCCGTCGGGCCGGCCGCCATACCCCGCGTCCCCGGGCTGCCAGCCTGCGGGCTTGGGCGGGAACTGATGGAACACGCGCCGCGCGCCCAGGCGGTTGGCGGCCGCATCCCAGTCCCAGGCATCGATGCGGTGGGCCGAGGTATCCGCCCAGTACAGCGTGCGCTGGTCCGGCGAGAACGCCAGGCCGTTGCCCGTGAGCGCATCACCGGCCATGCGTTGCAGGCGCCCCTGGTCGTAGCAGTACAGGGCGGCGGCAGGACGATCACGCCGTTCATGGCGCGTGCTGGCCCAGAAGCGCCCCAGCGGGTCGGCCTTGCCATCGTTGAAGCGTGTGGTGGACGGGTCATGCAGGGCCTGGGCCAGCCGTGTCAGCGGCCCACCCCATGCGCGCGCGCGGTACACGCCATCGCGCAGCGCGATCAGCAGTCCGCCGCTGCGCGCGGGGGCGATGCATCCAGGTTGCGAGGGCATCGCCCAGGACTGCGCCTGGCCACTGTCCACCGGCGCGCGGCGCAGGCGGCACCCCGCCACATCCACCCAATACAGGCAACGCTCATGGGGATGGAAGAACGGCGACTCGCCGAGTTCATCGGCCTCATGCGTGAAGCGGTGCCAGGTGCAGGTGTCCATGATGGTCGTCAAGTTATTGTGGCCAGCGCGCGTGCCGTCGCCGCTAACATGCTCGCCCCATGTCCCCTCCGGAAGATCCTTCCCATGTAAAGGCCGAGTGCGCGCGTTACGCGCTGCTGCGCCGCCTGGCACCCGCGCTGCGCCATGAGGCCGTGGCGCCATTGCAGCCCATCGCCATGGCCGCCAGCCTGCTGGAGCGCCGCCTGCGCGATCCGGCGCCCGACCTGCCGCTGGTGCAGGACACCGCCACACGCCTGAAGGACTATTCACGCGCCGCGGTCCAGTCCTGCCTGGACCTGATCGAGTGGCTGGCGCCGCAGGCCCGCGAAGGCCAGCCCCTGCAGGACACGGTGCGCGACACGCTGGACCTGCTGCGTGCAAGCCTGCTGTTTCGCGGCTTCACCTTGCGCGACGACATGGCCGGCAGCCGCGACCGCGTGCAGTCAGATGGCCTGCGCTATGTGCTGCCCGCCTGCCTGCTGTGGCTCACCGACAGCGCGGGGTCGCCCGCCGAGGTCACGCTGCGTGCACAGCCCGTGGGCCCCCAGGTGCGCCTGATGCTGGACCTGCAACCCGGCGAGGGCGCGCCAGGCGCGCAGGACCCGCCCGCCTACCGCCCTTTGCAGGAAGACGAGGTCCGGGCCCTGGCGCGCGAGGAAGACATCGTCATCGACCGGCAGGGCGACACCGTCTCCCTCACGCTGGCACGCATGGCCTGAAATGAAAGAAGCCCGCCAGGGGCGGGCTTCTTCTGGAACGGGGGCGGCGCCTGCGCGCGCCCCGTCTTGACTCAACGGTGGTAAGCCGTTTCGCCGTGGCTGCTGATGTCCAGGCCTTCGCGTTCCTCTTCTTCGGTCACGCGCAGGCCGATCACGAGGTCCACCAGCTTGTAGGCGATGAACGCCACGACCGCCGACCAGATCACCGTGGTGATCACGCCGTGGAACTGGATCCAGACCTGGGCCGCGATGCCGGGGAAGTCCGCCGGGTCGCCGCACTTGTTGGTCACGTAGTTGCACACGCCGGTGCCGCCCAGCGAGGGCGAGGCGAAGACACCCGTCAGCAGCGCGCCCACGATGCCGCCCACGCCGTGCACGCCGAACACGTCCAGCGAGTCGTCGGCGCCGAGCAGGCGCTTGAGGCCGTTGACGCCCCACAGGCACACCAGGCCGGAGATCAGGCCGATGATGATCGCGCCCATCGGGCCGACGAAGCCGGCCGCGGGCGTCACCGCCACCAGGCCCACCACCGCGCCGGACGCAGCGCCCAGCATGGAGGCCTTGCCCTTGGCCAGCGCCTCACCGGCGATCCAGGACAGCGTGGCAGCCGCCGTCGCGACCAGCGTGTTCACGAAGGCCAGGGCGGCCGTACCGTTGGCTTCGAGGTTGGAGCCGGCGTTGAAGCCGAACCAGCCCACCCACAGCAGCGAGGCGCCGACCATGGTCAGGGTCAGGCTGTGGGGCGCAAGGGACTCGCGGCCATAGCCCAGTCGCTTGCCCACCACATAGGCGCCCACCAGGCCCGCGACACCGGCGTTGATGTGAACCACGGTGCCACCTGCGAAGTCCAGCGCGCCCTTGGCCCACAGCCAGCCGGCTGCCGCGCCCACCTTTTCCAGCGAAGCGGCATCCGTGATCGCGTCCGGGCCGTCCCAGTACCAGACCATGTGCGCGATCGGCAGATAGCTGAAGGTGAACCAGATCACCATGAACAGGATCACTGCGGAGAACTTCATGCGCTCGGCGAAGGCGCCGACGATCAGCGCGCAGGTGATGGCCGCGAACGTGGCCTGGAAGGCGACGAAGGACAGCTCCGGAATCACCACGCCCTTGCTGAAGGTGGCCGCCACGGAGTCGGCGGTGATGCCCTTGAGGAACAGCTTGTCGAAGGACCCGATGAAGGGGTTGCCGCCGGTGAAGGCCAGGCTGTAGCCGTAGACCACCCACAGCACGTAGATCAGCGCGCTGATCACGAAGACCTGCATCAGGACCGACAGCATGTTCTTGCTGCGCACGAGGCCGCCGTAGAACAGCGCAAGGCCTGGCAGGGTCATGAGCACGACGAGCAGCGTGGACATCGTGAGGAAGGTGGTGTCCCCCTTGTTCGGGACGGGCGCGGGCGCCGCAGCAGCGGCGGCAGAAGCGGCCGCGGCAGGGGCGGCAGCAGGCTTGGCGGGCGCAGCCTCGGAGGCGGCGGCCGCCGGTGCGGTCGCGGCCGGGGCTTGCGCCAGCGCGGCGCCGCCACCGGTCAGAAGGCCCAGCCCCAGGGCCAGGCAGGCAAGAAGCTTTCTCATGGTGTTGTTTTCTCCGTGTGGGCTTAAAGGGCTTCCTTGCCGGTCTCGCCGGTGCGGATACGGACGACCTGCTCGAGGTCGTAGACGAAGATCTTTCCGTCGCCGATCTTCCCGGTGCGCGCGGCACCTTCGACGGCTTCGATGACGCGGTCCACCAGGTCCTCGGCCACGGCGGCCTCGATCTTGACCTTGGGCAGGAAGTCGACCACGTACTCCGCGCCGCGATACAGCTCGGTGTGGCCCTTCTGGCGGCCGAAGCCCTTGACCTCGGTGACGGTGATGCCCTGCACGCCGAT
>JACCDX010614418.1_pt1 | contig 12527 bp, 10 predicted proteins | sample 7449681 | NCBI WGS metagenome assembly JACCDX01 (sample SAMN15323450, study PRJNA562643) | freshwater metagenome | isolation source: river surface water | place: USA:Blue River Watershed | collected 2017-08-18
ATCATGCACGATTCCGGTAGAGCCAAATATGATTGTAAAGACTCAGCTCACATCTCCTGTTGCAGATAAGGCGCAGAAAGGTGTGATGGAGCTTCTTCTTGGTAACCACCCACTTGATTGCCCTGTTTGCGATAAGGGTGGAGAGTGCCCATTGCAGAACCAAGCGATGAGCAACGGTCGCCCAGATGCACGCCTAGATGGTTATAAGCGCACATTTGAGAAGCCAATCGCAATCTCATCATCTGTATTACTTGATCGTGAACGTTGCGTTCTCTGTGCACGTTGCACACGTTTCTCGGAGCAGATTGCATCAGATCCATTTATTACTCTCAACGAGCGTGGTGCTCTTCAGCAAGTTGGTATCTACGAGAACGATCCATTTAAATCTTACTTCTCAGGCAACACTGTGCAGATCTGCCCCGTCGGTGCACTAACTGGAACCTCATACCGATTCCGCGCACGTCCATTTGATTTAGTTTCAACTCCATCTGCATGCGAACACTGCGCATCTGGTTGCGATATGCGCACAGATGTTCGCCGTGGAAAAACACTTCGTCGCCTCGCAGGTGATGATGCATCTGTCAATGAAGAGTGGAACTGCGATAAGGGCCGCTGGGCATTTAAGTATGTGACAGCTCTGGATCGCTTGACTCATCCTCTTGTACGAAATTCTGAAGGTGTTCTTGTTCAGGCTTCATGGCCTGAAGCGCTAGCAGCAGCAGCTGCTGGGCTTAAGGGAAAGCGCGCTGCAGTACTTACCGGTGGTCGCGTAACAACTGAAGATGCTTACGGGTACTCAAAGTTTGCTCGCATCGCACTTCACACAAACGATATTGATTACCGTGCACGCGTGACATCTGATGAAGAACGCGATTTCCTTGCAGCTCACGTTGCTGGTTCATCTACAACTTACCGAGATATCGATATCGCAGATCACGTCGCACTTATCGCTTTTGAACCAGAGGAAGAATCACCAATCGTCTTCCTTCGCCTCAATAAGAACTTTAAGAAGCGCGGCCTGAAGGTAACTTCAGTTGCAACAAAGCAATCAATTGCAATGGATAAGCTAAAAGCTGACTTTATTAAGGTTGCACCAGGTGCCGAAAGCTCAGCAGTCGCAGCGCTCTCATTGACTGCAAAGTCAGTGATCCTTGTCGGAGAACGCGCTTCTGAAACACCAGGTCTGCTCTCAGCAGTTGCAGCACTTGCTGCAAAGACAGGTTCAAAGCTTGCCTACATTCCACGTCGCGCAGGCGAACGTGGCGCACTTGAAGCAGGAGCAATCGGAAATCTTCTTCCAGGCGGACGTCCTGTAGCGGATGCAGCAGCTCGCGTAGATATTGCAGCTGCTTGGGGAGTTGAATCTCTTCCAACAACAGTTGGTCGCACAACTTCAGAGATCTTCTCAGCTCTTGCACAGGGCGAATTAGATTCAGTAGTTGTTGGTGGCGTAGATGCTCACGATCTTCACAACAGCGCCAAGGTCATTGATGCGCTGAAGAAGGCATTTGTTGTTTCACTTGAAATTGCACCAAGTTCAGTTACCGCTGTTGCAGATGTTGTACTTCCAGTTGCAGCAATTACCGAAAAGAGCGGAAGCTTCCTGAACTGGGAAGGTCGCGCACGCGCCTTTGATGAAGCAGTTGCTGATTCTCAGAACCGTAGCGATGTCCGCATTCTTTCAATGATTGCAGATGCAATGGGCGAATCAATCATGCTCGGAACAGTTACGGCGTCTGCTCGTGAATTTAACCAACTTGGTAAGTGGGATGGAGCACGCGCACAATTAGCTCCGGTCTCAGCTACTTCACCTAAGTCAGTCTCAGGCAATGAAGCGCTCCTTACATCTTGGCGCAGATCGCTCGATATGGGTTCACTTCAACAGGGTGAAGATAATTTGGCTGGAACACGTCGCCCAACTGTCGCAGTAATTTCTCCAAAGCGTGCAGAATCAATTGGAGTAACGACTGGCACTCAGGTCCGAGTATCAAATGCGAATGGGTCGATCACTCTTCCTGTTCTCGTTGAAGATATCCATGACGATGCAGTGTGGGTTCCACGTAACTCGTTTGGATCACAGACTTTGATCGCACTTGATGCAGTGCATGGCGATGTAGTTATGGTGGTGAAGGCATGACAACAGCAGAGCTTCTAGCAAAAGATCCAGGCTGGATCATCGTCGTAAAGGCGTTGATTGTCTTCATTATCTGCGTTATTTCAACGTTGATGGCTGTATGGACTGAACGTCGGGTGCTGGCAAAGATGCAGCTTCGTACCGGCCCAAACCGTGTTGGAAAATTTGGCCTTCTTCAATCGCTCTCAGATGGCGTCAAGCTTGCACTTAAAGAGGACATCATTCCTGCAGCGGCAGATAAGTTCGTATTTATCATTGCGCCGATAATTGCAACAGCAATGTGCTTTATGGCCTTTGCCGTTATTCCGATGACTGGCGAAGTAAATCTCTTTGGAGTTCAGACAGCGCTGCAACTTACAGATCTTCCTGTTGGAGTTCTTTATATTCTCGCTGTTACATCTATCGGTGTTTATGGCGTAGTTCTTGCTGGATGGTCATCAGGATCTACATACCCACTACTTGGTGGACTTCGTTCAAGCGCCCAGGTGATTTCATATGAAATCGCAATGGGCCTCTCACTTGTTGCTGTCTTTATTTATGCAGGCTCGATGTCGACATCGGTAATCGTTGGTGCTCAGCATGAGAATATCTGGAACGCCGTTGTTCTATTTCCATCATTTGTTATCTATGTAATCTCAATGGTGGGCGAGACCAACCGCGCTCCATTCGACCTCGCAGAAGCTGAAGGCGAGCTCGTTGGTGGATTCCACACCGAATACTCATCACTGAAGTTCGCACTCTTCTTCCTTGCAGAGTATGTGAATATCATCGCTGTTTCAGCTCTTGCTACAACGCTCTTCTTAGGTGGATACCACGCACCTCCAGGACTTGGCTTTACAGAGCAATGGCTAGGCGGATGGTTCACATTTGTTTGGTTCCTTGCAAAGGTTAATTTCTTCTTCTTTATCTTCATGTGGCTTCGCGGAACGCTTCCACGTATGCGCTACGACCAATTTATGAAGTTGGGCTGGAAAGTACTTATTCCTGTCTCACTTATTTGGATTTTGATTGTTGCAACCCTTCGCGTTCTCCAACAAGAAGGCGTAAGCCGCACAGTAGTTATCGCATTTGCAGTCGGAATAGTTCTGCTCGTTATGGCGATCTCTTCGATGGTAGATCGCGGAAAGCAGAAATCACGCGCTCCACTTCCTGAAGGCGAAGCGCCAGATTTCCCAGTTCCATCACTTCCAAACGCTAGCTCGCTGAGCGTCAGCGCTAAACGAATCTCAGGAGATGAGTAATGACTGACGTCATCGAGCCACGTAACAACTCTGATATCGAAAAAGCAGGTCTTGATATCAACACTGTTCCTTTTGTCGAAGTTGATCAACCAGGACCAGCATCTCTTGGAAAGCAAGCAAAGGGTTTCTGGGTCACCTTCTCAACTATGTTTAAGAAGAATCAGACAGTTCAATATCCAGATGTGAAGGCGCCAACTGCTCCACGTTTCCATGGACGCCACCAACTCAACCGCCACCCAGATGGACTTGAGAAGTGCATTGGTTGCGAACTCTGCGCATGGGCATGTCCTGCAGATGCAATCTTTGTTGAAGGTGGAAATAACACACCTGGAAATCAACTCTCACCTGGTGAACGTCATGGTGCGGTCTATCAAATCAATTACCTTCGTTGTATTTTCTGCGGTCTCTGCGTTGAAGCGTGCCCAACTCGTGCACTCACAATGACAAATGAGTACGAACTTGCAGATGACAAGCGCGAGAAGTTGATCTTCGAAAAGGAAGATCTCCTTGCACCGCTTCGTCAGGGAATGCTTGCACCACCTCATCCAATGTATCCAGGAATGACAGATACAAATTATTACAACGGTGATGTTAAAGAAGCGCATCCAAGTCAATCAACATCTGGTCAAGGGCAGAACTAATGCTAGAGATTCAAACTCCTGAAGCCGTCATGTTCTGGGTGCTCGCGCCCCTTTCAGTGATTGCAGCACTTGGAATGCTCCTCGTAAAGAAAGCTGTGCATTCAGCGCTTCTTCTTGCTTGGATCATGGTTACTTTGGCAATCTTCTATATTGCTCAAGATGCAGTCTTCCTTGGAATCGTTCAGATTGTTGTCTACACCGGCGCAGTCATGATGCTCTTCCTCTTTATTCTTATGCTCGTAGGTGTCGATGCTTCTGATTCACTCACCGAAACTATTTCTGGCCTTCGCCCAATTGCGATTACAGCAGCTATTGGATTCGGTGGAATCTTCGTCTCGCTTATCGGTCGCGCAACTCTTGGCCATTCGGCTTATGGGCTAAAGGCGGCAAATGCCAATGGCAATGTTGAAGGCCTGGCATACAAACTCTTCTCCGATTATGTATTTCCATTTGAAGTTATCTCTGCGCTTCTGATTACAGCAGCGCTCGGTGCAATGGTTCTTGCTCATCATCAACGCTCTGTTGCGCGCCCAACTCAGCGCGAACAATCAATTGCGCGCTTTAGAACAGGAACAATTGGCGCAGCTGCTGGACTTCCTAGCCCAGGTGTCTTTGCTCGCCACAACGCTGTTGATGTTCCGGCGCTTCTGCCAGATGGAACTCCTGCACCAACATCGATCTCTGCGACGCTAAAGGCTCGTGGAGATATGTTGGAATCAAAGTCATTTGAACTCGGCGAAGTTGATAACACAGTGACGGAGGAGAAGTAATGAATCCGTATAACTATCTCTACGTCGCGGCACTGCTCTTTACTATTGGCGCTGTCGGTGTTGTGGTTCGCCGCAATGCAATCGTCGTCTTTATGTGTGTCGAACTTATGCTCAATGCAGCCAACTTGACGCTCGTAACCTTTGCACGAATCAACGGAACCCTTGAAGGACAAGTTGTTGCCTTCTTTACGATGGTCGTTGCCGCTTGTGAAGTAGTAGTTGGTCTTGCAATCATCGTGGCGATTTATCGTTCACGTCGTTCAGCGTCTGTCGATGACGCTAGTTTGCTGAAGCGATAATTATGACAACATCATCGTCTCTTGTTTATTTGATCGCTCTGCCACTTGCAGGTGCGGCAATTCTTCTTCTCGCTGGTCGCCGTGCAGATAAGTGGGGCCACCTACTGGGTACAGCGATGTCTGCTGGCTCATTTGCAGTCGGTCTCTACCAGCTCTCTCTCATGCTCGACCGCCCAACAGAGGAACGCGCTGTAGGCCAGAAGCTCTTCACATGGATTAGCGTCGGATCATTTAATGTTGATGCCGGACTTCTTCTAGATCAGCTCTCAATCTGTTTCGTACTGCTCATTACAGGCGTCGGAACTCTGATTCATATCTACTCAATTTCTTATATGTCACATGACGAGAACCGTCGTCGTTTCTTTGCTTATCTCAACCTCTTTATCGCTTCGATGCTCTTGCTCGTTCTTGGCGATTCATACCTCAATCTCTATGTAGGTTGGGAGGGCGTTGGTTTAGCTTCGTACCTCTTGATCGGTTTCTGGAACCAGAAGCCTGCCTATGCAACTGCTTCTAAGAAGGCATTTGTTATGAACCGTATCGGCGATATGGGTCTCTCATTTGCCATCATGATTGCATTTGCATCCTTTGGTTCGGTCTCATTTAGCGGAGTTGAAGAAGCATCACACCATGCATCTGAGGCAGCGCTGACTGCAATCGGAATCATGTTGCTCATTGCAGCAGCTGGAAAATCTGCTCAATTCCCATTGCAGGCATGGCTTGGCGATGCGATGGCTGGCCCAACACCGGTATCTGCACTTATCCACGCAGCGACAATGGTTACAGCTGGTGTCTATCTCATTGTTCGCTCTAACTTCATCTTTGATGCAGCTCCAACTGCGCAACTTCTAGTTGTAATTGTCGGAGCGATAACTCTGATCTTTGGTGCGATTGTCGGTACTGCAAAAGATGACATCAAGAAGGCGCTTGCTGCTTCAACGATGTCTCAGATCGGTTACATGATTCTCGGTGCAGGCCTTGGGCCAGCGGGTTATGCATATGCAATCATGCACCTTCTGACACACGGCTTCTTCAAGGCTGGCATGTTCTTGGGTGCAGGATCAGTCATGCATGGCATGAATGATGAAGTAAATATGCGTCGCTACGGTGCTCTCCGCAAATTTATGCCGATCACATTTATTACCTTTGGTCTTGGCTACTTAGCAATTATCGGTGTTCCACCATTTGCTGGGTTCTATTCAAAAGATTTGATTATCGAAACAGCATTTAATGCAGGTGGGTTTAAGGGAATTCTCCTTGGATCAACCGCTCTCTTGGGCGCTGCAATCACCGCCTTCTATATGACTCGCGTAATGGTTCTTACCTTCACATCGCCAAAGCGTTGGGAAGAAGATCAACACCCGCACGAGTCACCAATTCTTATGTGGATACCAATGGCTATCCTCGCAATTGGATCTGTAACTACGGGATTCCTCTTTACTAAGGGAGATGCACTTAAGAATTGGCTCAAGCCAGTCTTCGGCGAGCATGGTGGGAATTCTGAAGAGCACCTCTTCGAGCCAATCGTTGTCTCTGCCATGGCAGTCACAGCCGTCCTTATCGGCGTAGGAATCGCACTCGCTAAGTATCAATTCTCAGAAGTTGATGCCGAAGCTCCTCAAAACGTCTCTATCTTTACGCGAATTGCTCGTAAGGATCTGATGCAGGATTCAGTTAACGAATCTCTCTTCATGCGTCCAGGACAAGCCCTTACTCGCCTCCTGGTCAAGACAGATGAAAATGTAGTCGATGGTGCAGTACGTCTCGTTGGTCGTACAGCAGTCGGTGCGGGTAGCGAATTGCGCAAGACCCAGACTGGATTTGCGCGTAGCTATGCAGCATTGATTCTTATTGGTGCGATCGCTCTGATTGCTGGAATTTGGGTGGTCACACAATGAACTCACTAAACACAATGATGTTGCTTCCAATTCTTGGAACTCTTCTCATCGCCGTTATTCCAACTGAACAAGTTCTGCGCATCAAGCAGGCAGCTCTTGCAACAACGCTGCTCGTTGCAGTCACTGGAATTCTTACCTGGCTCAACTTCGACTCATCAAATACTGATTTTCAATTTGCCCAGTCAGTCGAGTGGATTCCTTCATTCGGAATTAATTACGCGGTAGGCGTTGATGGACTTTCGCTAGTTCTGATTTTGATGTCAGTACTTCTGACCCCAATCGTGGTTCTAGCTGGATGGAATGAATCTGAAGCTGGCCGCTGGTCTGCAAAGGTCTTCTACATTCTTATTCTGGTTCTTGAAACGATGATGATTGGTGTCTTTGCGGCAACCGATGTCTTCCTCTTCTACGTAATCTTCGAAGCGATGCTTATTCCTGTCTACTTCCTTATCGGTGGATACGGATCCGGCGAGCGTGCAGCAGCAGCTGTGAAGTTCTTGCTCTACAGCCTCTTTGGTGGACTTTTGATGCTCGCATCAATCATTGGTCTCTATGTAATCTCGGGCGATAACGGCGGACACACCTTCGACATCACAAAGTTATCTGAGATGCATAACTACATGAGTTCAACTACTCAAAATCTTCTCTTCCTTGGATTCTTTATCGCCTTCGCGATTAAGGCACCGCTATGGCCTCTGCACACCTGGCTTCCAGATGCTGCGGCCTCCGCGACTCCGGGTACATCGGTATTGCTCCTAGGTGTTCTCGATAAGGTCGGAACATTTGGAATGATCCGTTTCTGCTTGACCCTCTTTCCAGATGCAAGCAAGACATTCACTCCGCTGATTATCACTCTTGCGGTTATCTCAATTCTTTACGGTGCATTCCTTGCTATTGGCGCGAAAGATATTAAGAGATTGATTGCATATACATCGATCTCTCACTTTGGTTTCATCACCATGGGAATCTTCGCGATGACTACACAAGGCCATAGCGGTGCGACTCTCTACATGTTTAACCACGGCTTCTCCACTGCGGCGCTCTTTATCGTTGCAGGTTGGATGGCGTCACGTCGCGGTTCTTCGACGATTGCAGATTTCGGCGGATTGCAACGAGTGACTCCGGTAATGGCATGGTCCTTCTTCATTGCAGGAATGTCATCCCTTGCTCTTCCTGGACTTTCAAGCTTCGTCAGTGAATTCTTAGTCCTAGTTGGAACATTCACTCGTTATCCAGTTGCTGCAGTTCTTGCAACCTTCGGAATCGTTCTTGCAGCGCTCTATATCTTGATTCCAGTACAGAAAGCTTTGCATGGACCTGTAACGCCAGGCAATGAGAACCTTCCTGATCTAAACCTTCGTGAGAAGGTTGCAATTGCACCAGTTATCTCAGTGATCATTGCACTTGGTTTCTATCCAGCACCTTTACTTAATGTTATTAATCCAGCATCTGCTCATGTACTTGAGATGCAGGGATTTACAGATCCAACTCCTTCAGAGAGCGCAGGTAAGTAAGTGGAATTTACATCGCCATATCTAAACTACTCCCAGCTTGCGCCAATTCTGATTGTTCTAGCCGGTGCTCTTATCGGAGTTCTTATCGAGGCGTTTGCACCTCGCGCAGCGCGCCACTCATCACAGCTCTTCATCTCTATCTTCTCACTGGTGGCTTCATTCGGCGCCCTCATGATGGTTCGAAATGAATCTTCAACTGATGCAGCGATGGGATCAGTTGCATTTGATGGAGCCGGTGTTCTTATCCAGGCTTCTGTTCTCATCATCGCGATGCTCTCTATCTTCCTGATTTCAGATCAAGAGAACTTCACTCCCGTAGCCGCCGCTGTTCCGGGCTCAGACGAAGAGAAGCATGCACTTCAAGCTGATATTCGCGTAACTGAAGTATTCCCACTTACGCTCTTTGCAGTCGCTGGAATGCTCTTATTCCCAGTTGCGACAGATCTCATCACACTCTTTGTGGCACTTGAAGTTCTTTCACTTCCGCTCTATTTGATGGCAGGTCTCTCTCGTCGTCGCCGTCTAGCATCGCAAGAAGCAGCGCTTAAGTACTTCTTGCTGGGTGCATTCTCATCTGCATTCTTCCTTCTTGGAATTGCCTACCTCTATGGATATTCAGGTTCGATAACACTCGCAGGAATTCAAGAGAGCGTTGTAGGTGGTTCTGGTAACGATGTATTCCTCTTAATCGGAATCGCCTTCCTCTCAGTTGGACTTCTCTTTAAAGTGGGCGCTGTTCCATTCCATGCATGGTCACCTGACGTGTATCAAGGTTCACCAACTGCTATCACCGGCTTCATGGCAGCCGCAACAAAGGTCGCAGCATTCGGTGCGATTCTTCGAATCTTCTACGTTGCCTTTGCAAATGCTGAGTGGCAATGGAAGCCGGCTCTAGTCATCATCTCGATTATCACAATGGCATTTGGTTCAGTTGTTGCAATTACACAACGCGATGTCAAGCGCATGCTTGCCTACTCATCTATTGCACATGCTGGTTTCTTACTTGCAGGTGTCATCGCCTTGAGCAGATTTGGTCTTGAATCATCGATCTTCTACCTCTTTGCATACGGAGTAGCAACAGTTGGAACATTCGGCATTGTCTCCTTGATTCGCGACTCATCTGGCGAAGTTGGTGACCTCAATCGTTGGAGCGGTCTCGGTAAGCGTTCACCGTTACTTGCATCGACCTTTGCCTTCTTCCTCCTTGCCTTCGCCGGAATTCCTTTGACTTCTGGGTTTATCGGAAAGTTCTCAATCTTCTCGGCAGCATATGAATCCGGAAACACCTCGATCCTTATCGCCGGTGTTCTCTCATCAGCTGTAGCAGCATTCTTCTACATTCGCGTTATTGTTCTGATGTTCTTTAAAGATCCAGTAGAAGATGGCACAAGCGTTCTTATTCCTTCAGCACTCACAACAATCACAATCACAATTTCAGCTGTGATTACTTTGATTCTCGGAGTCTTCCCAGCTCCATTGATTGATTTCATCGCCTCCACTGCATTCTTCATTCGCTAATGTCATCACTGGGCATCCCGGGGATTGAACCGGCGCTTGAAGCAGAGCTCAAGGAGAGCATGCAGAAGGTCGAGAGCCTGCTCTTTAGCCATATCCAGGGCGATTACCCGCTTGTAGAAGAGACTTCACGCCATCTAGTTGCAGCCGGCGGCAAGCGTTTACGCCCCTTGCTAACGATTCTTGCATCTCATTATGGCGATAAGAATAAGTTTGGAATTATCGAATCAGCGGTCGTCTGCGAGTTAACCCACGTTGCAACTCTTTATCACGATGATGTTATGGATGAAGCGCCCCTTCGCCGCGGAGTAGAGAGTGCTAATAATCGCTGGGGCAATACGGTTGCGATTCTTACTGGTGATTACCTCTTTGCAAAAGTTTCAGCGCTCCTTGCCGATATTGGACCTGAAGCAGTCCGACTGCAGGCATCGACCTTCGAACGCCTTGTCATTGGGCAGATCATGGAAACTCAAGGGCCGCAAAATGGAGAAGAGCCATTAGAGCACTATCTACAAGTTGTCGCTGATAAAACCGGATCGCTTATCGCAGCAAGTGCTCGATTTGGTGCAATGGTCAGCGGAGCACCGACAGAAATTAAAGAGACGCTCACTGTATTCGGTGAAAAAATCGGCGTAGCTTTTCAATTAGCTGATGACATTATTGATATTGCTAGCGAATCACATGAATCAGGTAAGACTCCCGGAACTGATCTCCGTGAAGGTGTGCCAACGCTTGTCACTCTTAACGTTATGAATTCAACGAACCCGCAGGACCGCGAATTAATCGAGTTGCTAAAGGCGCCAATTAAAGATGAAGCAACAGTTGCGCAAGTATTAAGAACTTTACGTACTCACGAAGCTCTTGGACAATCTCGCGAGCAACTCAATGAAGTTGCCAGAGATGCAAGAACTGCACTTGGCCCATTGCCAGTTAATGAAGTTACGGGTGCGCTATTTTCCTTGTGCGATGCCATTATCGACCGCACGGCTTGATCTCACGAGATCTACAGCTAGGGCGATAAGAGCCAACCAAATCACCACAAACCCAATCCAGCGGGCTGCTGGCATATCCTCGTGACGAATCCAGACTCCGATAGAGAATTGAATTGTTGGAGTGATGTACTGCAGTAGACCAATGGTGCTGTAGGGAAGACGTGTTGTAGAGCCATTGAAGAGCAGTAACGGAATCGCTGTCACTGCACCAGCGCTAACAAGCAGAATTGTTAGCCCAGGGCTCTGGCCAAATTGTCCGGTGCCTTGGTTGTCAAGGTAAATCAGGTATCCCACATAAGGAATAAGTGAGATCAAGGTTTCGATTGCGAGCCCATCGAGTGCGCCTAAATCGAGCTTCTTCTTAATCAATCCATATGTGCCCCATGACAAGGCAAGTGAGATTGCAACCCAGGGGAGTCTGCCGTAATCAAAGGTAAGAATCGCAACACCGATAGCTGCAATTCCAACCGCGAGCCATTGCAGCGGTCGCATCTTCTCGCGAAGTAAGAGAACTCCAAATGCAATGATGATCAACGGATTGATGTAGTAACCCAGGGCCGCTTCAACGACATGGCCATTATTCGTTGCCCAGATGTAGGTAAGCCAGTTAATTGAAACCAGGATTGTCGTAAGAAAAAGGCCAGCCATAATCTTTGGCTTCTTAACTATCGCAATCATTGAGTGCAATTGCTTTGATAGAGCAAGAACAATCAGACAGAAGACAAGGGTCCAAACAGCGCGATGCGAAACAATCTCTAGAGGGCTAGCTGGTTGAAGCAGCGGCCAGTAGAGAGGGAAGAGGCCCCAAAGAACATAAGAGCCAACTCCGAAGAGCAGTCCTAGTGAATGCTCGCTTCGCTTACTTGTCACTTAGCGAAAATTAACAAATTGGACGGCAAAATCAAATTTGCCATTCTTTATCTGCTCGATAGCTTCTTGTAGATCATCACGACTCTTTGATGTAACGCGAAGTTCATCGCCTTGGATCTGAGTCTTGATTGACTTTGGACCTTCATCGCGCAAGAACTTAGCAACCTTCTTTGCATTCTCAGTTGAGATTCCCTCTTTGAGAGTTGAAGCAATCTTGTAGATCTTTCCTGAAAGTTGTGGCTCACCGGCATCAAGATGTTTCAGTGAAACCCCGCGCTTAATCATCTTATCTTTGACGACATCAAGGGTCGCCTTTGCACGCTCTTCAGTATCTGCCTCGATAGCTAACTTGTCGCCAGAGAGTTCAATCTTCGCGCCAGTGTTCTTAAAGTCAAAGCGAGTATCAATCTCGCGAATAGCCTGGTTAATGGCGTTATCTAGCTCCATACGGTCGATCTTTGAAACTACGTCAAAACTGCTATCAGCCATGTGTTTAGGCCCTCCCGTGGTTAATATGGTGATTTTTAAAGTTCAAGCGCCTAAGGTATCGTTTGCCGCTCGCACTACCAAAGCGCCGTAAGACTTGTACGACCCTGGCGGGTTGCCCGAGCGGCCAATGGGAGGGGACTGTAAATCCCCCGGCTCTGCCTTCG
>JACCDX010677868.1_pt1 | contig 12527 bp, 10 predicted proteins | sample 7449681 | NCBI WGS metagenome assembly JACCDX01 (sample SAMN15323450, study PRJNA562643) | freshwater metagenome | isolation source: river surface water | place: USA:Blue River Watershed | collected 2017-08-18
CGCCCGGCGCGACGGCCTGCACCATGATCTGCCAGTTCACGCCGAAGCGATCCTCGACCCACGCGTACGCAGCGCTCCACGGGTACGCGCCGAGGGCCATGCGCTCGACACCCCCGGGGAGGAGCGCAGCGTGGACGCGGGCGACCTCCTCTGCCGTGTCGAGGTACGCGAAGAACGAGACGCTCGGGTTCGGACGGAAGTGCGGTCCGCCGTTGAGCGCTTGCATGCGCGTTCCGCCGACCTCGAACACGACGACCATGGCCTCGGCCGGTTCGGGGGTGAGCACGCGGCCGTCCGGCAACGTCGCCGCGTAGAGCCGTGCCGCCTCGGCGCCGTTGTGGTCGAACCAGATGCACGGCGTGATGCGGGGGGTGGTGATGGGCATGGGGTGTCCTCCGTTCGGGGGATGGTTCGTGCGGAGAGGAACCCCTATCGTCGTCCTGCGGCGCCTTACGTGCGCGATGGGCAGCGAGGCGCAGGGAAGCGACAGGGGTGCCAGCCGCGTTAGCCGCGGGCATGCCCCTCCGTCACGTACCCATCTCCGAGCTCACCCTTCGTGGCGAGCGCGCGCTCCGTCCCATCGGCGTGTACGCCACGCTGAAGCGGATGCTCGTCCGCGACAACTTCGTGGTGCGGGTGCCCGAGGTCGGCTCTCGGCATGCCCACGGTGACCGTGTCACGTTCCTGAACCTGACCTTCTGGAACGCACGCGACCCGAGCGACGTGCTCGTGGACGACACGCTGGAGGCGGACGTCCTCGCGCACGCGGCGTGGCACCACGCGGCGAAGAAGGCGCTCGCGTCCGCGGGCGGCCCGACGGCGGCGGCGTTGTTCCTGGGGGAATCCGTCGCCAGCGCGTTTGACCTGTACCTGGTGGGGCACCTCCTGCGTCAGGGCAAGAAGAGCGCGTACCTGGACAGCCAGGTGCCCGCCATGTCGGCGGCGGCGCTGGACGCGGGCCTCTCGCCGGACGACGTCGAGGCGATGCTCGCTTCCGTCGCGGAGAATCCCGACCGTGCGTTCGGGGATCTGCGGGAGCTGCTCTTTGACGCGGCGATGGTGCTCGTGGCGGCTCCGAACGTGGACGCCGCGGCGACGCTGCTCGACGGCTTCGCCGACCATCGCTTCATCGGGCTCCTCCACCACTACGAGCTCTCCAACTGGGTGCTCTACGCCCGGGCCTACGCGCGCCCAGCGGAGGCGAGCGATCCTGCCGTCGTGATGGATGCGTCCATGCGCGCGGCGCCGTCTACGCTGGGATGGCTCGAGGCGAACTGGCTCGGGTGAGCTCCAGCATCCGTCGCGCCGTCCGTGTGCCGCGCGGTGCGTGGTCAGCCTGAGGGGTGCCGCGCGCAGTCCTGCGCCATCCACCGGAGCACTTCGTCCTTCGGATGGGCCTCGCACGCAGGCCCTAGGACGGCGAGCGCGTCCGTCATGTGGCCCGTGGCGCGCAGCGCGGACGCGCGCGCGAGCACCGGCGCGCTCTCGTCCTTGGACGCGCGGAGCTCGACGTCATCGGTGTCGTAGACCTCCCACGCCGTCACGGGCTCCTTGCGCCCACGGATGGGCAGGCTCCCGAGGGCGCGTGAATGACGACCGTCCAGCGCGGGCGCGCACGCGTCCGTGACGAGCACGCTCACGTTGAGCGACTTGCACCAGCCCTGCAGGCGCGCCGCGACGTTCGCCACGTCGGAGATCACCGTCGTGTCGAAGCGACCCTCGTGTCCCACCGTGCCGAGGATGACGGGGCCGTAGTCGATGGAGGCCCGCCCAACGACCGGGGCGTCGCGCCGGTACGTCGACGCGTTCAGGTCCCGGATCGCCTGCTGGATGCCGAGCGCAGCGCGGACGGCATCCACTGGGCCTCCGGGAAACAGGACCATCACGCCGTCGCCCATGTACTTGTCGATGACGCCGCCGTTGACCGTGGCGATGGGGCCCATGGCGCCGAAGATGCGGTTGAGCAGCGCGAACACGCCCGCCGGTCCGAGGGCCTCGCTCCGGCCCGTGAAGCCCTCGACGTCCAGGAAGCAGACGGCCAGGTCGCGCACGCGATGATCGCCAAGCTGGAGCCGTCGGACGTCCTCGCGCTCCAGCAGCGTGATGAACGCGCGCGGCACGAAGCGCTCGAACGAGGTCAGCAGGTCGTCCCGCTCCAGATAGAGGCGTTGGTTGCGCAAGGCCATGGCTGCGCTGGCGCAGAACAGCGCGATGGTCTGGCGCTCCCAGTCCGTCAGGGCGCGCGCGTCCTCGAGGAACAGGGCGGGGAGGGTCCCGTCGCCGATGTCAAAGCCGAACAGGCCGTGTCTCCCTACAAAGGTCCAGCACCCTGGGCGCGCGGCGTCCTCGATGGCGTCCGCTCCCTCGCCGCCGAGCACCTCGGCGAGGTGTGCGCCAGCGCGCGCCGCGTAGCGTCCTGTCGCCGCGAGCACGACGGGGGGGGGGCCCGCATCGGTGGCGACGCCTTCGGCGCGAACGAACAGGGAAGGTCGCGCCAGGAAAAAGATGGCGTGCTCTCGCGGGACGAGCAGCGCCGCGACCTGCTCGAGGATGCCCGTCAGCAGCTGCCCGAGGTTCCTCGGTGCGAAGAGGGCACCGGTGGCGGTGATGACCTTCTCGAGGCCTCGCCGCTGGAGGAGCAGCGTGCGCAGGTCACGGTACGCGCGCAGGCCGCCGGTGACCGCGGTGCGCAGGCGTCGCGCGCTCAGGTCGGTCTTGGCGTGGTAGTCGTGGATGTCGTAGCGCTCCATGACCGATTCTTCGGGCGCCATCCCCGGTTGCCCGGTGCGCAGGATCATCCGCACAGCCTGGTCGTTCAGGGTCTCGCGCACCCACTCCGCCAGCGCCAGCCCGGCGTCATCGGTCTCCATCACCACGTCGAGCAGCACCAGCGCGCAGCCCTCTTGCTGGGCGAGCACGGCCCTGGCTTCGTCCGCGGAGGCCACGTGGAGCAGCTCCACGCTCTGGCCGTCGAAGCGCATGCCGCGCAGCGCGAGCCGCGTCACCTGGTGGACGCTCTCGTCGTCGTCGACCACGAGCACGCGCCAGACGGACGCCTCCGGCGTGGGCAAGGGCGTCGGCGGGACGACCTCGGCGCGCGGAGGTTCGTCGTCGAAGAGCAGGGCGTCGTCGTCAGGGTGCGTCGACATGCGGGGTCTCCCTTTCGTGCGCGAGCGCGTCGGTGCCAAGCGGAAGCCGAAGCGTCCAACGCGTCCCCGCCCCGGGTTGGGTGTCCAGGTGGATGCTCCCGAGGAACCTTCGCGTGACGAGGGTGTGCGTGATGTGCATCCCGAGTCCGCTGCCGCCCGCGGCGCGTCGGGTGGTGTAGAAGGGTTCGAAGACGCGCGCGGCGACGTCCTCGGACATGCCGACGCCGTTGTCCGCGACGACGACGGTGACCATGTCGTCGTTGACGCTCACCGAGATGTCGACCTTGCGCTCGAGGTGGGTCGCGTCGAAGGCGTGGACGCATGCGTTCTGGATGAGGTTGGTGAACACCTGCACGATGCCGCCCGCGTCGGTGAGCACGCGTGTCTGTCCGGCGGTGTGCACGTTCACCGTGACGTGGGCGCGTCGGGTGAGGGGGCGCAGGCTGGCCACCACGTCGTGGATCAGCTCCTCGAGCACACACGCCCGCGGGGCTTCGCTCGACTGGTCCACCGCGACCTTCTTGAAGCTGTCGACGAGTCGCGCCGCGCGCTCCAGGTTCGCCAGCGCGAGGGCCACGGCCTCGTGGAGGTCCTCCACATGCGCACGCATCGCGCCGCGCGTGAGCGTGCCGGCGGTCAGCTCCGCGTTCAGGGCGCGCACGCGGTCGCCGGTGTGCGTGACCGCGGTGACAGCGACGCCGAGCGGCGTGTTGATCTCGTGGGCCACGCCAGCGACGAGGCCCCCGAGCGCGGCCATCTTCTCGCGCTGCACCAGTTGGGCCTGGGTCTCCTGCAGGCGCTCGAGCGAGGCGGCCAGCTCGCCGGCACGGCTCTCGAGCGACTGGTTCGCCTCGTACAGCTCGCGGCTCTTGGCGTGCAGCAGTTCCTCGGCTTCACGTCTCGCCGAGCGCTCGCGCTCGAAGCGCGCTTGCCAGACGTCGCTCACCCGGTCTCCGCCGGGACGATGGTGAACCGGACGTGCGTGCCCTTCCCTTCAGAGAGGTCGTCGGCGCCCGTGAGACGGTGCCGATCCCCGTAGTGCCGCAGGCACGTCACGACGAGGCCTCGCGCGAAGGCCCCGAGCGCCCGTCGGGATTCGTAGTGAAGGTCCATCCTGCCGTCGTCGTGCAGGACCGACGAGAACAGGGGAGGGTGCGCGGCCGGGTAGAGCTTCCGCACTTCGGTGTGGACATGCGACTCGAGCCCGCGCAGGAACGACGTCGCGTCGGTGTGCGCGTCGAAGAAGTGCGGGAACAGCGCGTAGAAGCGGCCGAAGAGGTGCTCGCCATACACGTAGAGGAGATCCTCGACCGGGATGGACGTCTCTTCGGAGAGCGCGACGACGATCGCGACCAGCTCGGTGTCGGCGTAGTTGCCGACGGAGGTGTAGGTGCCTGGAAGTCGGGCGCGCGCGAGGACGCGATCGACGACGTCGAGGGAGAACTTCGCCTCGACCATGTCGAGCAGCTCTGTGAACACCATCCCCATCATGGCGACCTCGTTTGGCAGTGCGGTTGAGGGGGGCAGGTATCGCACCGCGCCGCCGGTGGTTGCTGCCGCGGCTCGGGGAAGTGTGGGTTTGCGTACATCCTGGGGCGCTCGACGAACGAGGCGTGCGCCGAGAGCGGTTGTGGGGACGCGAAGCGCGGTCAGGCCGACGCTTCGGCCTCGACCAGGGTCTTCAGCGTCTGCAGGCCGGCGCCGAAGGTCTTCGTCATCATGCCGTCGAACATGATCTTTCCGAGCAGGTACATGCCCCAGCCGCGATCCTCGTCGAAGATCCAGTGCACTTCGGACTGTGCGCCACGATCCGCGATCAGGAACGCGGACGTCGAGTGCGTCGCGACGTCGCCGCGCCAGAAGGTCATCGCGATGTCGATGCGCGCGGGGGCCTCGGCCGAGGTGATCTCCATGCGGCCCTTGCCGAGACGCTTGCCCTCGTAGTGGAACACCGCGCCCGGCCCCGAGGCGGCGCCTTCGTGGCGCGACGTCGTCGAGGGATCCATCGACGGGAACGGGTTCCAGTCGTTGAACCGGCTCAGGTCGTTCATGCGGTCGAACACCCGCTGGGCGGGCGCGTCGATCAGGATGGAGGCGTCGAGGTGGGCGTGGGGCATGACGGCGGGCCTATCACGGTTCGACGCTCCAAATGTCCCGTCATCACCACGGTCACACGTCGCGGTCGCTCGCGGGTGAACGCGACCCGTCATGCCGTCCGCGTCCCCGCGGCGGGAAACTCTCGATGTTGCCGGCGGATCAGCCGGGCACCACGGTCCCATCGAAATGGAAGGGCCCGAAGCCATGGCCGTCGGGATCCTCGAATCCGACGCTGTACATGAAGCCCTCGTCCTCCACGCCGTGCACCTCGCGGCCGCCGTGGTCGAGCGCCGCCTTGAAGATGGCGTCCACCGCGTCACGACTGTCCATCGCCAGCGCAAACAGGTTGGCGACGGTGGCGCGCGTGTCGGCGATGGGCTTGGATGTCAGGGCGCCGAACGCAGAGCGGCTCGAGAGCATGAAGCAGACCGTATCAGACCAGTTCATCGCGGCGCCGTGTTCGCCGCTCGGGAAGGCGGGATCCCTCGTCATGCCGATGGCCTCGTAGAAGGCGACCGAGGCGGCGACATCGGTGACGGGCAAGTTGATGAAAAGCTTCTGGGCCACGTGGCATATCCTGGGATGGAAGGCCTTAGTGCGCCGCGCGGCGGGAAGCGACGTGCTGGAGCGACGCGCGCAGACGACAGGGTCGCGTTCCGCACCGTGCTGCCACGGCCCATGCGCTCGAGCGCCTCGCCGAGCGGGTTCAGTCCCCGTGGAGGCGCGTGTGCACGAGATCTCCCCACCACGCGGAGGCCTCGAGGTCGCGCCGGTCCGGCACGCGGCCGACGCGCACGAGGTGCCAGGCGCCGTGCCGCGCGAGGTGGTCGAGACCGTGGGACGCTCCCGCCAGCGTGTCGGCCATGCCTCCGTGGGTCGCACGTTCGTACACCCGTGTGCCGCGTGGAGCGGAGATCCTGCGCGCAGGTACGCGTCGAGGGGCACGCGTCAGGACCTGGTGTCGTCAAACATCCAGGACCACCCGCCCCTTCCCGCGCGACACGCACACGAGCATCTTCCCCTCGGCGCGCTCCGCGTCGGAGAGCAGCGTGTCCAGGTGCTCCACCTCGCCCGCTTGGACCGTCGTGACACACGCGCCGCAGCTCCCCGCGCGACAGGCGTAGGGTACGCCGATGCCGGCGCGCTCCAGGGCCTCGAGGAGCGTCTCGTTCGCAGCGCACGTGACGGTCAGGCCGCTCCGCTGACACACGGCTTCGAACGGCGCCGTCCCCGCGGGCCGAGGTGCCCCGAAGCGCTCGAAGTGGATGCGTTCGCGGGCCCAACCGAGTCGGAGCGCCGCGTCGATGACCGCGTCCATGAGGCCTTCGGGACCGCAGACGTAGACGTGCGTGCCCTCCGGCTGCGCGCGGAGGAGTTCCTTGACGTCGATCCGCTGCCCGAGCGTCGCGTCGTACATCCGCACGGCGGGGTCGGACTCGAGGAGTAGCTCGTCCACAAACGCAGCCTGCCGGGCGCTGCGGAAGGCGTAGTGGAGCGCGCAGGGCGCGCCGCGTGCCCGGAGCTGGTGGCGCAGGGCGAAGAGCGGCGTGATCCCGATTCCGCCCGCCACGAGGAGGTGCAAGGGTGCCCTGGGCGCCGCCGCGAAGGTGTTGGCGGGCACGGAGACGTCCAGCTCCATTCCCGGCGTCACCGCGTCGTGCAGGTAGCGCGACCCACCCCTCCCGTCAGGCTCGCGTTTCACCGCGATGAAGTAGTTGAAGCCGTTGCCGACCTCGGCGTTGAGGAGCGAGTACGCGTTGCGCCAGGTCTGTACCCCGTCCGAGAGGTGCAGCACGATGTGGCTGCCCGCCGTGAACCGCGTGAGCAGCCCGCCCGTTGGGTGAACCAGCCGAAACAGCTTGATGCCCTCGGCCAGTTCGCGGACCCGCGCCACACGCACGCGCTCGCGCGCCCGTTTATCGAGGCCCAGCTCCGCGTCGGTGCGCAGGGCCAGCGCCGGGGCGGTGGCGGCCTCCCGCCCATCCTCGCGGCCTCGGGCCGCAGCGAAGCGACCCGCGCCGGCCGGTAGCGCAGCGGCATCGACGCGAATCCCCGGAACGCCGAGACCGTCCCTCGCACCGGTTCTCCGGAGAAGGCGACGTCCTCCATCCGTGCGAGCAGCTCTTCGAACACGATGCGGGCCTCCATCCGCGCGAGTGGGGCGCCGAGGCACTGGTGGATGCCGCCGCCGAAGGCGAGGTGGCGGGCGAACCGTCGGTGGACGTCGAAGCGCGTGGGGTCGGGGAACACCGACGCGTCGAGGTTCGCGGCGCCGATCACGCAGTCCACGAGGTCGCCGGCCTTCACCTCCCACCCCGCGATCGTCGTGTCGCGCGTGGCGCGCCGCAGGCGGCTGTAGACCGGCCCCTCCAGCCGCAGCACCTCCTCGATCGCCCCCGGCACGAGCGCCGGCGACGCACGCAGCTCCGCCCACGCCGGCGGGTTGCGCAGCAGCTGGTTCATCGTGAGGCCGATCAGCTTGGTGGTCGTCTCGTTGCCTGCGACGAGCAGCAGCTTCGCGAGGCTCAGCACCTCGCCGTCCGAGAGCCGCTCGCCGCCCTCGGCAGCCTGCGCCATGAAGGAGATCAGGTTGTCTGCGGGGTGCTTGCGGTGGCGGGCGACCACGTCGGAGAGGTAGGCGTCCAGCTCCTGAAGGCTCCTCCGGAGCTCGGCCAGGCGGGCGTCCTTTTCGGGGCCGTCGGGCATCGACGTCACGAGCGATGCGCCGGTGATGTCCTCGGACCATCGCTGGAAACGCGGCAGGTCAGCGGTGTCCACCCCGAGCAGCGCCGAGATCACCCGCACCGGGAGCGGACCCGCCACGTCGCGCACCAGGTCGAAGTCGGGCCCGCCGTCGAGGACGCGGTCCACCACGTCGCGCGTAATGGCGAGCACGCGCGGCTCCATCGTCGTCGCGAGGCGCGCGGGCGTGAACACCTGGCCGAGCAGCGTGCGAAGGCGTGTGTGCGCGGGCGGGTCGTCGCCGAGGAGCGCCCCGAGACGCTCGGTACCGGCGGGCTGTTCGAGCAGGACCACCTCGGACGAGAACGTGCGGTGGTCGCGCAGGACCGCGTCCACCTCCGTGAAGCGGAGCACGCCGAGCACGCCCCGCGGCATGACCCGGCACACGGGGCCGGCGGCGCAGGCCTCGGCAAGGAGGCGCACGGAGTCTTCGCGGAACGCAGCGGTGCCGTAGGTGAGCGTGGCGAGGGCGGGGGACGCGGTGAGGACCATGGTCAGACGTAGGGACGTCGTGCGTGAGGGCAAGCTCTGGCGGAGGCTCGGGTGCCTCCTTGCCGAGGCCTGCGCCGTGTGCTCGTCGCGATGGTCCGCACGATCGAGGCCGTTGTCGACGCGTCCGCGTCGGGCACGCCCATCGCGGCCACAGACGGTGAAACGGCAGAGCGGTAGGCCGCGCCTCTTCCTGCCGCCCCAGATCTCCTAAGCGCAGGATAGTGCCTATCCTGCGCTTAGGAGATCTGGATGGGCGGCATCGACCACCAACGCTGGCAACATGATCTCGCAGCCTTCGGTCCACGACGCGCACGCGCCGGGGGCGCCTACGCCGCCTTCGTCCCCGACCCGTTGTCGACGCACACGGTGCTGCTCGATGCGCGGGTCGCAGCCGACGTCGCGGACGCCGAGCGCGCCCTCTCCGTTCTCGACGCAGCGGTAGACCAGCAGGACGGCCCCCATCGCCTGGAAGTCCTCGCGCGGTTGCTCCTGCGCGCGGAGGCCGTGGGCTCTTCCCGGATCGAGGGGCTGGTCGTCAGCCCGCGCAGGCTCGCGCTCGCGGACCTCGACCCCGACCTCGAACCTGCCAGCCACGCGCGAGAGGTGGTGGCGAACCTTGCCGCGCTCCGGGAGGCGCTCACCCTCGCCGACAGGTCGGGCGACGTCCGCGTGGAGGACCTCTGCGCGCTCCACGCTCGCCTACTCGCCGGCACCCGTGACGCCCACCTCGGCGGCGTGGTCCGCATCGAGCAGAACTGGATCGGCGGGCACACGCCCCTGGACGCCGCCTTCGTGCCGCCGCCCCACGATCGCTTGCCCGCCCTGCTCGAGGATTTCTGCGCGTACCTCTCCGGGACCGACCATTCTCCACTCGTGCAGGCCGCGCTGACCCATGCCCAGTTCGAGACCCTGCACCCCTTCGCGGACGGGAACGGACGCACGGGGCGGGCGCTCCTGCATCTCGTCCTGCGCCGTCGCGGCATCTGCAGGCGCTTCGTGCCCCCCATCAGCCTCGTCCTCGCGACCTGGTCCCGTCGGTACGTGGACGGGCTCATGGGCACCCGCGTCGTGGCGCCTCCCGGTTCGCCGGAGGAGACCGAGGGATGGGCGCGGTGGATCGAGACCCTCGCCGAGGCCACGCGCGTCGCGTGCGCGGAAGCCACCCGCTACGACGCGGCGGTGAACGCTCGGGTGGCGAGCTGGCGCGATCAGGTCGCCGCACTCGCGACCCGTCCACGCGCGGACGCCGCGGTCTGGGCGCTGCTCCCGTGGCTCCCGGCGGCGCCGCTCCTCACGGCGGCGAGCGCCGTCGCGTTGACGGGCCGATCCCCGCGCGCGATCGACGCCGCGCTCGCGCAGCTCGTCGAGGCCGGCGTGCTCCGGCAGGTCCGCGGGAAGCTCCGGTACCGCGTGTACGAGGCGGTCGGCGTGTTCGATCTGGTGACCGACGCGGAGCGGGCGCTGGCGTCGCCCGCGCTCGACACCCGGCAGGCGCGGCCGACGCGGCCCGTGCCCGCGCGGCGGTAGACGTTCGGGTCGCGGGTCGAGCCCTCGTTACCCGGGCCGTTACCCGGGCCGTTACCCGGCCCGTTACCCGGCCCGTTACCCGGCCCGTTACCCGGCCCGTTACCCGGCCCGTTACCCGGCCCGTTACCCGGGCCGTTACCCAGCCCGTTACCCGGGCCGTTACCCGGGCCGTTACCCAGCCCGTTACCCAGCCCGTTACCCAGCCCGTTACCCGGGCCGTTACCCAGCCCGTTACCCGGGCTCGAGCGGCTGCGTCGGGCCGGTCGGGCATCCAAGCCGCACCCCTGCCGCCGCGGTCCGGCGTCGAGGACGAAGCCGCCCCACGCGGTCGCGCTCGTACGCCGAGCCCCGAATTGGGCCGGTCCACGGTCGAATCGGACGCGCAACCGGCCCCAAAGGCACGCACCGCACGCCCCAAGGCGGGTGCACCGGCTCCCGATGGCGGGCTGATCTCGCGCCACCGAGTCGGGCTTCTCGCACGCGCGCGAATGTTCCCGGCGTACCCTCGAACCCCCAAGGCAGACGCTCTCGCGCCCCCGATCGTCGCAACGCGATCCTGATCTGTTACCCAGCGTGTTACCCAACGCGATTCCGGGGCCGTTCCGTCGCCTCGGGCTGCCCCGGAATTATCCCCATTTAACCTGGATTTATAAGTGGTCGGGGCAGCCGGACTCGAACCGACGACCTTCTGCGCCCAAGGCAGACGCTCTACCAGGCTGAGCTATGCCCCGACCGCGCAGGCTTAACGCGCGACGACCCGTCGTGCAGGCGTTTCTCTTGCTGCCGCAACGCGATCACCGGCGGTTGAAGACCCGTCGGTACAGCTCGAAGCCGTCCTCGTCGTAGAAGATCCCGGTGAACTGGTCCCCGCGGAGCTCGACCCACAGGAAGCCCGGGACATTCGCTTCAAAGTAGGCGGGGTCGTTTCCCTCAATCTCCGTCACCTTGGCGCCTGCGCCGCTGACGAGGAACTCGGTCCCGCAGGTCTCGCGCGGCCATTGAAGCGAGTGGTCGTGCCCGCAGAGGTACACGTCCACCTCGCCGCAGACCTCCCCGTCCATGAAGTCCTTGATGTTCTGGCCGTCCACGATGGGTACCCAGTCGAGCCCCTCGTAGTTTCCGGCGTCCCCGTGCGGCCCGTTCGAGGTGTAGGGATGGTGGCCGTAGGCGATCTTCCAGGTGGCGTCCGTCGTGGCCAGCTCCTCGCGCAGCCACGTCGTCTGGTCCTCGTCGATGCCCCAGAACAGCTGCGTCGTGTCGAGCCCGTAGAAGGCTACGTGCTCGTGCTCGTGTGCGTAGTAGAGGTCGGGGAACGTCCACGTGTCGGAGCGGGTAGTGTAGTCGATGTAGGATTGGCCCTTCCAGAGCTCCCAACCAGCGCCGTCGCCGCCGTAGTCGTGGTTCCCGAGGACCGGGTAGAACCGGAAGTCGAGGTCCGCGTAGGGGAGCTCGAACTTCTCCTGGAACTGGGCGTCGTCCACGTCGTCTACGCCTGTGTCGTAGAAGTTGTCGCCCAGGTAGAGCGCGAAGTCGCAGCCGAGGTTGGCGCAGACCGCGCCGATGGCGTCGGCCACCCTGTACTGCGTGTCGTTGCCCTCGCCGGCATCGCCGAGCGCCACGAAGCGCACGACGGGCACGGGCGGCGCGGTGTCCTGCGTGTCGGCGCCGCCCGAATCGGCGGTGTCCCGCGTACCCGTGTCGTTGGACGTCGTGTCGGCGGTCTCTCGGGTCGAGCTGTCCCCCGCGGTGTCAGAGAGTCCCGAATCGGTCACGGCCACCGGCTTGACGCCTCCGTCGCACGCGAGGAGCAGCGAGAGGAGGGGGAGACACGTGCGCATGGGGGGCTTCCTCGCTTGAGGTCGTAGCCGCTCTTGGCTCGCCCGGCACGCGCCCTAGCGTACCGGCCCGCCGCGGGTGTCGTGTTTTCTTTACCATCGGGTGCGCGAACGTTACACATGCGGTCGCATGTCCACGCTCGACGTCCGCCTTCGCGCCGCGCGCCTCCGCGCCGGCATGACGACCACGGCCCTCGCGGCCGGGGTGGGTCTCTCGCGGCAGGCCTACGCCGCCATCGAGGCCGGACGCGCCGTTCCGGGCATCGACACGGCGCTCAGGCTCGCCCGCGCTCTCGCCATGCCCGTCGAGGACCTCTTCGGGCTTGCGACGGCGTCGCCGGCGGCTCCCACGGTGCCGAGCTTCACCGCGCGGGTCGGCGAGCGCGAGGTCCTCGTTCCGCTGGGGTCGCGCCACGCCCTGGCACCGCCGCCGGAGCCGGCTGCGGGCGACGTCCTCGTCCTCGCGGGCTGTGATCCTGGAGCGTCGATCCTGGCGCGGCACCTGCTGGCGCACCACGGCGTTCAGCTCGTCTGGGTCGAGCTCGGCAGCGCGGCGTCGCTGGAGCGCCTGGCGGGGGGCGAGGCCCACGTCGCCGGCTGTCACCTCCCGGACTCGGCGGTTCGTGGCAACGCTGTGGACGCCCACGTCGTCCATCTCGCCGTCTGGGAGCAGGGGCTCGTCGTC
>JACCDX011502234.1_pt1 | contig 12527 bp, 14 predicted proteins | sample 7449681 | NCBI WGS metagenome assembly JACCDX01 (sample SAMN15323450, study PRJNA562643) | freshwater metagenome | isolation source: river surface water | place: USA:Blue River Watershed | collected 2017-08-18
CGAACAGTTTGGATAAAATTATAAAATGTAGAAAAACAATAAAACTTTTTCATAGAATAAAATAAACATCTTTCTTCTCATGTTTTGAAAGTTATGATTATATGAAAAAAATACTGTTTTTCCTACTCATCGTACCAAATCTTTCCTACCCTTCTTTTACTTGGTCAACAATTTTTAAATCTTCTCAAGAAAAAAATTTTAAAAAATTTTGGAAAAATCACGTGTATTTAATTGAAAGTGAATTTAGCTCAACAATTTCTATTGATACGGCAGAAGATATCCTGACAGCACTTGATATTGGTTTAGCATCGATAGAAAAAAGTTTTTTTGATGCTTACGAATCATATTATTATATTTTACATAGCAATATTAAGATTATTGAAACAATAGAAAACGATCAACCAGGCAAAACCAGTCTTTTAAATATGTTGCGTGAGAAAAATACTCATTTTATGAATCTATTAATCTTAAAAGCAATACAAGCAAAAATCGAATTTTATATACAAGTCGTTTTACAAACAGTCACTCCTTTAGCTCAAGAACATCTTGAAAGCTTTGGAATGATTCCGGCAATACAAGATATTTTATCAATAGAAGATTACACTAAATCTTCAATACAACCTAACTACTCACCAGAACTTTTACAAGATTATAGATATGCTGTAGAAATTCGAGGCGATGGAAATTGCGGCTATCGAGCAATCGTTGCATCAATGCTTATCAATGCTATTGAATCAAGAAATCTGTATATCATTTATAATTTTAAAGAATTAGTCCGTTCAAAATTTGCAAACCTTTTTCAAACTTACGACACCTTGTTTGACGAATCGATTCAGGAGCAAGTCGGCAATGTTTTACAACAAAATTTGATCGACAAACTTACCTTTATTGAAAAATATCCATCTATACAATCGGTTCAAAATGCATTTAATGATTCTATAGAATTTGATTTTTTTATAGTCATGTTCATACGTTACCTCATTATTGACTACGCACAACACAACAGAGATATAAAAGCTGACATAGAAGGATTATACGGTTCAATCGATGCTTATGCAGAAAATATTTTGACATGGAAAACCTACATCGACAATTTAGAACTTACCATACTTTCTCAAGTTTTATCTTTAAAAATTATAGCTTTAATAGAAAATGCTCCAAAAAAAATTAGTCAAAATCCTCTTTTAGCAAACCCACAAATTTTTATACCACAAAAAATTAATCTTGGTTTTGCTGTCATTACGAATACTGGGGACCATTATAACGTAGTTGTACCAAAAACTTTTGATATTGCATCAAACGATGCTTATGGGGTAAACTTACACGTAAAAAAAGATCTTCGATAAATTTTCACTTAACAGAAATTAATTCTTCTTGGTAAAACAGATACAGGCCAACACTCAGAGCGACTAAAGAAATTATAGCGCTTATAGAAATTGTTTGACCAAAGAAAATCCAAGCATACAACAAACCAAAAGCTGGTTCTAAAAAACTTGCAAACGCAAGAAATGTTGCGCTATATGTTTTTAATAAAATTGAATATAAGTTGTAGGCAACTGCTGTTAAACATGCAAAAAGCAATAATAACCACCAAAAATCATCAGATACCTGCAATTCAATATTATTTTTTATATACCCAAAAAAAGTAATTACTAATGTTGTTATACCCCCAACAAATAAAGCCGCTCCTGTAATTAATGAGGATGGGACATGAATATATCTATGAAGTTCTTGATTTAAAATCCAACCATACGCAAAAAAAATAACAGCACAACCAAAAACTGTATACCCTAAAAAAGAATCCTGCCAAGAAATATCTGAAAAATGACCATGATCTGACTGCAAAAGAATTGGAATCACCCCTAAAAAACCAATCAACAAACCATACATTTTTTTTACTGAAAGCTTTTCCTGATCAATCCAATACAATAAAAGAGCTGTAATAAAAGGTGCTAAAACAAAAACAAAACAGGCCTTAACTGGATCAACAAATTGCATACCCCACGCAAAACCTATCGCAGAAATCGTATACAGACAAAAAGCATACTTTACAAATGATAATTGAAACAACTGAGGAACATCTGTCCATATCGTTTTCTTATGACGGGCATAATACATTGCAAGCAAGATACAACCACTCATGAAAAATCGAGCCCCTGCAACAAAAAACGGAAAATGATTTTTTGTTAGAATAAAACTTCCCAAAAACATGGTGCAGGTAAAACAAAGATATAAAAATATAACTGTAAACACATACCACCTTTCAGTATAAAAAAACAATCTAAATTACACTATGAGTATAAAATTTGATTTATTTTAATACAAGAATATACTGCCTTGCAGTCGAATCAATCTTTTCTTTTAAAGGAATGCTATGATAAGTCGAATCACTTTCTATAAAAAAACATCCCTTACGCAGATATTTTTATTTTTCTTCATACCGTCATATATCTATTCGATGGAAGAATCAATGACGTTACAACCAGAAGAAAGTCAATTACTACAAGCTGTAAGCTTAGATCACGCAGAAGGTCCTGTTGTTCAAAAATCTGGGGTATGGACAATCTTTAAATATGGTCTAACAAAAACAGTTGCAGGCCAAACATCATTTAGTATCTTTCAAGCACTTGCAGAAAACGGAACGCTTGAAGGAGATTTTCTTGAACAACCAACAGAAGCATTAAATCGATATAACGATGCTCTTATTGAACGATTTGAAAAAAAAGATCTTGATGATAAAACAAATCAAGAAAAAATTGCTTTTATACGAAAAACTGACACAGCTTTAGAAGAAAAACATTCACGAGAATTAGAACTTGCACAAATTTTAGCAGAAAAATATTTTCAAGCTCAAAAAATAGCTTGCAAAAGACTTATAGCCGACCAAGCTTTTACCATAGAACCAGCACTAGCAGAAGAACGAGATGATGCAATTAGACGCGCTGAATCAAAATATGCATTACAATTTCAGCAATTACACGAACGAGCAGAAACTGCCGTCTTAAATGCAAACTATCTTCGTAAAAAAATTAAAGGGAAAACAATACCTTGTCAACCAGACGATAAATATATAGACCCTAACCACGTACAAACACCACAAACATATTTAGAATTTATACACCACCTACAACAAGAAAAGATTTCAAAATAATAGATGATACATAGATCAATTGATTCTATGGTAACTAAAAAAAGGAAATCGCTATGAAAATTACTTTTTATTTTTGTATAGTTGCGTCGATAGCCTTCCAAATTTTCAGTTGTGAAACAGATAAAAATTTTCTACCAGAAATGGCTTTTGATCAAATAAATGATGACACTAGAATAATTTGGGAAAATGGGCATAATGGATGGGGAACCTACGCAATTGCACAAACTGCTGATGGCAAAAAATATTTTTTGTCTGAAAAAGAATTTGATATGTATATAAAAAATAGAACCAAATAACCTTTCTACCCTAAGGATTTTTATGAAAAATCTATCGTGTATTGCGGCAAGTCTTATGCTAGCAACTTTTCAACAAACATGCTGCATGGAAGATGAATCTTTAAAAACAGAACAAACTTTAGTGCGAGTTCCAAGTTACGATGCAGGCAGAGATGCAACACTTGCAGAAAAACTAGTTGGACAAAATCCATACGAATATACTTTAGAAAACTACGGCAAACCATATCGACATTGGAGACAAGATCGAGAAATCCGCCCTGGTTCAGGTCCTGTAGATAAACAAAATTGGGAACGTTTTGGAACAACAATCACCAGCCTTTCTGTTGCACAAAAATTTTTAGCAGTTAACCAAGCAGGTAACTACCGTTATTCAGAAGAATCTTTAGCACCATCTATCGCATTAGTACAAGCTGAAAACAAAAGAATTTATCAAGAAGATTTAGAAAAAGTTAAAAAAGATATCGATGCATATGAAACACATAAACAACTCATGGCTACTGCTTATGCTCGTTATTGCCAAGAAGAAACTGATGCATGTAAACAAGCTCAAAGAAATCTTGATCGTGCAAAAGCTAGTCTTTTAGCTTTTGAAAAAAAATATCCTTCAGATTCAACTCATCTTCCATTTCCTCATGCGGACAAAAAATCTTTAAACAAAAGTAATATTCGTGGATTATTGGGAAGTATTCTTAAAGAACAAAGAGATAGTAGCTTAGCTGATCAAGCTCAACAATCAGAATATCCAACACTTAAACAAGCTCAAGCGCTCACAACTTTAAAAAGAAAATAATTTTTAAAAAATCTATACAAAAGGCTTTTGGTTTTCCAAAGGCCTTTTTTGTTCTCTCATAAAAAATAACGTATACTTACTCTATATATTATTTTTTCTTTTATTAATATCTTATTATGACAAACAAAATTAAACTATTATCACCAGAACAAGCTTTAAAAATTGCAGCAGGTGAAGTCATTGAACGACCTTCAAACATCATAAAAGAATTACTAGAAAATAGTATCGATGCTGGCGCAACCAAAATAATTATAAAAGTTTATCAAGCTGGTAAAAAATCGATAATGATTATCGATAACGGATCTGGTATGACACCGCAAGATGCAATGTTATGTGTGGCTCAACATGCAACAAGCAAAATATCATCGGTAGATGATTTAGAAAAAATTACAACGTTTGGATTTCGCGGAGAAGCGCTTGCAAGTATTAATGCTGTCAGCAATCTTACGATTATAACAAAAACTGATAACGACCAAACAGGAACTGAGCTGACATGGAATTTTGGAAATTTTAAAAGCTCCACACTACAAACACATCCAACAGGAACAACCATTATCATCAGTAATCTTTTTGATAATATTCCAGCTCGTCAAAAATTTTTAAAAAAAGACGAAACTGAATGGCGGTCAATTATTACCCTGTTTCAAGCTTTTTGTTTTGCCTACCCTTTCATTCATTTTCAACTACACCATGACGATATCATGTATCTTAATTGCCCTGCAACAGATTCTGCCCTCAATCGCGCTGGACAAGTTTTTGATCATGGAATACAAAAATCATTTTTACCTCTTGAAGAACTTAACACTTCAATGATTTCTATATCTGGAATTATATCTGAACACAACTATTATCGATATGACAGAAACCAGATATTTATTTTTGTAAATCATCGATGGATAAAAAATATCGATGTAACTAAAGCAATTATGAAAGGCTATGCAGGAATATTACCAATTCAAAAATTTCCTGCAGCAGTTATATACATCACGCTCAATCCTGAACTAGTTGATATTAATATTCATCCCAAAAAAGAAGAAGTAAAATTTTTGCATCCAAAAAAAGTAGAAGCGCAGATTATTCATGCTATCAAAGCAACTTTAGATACAACTGCTCATAAAAAAATAACTCCAGAAGCATCTGAACTTTTTTATGAAACCAAAACAGTCCATAACTCGCATGATTTTTCTTTTTTACAGCCAGACACATCGATTAAAAAAAGTTACAGCATACCAGATATACCAACAAATAAATCTTTTATACCGCTTCAGCAAGAAAAATCGTTTTCAAACAGATCAGTTATTGCACCTGATCACTTTGCAGCACAAGCGTTTGAACCTTTAGCTGAAGAACAAAAACAGATCAATTCTGATATTAATTCACAAACAGATATTCATGAAATGTCGCACATAACTATTATTGGGCAGTACAAAAAAACATACATCATGTTTGAAAAAGATACGAACCTGATTTTTATGGACCAACACGCAGCTCATGAACGAATTTTATACGAACAATTTACATCACAATTTTATACCGTACCAACAATTCAACTCATGTTTCCTGAATTTATCCAACTTCAAGCAAAAGATATTCTTGCAATTACACCATACATAGGATTACTTGGAGAACATGGAATTATTGCAGAGTTATTTTCTGAAACACAAATAATTATTCAAGCAACTCCAGTTTACTTAAAAAACCAACATCTTAAAGAAGTAATTCAAGAAATTATAAGCTGGATTTGCCAGGAACCTGATACATCTGATTACGAAAATATAAAAAACATTATCCATGCAAAAATGCATACAAAAATGGCTTGCTCTGCAGCTATAAAGGCTGGTGAAACTTTAAATCACGAACAAATGTATCAGCTCATAGAACAGTTACGAAAAAGTGAACATAAATTTTCCTGTCCTCACGGAAGACCAACTTTATGGACTCTTGGGATTGATTATATCGAAAAACAGTTCAAACGTGATTATGGTAAAAAAGCTGATCAAAACTACGATTTTTTATAAGCTTAATTATAAACGTTTTACAACATTTTGCAGATCACGTAATAAATCCTGAATTGGACCAAAAATTACTTTTTCTTGAACGATATCAAGATCTATCCATACGCCATCTAAAGCCTCAACGGGTGAAAGATGAATATCTCCTGCAACTTGTGCTAAAAACAGCGTAACAGTTTTATGAACATACCTGCCATGCGACCTACAATCGTAGGCAAAAACAAAAGGCTCAACCGGAAAATAACTCGTTACAAAAAGACCTGTCTCTTCTTTTAATTCTCGCTGAGCAGCTTGATGTGGCGTCTCTTGTCCTTCACTATGTCCTTTTGGAAAACCCCAATGACCTGTAATACTTTTTATAATAAAAACTTGCCAAACATTATGTTCTTGACGCAAAGGAATTATTCCAAATGATGCATCTTTTTGTCGTATCATTTCTTGCATTTGTTGATAACCCTTATTTATACACTACTTATGAATTTTTTCATACAATTTTATTGATTAACATTATATCAATTCAGTATAATAAATTTATTATAATAATTCTTTACCCAATATTTCTATGAATTTAATAAATTTTACCTATACATTAGTTTTTTTATTATGTTTTTTAATTACGTACATTTCAATTTATAGAAAAAAAAGAGAACCCATTTCCACTCCAGACCAAGCTTTAGATTTTTTAATGGAAGGAAATAAAGTCTTTAACTCTCCATGGCAAATTACGAAAAAAAAATATCGGCAAGCAACTGCTTTAGAACAAAAACCTTTTGCAATCGTCCTTAATTGTTCTGACTCACGAGTTCCAACAGAAATTATCTTTAACCAATTAAACGTTGGTAGCCTATTTGTTGTTCGTAATGCAGGTAACGTTATTGCAGGAACAGCTCTTGGCAGTATAGAATATGGCATAGAGCAACTAGGAGCGCTTTTAATTGTTGTCTTAGGTCATGAACGATGTGGCGCTGTTATTGCAACCGTTGATGCTCATATTAAGCAACAAGAATCCCCTTCGGTAAATATTCAAAAAATTATTAGAACAATTACACCTGCTGTAGAAAAAGTTATCGCTGATAACAATATTACCTTACCATGCGATACGACCATAAAACAATTTATCATCTCTGAATCGATTAAAGAAAATGTACGCCTTGAGATGCAAAATTTATATAATTCATCAGAAATTATACAAAAAGCTATTGATACAAAAAAAGTAAAGATTGTTGGAGCATACTACGGTCTTGACGATGGTCATGTTAAAATTATTTCATAATAAAAAAGGTGTGTAAAATTTACACACCTTTTTTATTATTTAACAACTTGTACACGAAGAACAACTTTTATTTTCTGAAGGAGGACAGACGAGCTGTCGATATGTATGAGCTGAAAGCAAAGACATCCAAACAACAACAAAACCTTCTGCAACAAAAACAATACTATCTAATGCAACTTCTATATAGGCAAAATCATATATCATAATCGGTAAATAAGAAATGATAAAACCTATCATAAATTTCATGATAAATAATGAACCTAACTGTAAGCAAACAATTGGTAATAAAAGTGCATGTCGATGACGAGTAATAATATATGAATTTTTAAATGCCTGAATTATTGATGATTTATACTCTAAAATATCAAGACCGACGAATTGTAGTCGAATAAATGAATATAATCCAATACTAATTGCTACAAGAACAATCGGCAATGTCCACAATGATGTTAATAAACCAACTGCAGTCAGAATAATCGTTTCAAAAGAATGAAGAAAATATAAAAGAAAGTCGACAGACGTAGCTGATTCATAGCCAAAAAAAATAATCATCGCACAAAAAATTAAAGGAAGAGACACCAAACTTACTATGAAAGCCTGAAGCAATTTAGCAATACAATATTCAAAAATTTTTCCACGAAGTGTCATACCGCGCATCTGAGAATCAAATGCAAGATCAAGAGCATTTTGTAGTAGAACAAGAGGAAATAATAAAACAATACCTGTAACAAGAAGATCTAAGCAAAATAAAATTGCATCGTATTCACTTAATTGATATCCAAGAAAAACAGTTCCTAACGAAATTATAAACAATAAAACTGTTTGTAATAATAGAAGAGAACTCCACGAAAAAAAATGATGTTTAAAATCATAGGTTGCTAACGAAATAATGTGACGAACAGATAAATTATTCACAATACAATCCTTACAATAAATAGAGACTATGGTATTTCTATGAGTTTGACGAGTTTGATAACTTTGTCAAAAATTAAGATTCGCAGGCACATACGCTCACATCTTGCTCAAAATCAGTATGTAAATGTTTATACATAACAACATCAACAAAATTATTAAACATCATACCAAAAACAGCACCAACAACAAAACATGCAGAAAACATAAAAACAAGCCATTGCAAAGCAGAGATAACTGCTAAAAATAAAACATATCCACGAGTCATCCGCCAACTTGCAGTACATGCATGACGAACAGACCCTCCATGTTGCAAAATATGTAATCCAGCAAAACGCCATCGTTGAGCCAAAACTATTCCTGGAATAACAAAAAACATCGTACCAAACCAGACTAAAGTTGCGTACAATAAAGAAACCACAAGATATGAAAAAAATCGACTCGTAATATCTAATCCTAATAACTTGCGTCCAAAAACTTCATCAAGAGCATTTTGTTTATACATAATCGGAAATGCAAGCAAAAATAGAAGACTTAAAATAGAACCAATAGAAATCATGGCAACTGTAATAAGTTTTGCATGCTGTGGCATAACAAGATGAAATAAAGACAGACAAACTAAGCATAAAAGAGCAAGCCCCAAAACTAAAATAACTTGCATGCCACATAAAATAATCCACTCAGAAATATTGCCAGAAAAATAGTTCCAAGCACTACCAAAAACATCTTTAATTGACAACTTTTTTTTCATACACACACCTTTTTTTAATAAAAACACTATGGTATATGTACTGTATATCAATTTTTAAGACAAGCACAATCGTTTTTCAAAAAGAAGAGCTCTTGACATACAACAACTCTTCTTTTTATTTTTATTCTATGCTTATGCGCGAGCAAAATTCGAATCATCCGTCTTAAAAAAATCTTCTTGTATTTGATGTGTAACAAGATAGATATTTTTCGATTCATATCGCTTTTGTATGAGATCGTAAATTACTTGGTTATTAAGCAATACTTTTTCATCTTCAATGTTTGGACAATAATCAGGATTTTTCTGTAAATGATACAAAACATACTCACACGTTACTTTATTAAAATCTATATCTGCAAGGACTAATTTTGTATCGTACAACATCGTAACTGGAGAAAAATATGTTGCCTTTTTTTCTTTAAACATAGTTTGTAAATAATCTGCAAGCCAAGCCTTAGCATCAGGCTTCATAAATGATTGCATGCAAGCATACAATCCACATAAAAAAACGAACTTGCAATTATACTGATCATCGTCATGTAGATCATTAAAAAATTGTGTAAATTCTGGAAAATCTACTTCAATTCCACAATACGCACGAATACGAAATGATAAATTTTCTGTATCAATAAAAGCTATTTTTCCATGACAACGAACAATATTACCAGTGTGCCAATCTCCATACCCAGTCTCTTGAGCAATAACAGCTAGTTGTTTGACTTCTTCAAGCGTTAATGACTTTGGCAATAACCGTTGAATTTCTAAACGCTGACAAACAACTTTATAGAAATCACCAACTTTACATACATATTTTTCAGGAACCATACAACAAGTAAGATGATGTTTTTTAATAACATTATGCAAATAAACAGCATTAATAATACGATCAAATTCAAAACCTTTCAGATATAAACCACAACTCAATCGTGCAATATCTTGAAAATCCTGTGCTTGTAATAACAAAATTTCTTGACGAGCAGCAAGCTCAAGGTGTGCAGGACACCGATATTTTTCAATAAACGTGATAAGTTGAGGATATTTTTGTAAATCTTTATCAAGTTTTAAATCCCGCTCTAACAAACGCTCTAACTTGCCAGCTCCATACAACGCAGCGTGAACCATATGCATACATAGTTTTTGTACGGAAAATTCATGCCCTTGAACTGGATTTACAAAAACAAAAGATAGCATTAAAACAAATCTTTTTAGTGTCATTATTACAATCCTACCAATTTAATAATTTTCTATTTGAATTAATAATAATGTAAGAAGGATAAATGCACAAATGGTAGGCACTTTTATGCAACAAGCGTTATAATTTTTTCATTCTTGTTTTTGATAATTCATGTAGAGTTGCTTGGTAGACACAGTTGATGTATCAAGGAGTTATTCATGAAACAAGTTTTCACATTTTTTGTTATCCTTTTCTTATATTTTGGCCAGGTACATCCCCAAGAAGGATTTTGTGCTAACACATTGATTGCAACACCTGCAGGGTATCAACACATTGAAGAAAACTCTATTCTTATCGAATTTTTTAAAAAACATGCACAGCATCAATTAATTTTTCAAACAACTACGATTGTGCAACCGCTGACTGACGTTCAAGAGTCTATTAAAAATCAGAAAAAATTATTGATACGACAAAAAAAGATAAAAAAATTCAGCTACAATCGGTTCAAGATTTTTTTTATTACCATCCGCCAATACCAAATGTTGCGCATAAAATAAATGCTTTACAACAAGAATTACAAGCAAAAATAGGTACTCAATCCAAACAACAATTTTTTTCGTATCAAAAAAAACCTGAATCTCATATGAAATCAATGGATTAATGATTCTACTGTTATTTTGCCTGATTATACAAATAATAACAACGATACTTACTGGGTTGGTCTACTGTATGAATTATCATCTTTCGATGCTGTTGCATGGGTATATAACGATAAAGATTATAATATTATCTTTGAAGTTACAGCAGCCTATCCCTTAGGGTGTATTGATCAAGACAACAAAAGTGAAGTTGAAAAATATCAAGCATGGATGAAATCATACAAACCGATCTACAAAACTATTATTTCGCCTGAACTTGCACAAACATGGTTGCTACAGATTCAAGAAATTTTAGAAATAATTGATAAAAATACAGAACGAGTCATGAAACAAAATAACAGTCGATTTTTATAATTTTTTAGAATCTCTCATGCATCTTTTTTAATAAATGCATAGTGATGATGAATCGAAAAACCAAGTTTTAATGCTGTTTTTAATGAAGCTGTATTGCTACTATCACAACTCCATATAGGAATTAAATTTCGACGCAAACATTCTTCAATAAGCGCACAAGCAGGAAATACAATATAACCATTTCCACGATAATCAGGATGCGTAATTACCCCAATTTCACACGATGTTTCAGATAGCATCGCACTATAGGCCTGAGCGAAACAAAACCCCTGATCATTAACAAGCCCATACCCGATGCCTTGGGTTAAAAAACGCTCGGTTGAACCGTGAATATTACTTATAAAACCAAACCATGGCGATTGCTCAAATAACTCTTGATCCAATTTTTTAACAAAAAAACCTTCTGGTAAAGGGTTTTGATGATAAATAAAATCAAAATTATAGATCATTTCTATACGAGGTCGTACATAAAACCCACGTTGTACAAAATATCCTTGCAACGATTCATCACAAATAACAATAATATTCCTATAACAGGATAAAAAATCACAAACATCGTCTATATCATGCTCGGTCAAAGTACCAAGAATATATACATAACTTCCATGTGATTTGATCATAACATAAAAACTATCTTGCGATTCATAATGCTGCAAAAGAGTCTGATACGGATGAATTCCTTGTAAAAGTCCAAACAAAAGTGGTTGAAAGCGAATAGATTCTAAATATTTTTTATCAAAAGAATTAAATAACGCAGCATCATCAAGAAAATACGTTGGAATTGAGCGGTCTAACATACCATAATGTTCAGTTTGCTGGGACAACACTAAAGAAAAAAAACTAAGACACCATACAAAATAAAATATCATGAGATTCTTTCTAAAATGGTATGAAGATCAAATACTACCAATACTTAATATTCATAGATATTTTAAAAAAATCAAACTGAAATAAATAAAAATCAATAACAGCTTTTATTTACGATATATGTAAAGTAAAATTATAACAATAAAATTCAATAAATTTAGACTCAAAAAATTAATCATAATTAAAAATTATTCATAAATAATTTGATAAAAACTAAGAAATAGAATTTAAAATAATAACGTCTCTTGGCATATAGCCAAAATTTTATAAGAAAAATTTGGCGTCCCC
>JACCDX010015623.1_pt1 | contig 12523 bp, 10 predicted proteins | sample 7449681 | NCBI WGS metagenome assembly JACCDX01 (sample SAMN15323450, study PRJNA562643) | freshwater metagenome | isolation source: river surface water | place: USA:Blue River Watershed | collected 2017-08-18
CCGGAAAGGTTGCAACACCTGATCAAGCGCAACAGGTTCACCATGCAATCCGAGCTGAACTTGCGTCTCACCTTGGACTCGACGCAAGTCGTATGATTCGCATTCAATACGGGGGATCCGTTAAACCGGACAATATTGTAGACTTAATGAAACAGCCCGATATTGACGGCGCATTGGTCGGTGGGGCAAGTCTTTCCCCTGACTCATTTTACGAAATTATCAAGAATGGAGTGTCCGCAAATGAATCGTTGGGCTAAACTATTACTTTTTATCTTTTTTGGAGGGTTGTTGATGACAACAGTAAACTTAGACGAAATTGCAGCAGAAAACTCAGTGGTACGATTTGAAACCACCAAAGGCGATATCATTGTGGAGCTTTTTGACGAAAAAGCCCCTATTTCGGTTAAAAATATGATTCAGTATATCGACGAAGGATTTTATAGCGGCACCGTTTTTCACCGCGTCATTCCTAATTTTATGGTTCAGGGGGGCGGCATGACAGAAAATCTACAGCCTAAAAAAACAAATGCGCCCATTAAGAACGAAGCATCCAACGGACTTTCAAATACACGTGGAACCATCGCAATGGCAAGGACCAACGTGATTGATAGTGCAACCGCCCAATTTTTTATCAACGTGGTGGATAACCCATTTTTAAATTTCAGAGCCCCAACTCCTGAAGGATACGGATACGCCGTATTTGGAAAAGTAAAATCGGGAATGGACGTTGTTGATAAAATTCGCGATACCAAAACCGGAACCGTTGGGTTTTACCAAGATGTTCCAAAAGAAACCATCACGATTAGAGCCGCTTCCGTGCTAAGGCGTGGTAGCGCCGCGCCATCCACCGACGCCACTACCAAATAACCGCATCTGCCGACCGCCTCACAACTGGCAACCCAAGTGATTGAAGTTGTGGGGCCACCTGTCGCCAATCCCCTACGACAATTACGAACGCCGGTTGGCGATATCGGTCTTTGCCCACACTGTTTAACATCGTGGGCGTTACCTGTGCTAAGCATTGAATCCTTTGTGTCAAAAAATCAGTCGGAAGCTGGTAGGTTTGAATTCGATCAACGACACCCAATCGCTGCGCCAGGGTTTCGTATCGCAAGGCTTCCCGACGGGTAAGTGATTGAATCAGATCGTTGGTTTGCGTCGGTGTAAGCCCAGATTGACCGGCATCGTGAAGAATATCCAATACCGACCGAACCGCCTCGCCTACAGCGGATCCCTTTACTGCCGACGACACCGAATAATAACCCGACCATTTATCCCCGATCCACGTCCCATAAGCACCATACGATATACCCCTGCGTTCGCGAAGATCTAAGTTAATGGTGGCATTAAAATGTCCACCTATCGGATAATTAAATAACGATGCCAAGTAAAAATTACCGGTGACATCATAGGGCATGCCAGGCAATCCAATTCGCAATTCTGCCTGGGTTGCACCCGGTACATCAACCACAATTATCTCAGGAGTCGGGCGCATCGGCATCGGAGCGGTGGGTTGAAGCGGAACCCCTGGTTGGGGGCTAAATTTAAACGCCGAAACGATCTTCACCAAGTCCGATGATGCAATTGCACCCACCACGGAAATACCCAATGGCGCCTGTTTGATCAACGTTTGGTGCAGGGGGCGCAATTGCATCGATTGAATCAACCCGATAGTGCCACTGCGACCAAATAGGGGTCGACTACGAGGATTGTCGCCGTATAAATGATCCAACATCGCCTGATCAGCCAGGGCATCTAAATTGGCCCGTTGAGCTAAGATATCCGCTTGGGTCTGCTGAATGACTGGGACCAGGTTACCCGAGACAAATTTGGGAAAGCATAGTCGCTCCCTTGCAATCGACAACACCTGGCGAAGCGATGTAACGGGTGACACAACGTCGACCGTAATCGCATCCCGTTCGGCGACTATAGACACCGAACCGCCAAGTGCTTGCAACGCATTTTCGATCACCTGTTGGGCATGCCGTTGGGTGTCGCGCATCAACACGCCCGTCAAAATGGTCGCAACCCCGTTTTGACTAGGCGAAAGGACCTGATCGCCTCCCGAATAGGTCGCACGAATTCGGACGATCGGCACCGACATGTCAGTTAGCCCGACAACCGGGACCTCCATTACCGTCCGACGCCATATTGGCAACGACTGAACATGACTTGGGGTTGCCAACTTGGGTTGTTGGGTGCGGTCAACCGACGGTCGATCAACCGTATATTCCGGCGTTAGGCGCCCTAACGGGTGCCCGGGGGGCACCACGGCAAATACCGTGGCTGGTCGCCCAAAAATATAGCGCCTTAGCACCTGACCCACCGCCCCTGGCGTCACCTGTTGATACCGTTTGGCCTCGATGGCCAAAAAGCCGGGATCTCCGTTTAACGTGGCGTGAGTAACCAAACATTCTGCTTTTTCATCGATACTATCCATCACCGACAGGGTATCCATCCGATGTTTAGCCAAAAAGGGCCTCAATGCACCTTTGGACAGCCCATGGGCGGCAACGTCGGTTAACACATCTCGGATTATTTGATTGATTTCAGATATCGAGGCCGTTGGATACGGGGTCACCGAGATAACAAATTCACCCGCCAACTCCGACGTGTAATGATACGCCGTGACCGATGCCGCCAGATTGGTGCGAACCAGGGCCGCATGTAACCGACTGCCTGCGCTACCGCCGAGGTAAAAGGCAAGTGCATCCAGTGCTGGCTCGTCCAAATCGTATCGAGGGGGGGTTGGATACACATGCAAAACAAGAGGGAGTTGAATACGACTATCGGTGGTTACCAACATCTCTTGTTGGGTTAGGATTGGCACCCAGGGCAGTGCTTTAAGCGGAATCGGTCCGCTTGGTATCGGACCAAAATAGGCATCAACCCAACGCAGTACTTGATTCGGGCTGACATCGCCAGCAACCACAATTGTGGCGTTATTAGGCCGATACCAGGTTGAAAAAAATGATTTTAAATCGGTGACCTCAACCCGATCCAAGTCTGACACATCCCCGATTGTCAGCAACGCGTAGGGGTGACCGGGTGGATAGTGGGCCCGATATAAATACTGGCTGGCTAACCCGTACGGTCGATTATCGTAGTTTTGCGCCTTCTCGTTTTTAACCGTGTCCCGTTGAATTTCAAATTTTTCTTGGCTGATGCCGTCTAAAAAATAACCCATTCGATCTGATTCTAACCATAAAATGGTCTCTAGAAACTCAGTGGGAACCGTCTGGTAGTAATTTGTTCGGTCGCGGCTGGCCGACCCATTCATCCGGCCTCCGGCCTGGGTGACGATCTCAAAATGGCGGTTGTAAGGCACGTGTTTACTTCCCTGAAACATCATGTGTTCAAAAAAATGAGCAAACCCCGATTTGCCTGGGGTCTCGCGAGCTGATCCGACATGGTACATCACCTGAACATGCACGATTGGGTTGCGATGATCCTGATGAATCAGCACCTTTAAGCCGTTATTAAGACGATACTCTTGGAACGAAATCGTCCCCAATTGGGCATTTGGGGTAACGGTTCTGACGAGGGTCGGCGTGGCGTTAACCCAAGTTCCCAGCAACACACTGAAAACTAAAATCCATTGTTTCATTGTTTAACCTCGTTCCAATTGCAGTGTACAATATCCCAACTATGTCACGTTCACCTCGGGTTCACGCCCATACTGGCGCAATCACACAACTCACGGCGAAGGGCACTGGGAGGGTCGAGTCTATACATGGCCCAATTTATGTGCCATATACCGTACCTGGGGATCGTATCACGGCGCAAATTATCAAATCCACCCCCAATTATTCGATTGGAAAATTAACGCAATTATTAGAAAAAAGCCACGACAGACGAACGCCAGCCTGCCGCTACTACGGCCGCTGCGGTGGGTGTCAACTGATGCACATTTCGACCGAGGCTCAACAAAAATTCAAAACCGAATGGCTAACCCAACGCATTGCACACCCGTTGCAACCCCTGATTACCGGCCAAGAATACAACGTCCGCAACCGGATTCAACTCAGCGTCATTGATCGCGGCCGCAACCTAAAACTCGGTCTGAATCGGGTTCACAGCCACACCATCAATCCGTTGTCTGAATGCCCAATGACCCATCCTGCGATCTCAAACTTGGTTCCGGTGATCACGACCTGGCTTCAGTACACCCAATGCGAATGGATTCAGGTAACCATTCGGGCCGGAACGTCGCTGGAGAATGATCCCAATTGCATTGTGGTGTTAAAGGGAACCCCATCCCCAAACGACCAGGCCTATATATCCCAAACTTGGCAAACATTGCCGATATCCGGCGTGGTTATCGTGTCTGAAGCCACGGTGGTGGAATGGGGTCGCCCGGTTGTATTCCAGGTGATCAATGGCATCAAACACCAAGTCAGTTGGGGTGCATTTTTTCAAGGCAATTCACCGCTTACCCCAGTGTTATTGGAAACGGTCATTGGCTTAACGTCGCCCCACGCCGCCGAGCGGGGATTAGACCTATTTGGGGGACTGGGCCTTTTTGGAATTCATTTGGGAAAACAAAGTTTATCTGTCACCATTTTGGACACCAACCCCCAGTCCATTGGTGATGCAACGGCCACGATTAACGCCCACGAATTACACCATGTTAAGGCAATGGTTAGTGACGCAAACGCGATTCATACTGAATTATCCCATTGCGATTACGTTGTGGTAGATCCACCCAGAACGGGTTTGGGTGCAGCGCTGAAGCGTCGCCTCAATCACGATGGCCCGGCGCGATTGATTTATGTGTCTTGCAATCCAGATACATTTGTACGAGATCTGGTTGATCTTTCTGCGTATCGATGCACCATCATTCAACCGATCGATATGTTTCCTAATACGGTTCACCTAGAATTAGTCGCACGATTTGAAAGGATCTCAACATGATCATCACCTTAAAAAAAATGCCCAACCAATTAGCCAACGGAATCGTCACCTACTGGATCGATCAACGAGGTGGCACCCCGATCATCCCCGATACAATCATCACCATTCGGGACACCGGTCGTCGATTTTGTATCTGCTGCACCAAGTTGGTTAAGACATTATTTGGTCAAGGATTTTGCTATCCGTGTTTTCAATCGGCACCTGAAAATGCGCCGTGCATTGTTCGACCCGAACTTTGCAGAGCCCACATTGGAGAAGGTCGGGACGTGGAATGGGAGTCCACCCACCATAATCAGCCCCATAGTGTGTACATCGCCAATAGCGGCGGGTTAAAAGTGGGCATTACGCGGGACACTCAAGTTCCCACCCGATGGATTGACCAAGGGGCGGTATCAGCAATCGTCATTGGAAAAACACCAAATCGTTACCTGTCTGGGGTATTTGAGTTGGAAATGAAACGATTCATGAGCGATAAAACCGCGTGGCAACGAATGGTAAAAGGACAAGATCCCGATCTTGATTTGAAACAAATTGCAGCGGATTTATCGCCAGTGATCCCCGAGTCACTACGGGACTTTTATTGCCCCGAAATCATCACCACCCTCCGGTATCCGGTGGTGAGGTATCCTCAAAAACCGATATCGACAAAATTGGCTGCCTCCCCGGAATTTTCGGGACGCCTGGTGGGAATTCGTGGCCAGTATTTGATATTAGACGACAACCGGGTGTTGAACGTCCGCAACCACAGTGGCCACGAGGTCGAATTGACGATTGAATCGGCCGATTGATACGGTAGGCGGATGAGGATCAGGGAAATTGGGTGAAACCCCCAGCTGTCCCGCAACCGTACACCAGTAAATGGGTAGTCGGAATGCCTGATCCCCTCTCCTGTAAGGCGAGGATCATGCCCGTGGAATGGCGGTTTTGTTGTGATGCGATCTTTTATTTGGCACGATGTGACGTGTCGAACCCTTTCATTTTTGGTTGCAGGGGTGGTAACAAGCGTCACCTTTTCGAACTCACTTTTTGCTGATTTTTCTGGGTACCGACTGCAACCCATTGTTGTGACTGCATCGGTTTGGGCGCCACCACAACCGCCACTCACCCATCATACGGCGTTGTCCGTAGATTCAACTCGGTCCAAAGGACTGGTGTCCATTGAATCATTTATCAGTACCATCACCGGTATCGACAGCATCAACGCCGGTGGGCAAATCTCCGTGTTCGGACAGGGTGCTGCCAGTTATCAATCCCGCGTTTTATTTAATGGGCTTGATTTAAAGGACAGCTCAAGCGTCAATGGATCCCCTAATTTTGATGGGTTAAACGCGTATACGATTGACGCCATCGACGTATTACGTGGCGCCCAAACAGCCCAATACGGCCCCAATACAATTGGCGGCGTTTTAAACTTTCAAAGCAACCCAATTGGCACCCACACTCATATTGTAGCCGGTGATCGATACAGCAACGTTGGAATTAAAACCGCATCCCAATTCGGTGATATTGTGGTTAGCGGTGGAATCAATCGATTTGAAGACAGTCGACTATCCAGCAAAACCACCCTGCCCGACTTAGACCCCATCACGTCCGTAAACAAGTTTGGTCGGTTAGAATGGCAAGGCGAAACCCAGCGGTGGACAGCCCAACTATTGGCGATCGACACCACTGCGTTTATCGACGGCTACAGCGGCACCATCTCCGATGAACGACTGAGAACCCGGTCAACCCGGTGGGGAAGCACTTACGAAAATAGGCTAAACGCGCAATGGTCGTGGGGTGGCAACTTCCAAGAAACCCATGTGACCCGGGAGTCAATCGATGGGTCCGATTCGGCCATTTACATCGGCACTACGCAAAAACTTGATGCCTACCTGCAATGGACAGCGCCTACCCAGCAACTTAGGGTGGGTATCGATACGTATCAAGACGACGGCAGCAGCAAAACGCCTTATGACAGCACAATCGCTCGAACGGTAACATCAACCGGATGGTATGCCGGTTATAACGCGCAACATGACGCGGTTCGACTTGCGGCAAGCTCTCGGGTCCAATCCGACCCCCTAACATCCGTTTGGCGAATAGTTGGCGGGCTTGACGCATCAGTTAGCCTAAACGCCAACGCAACCGTGATTGGCACCATTCAATCCGGCGTCCGGCACCCCTCCGTGTATGAAACGAGTCGGGCACTGACGAATGGATCGTTGGCATCGGATCAATCGCTTAGCAAAGCAATCGGCATTAATTGGACCGGGTGGATTGGCACCCAATCCCTGCGATGGTTTGAATCCACCGTGGATCAACCGATTGATTACTATTACGGCAACGACCAAACGGAAGGGTATTATAACCAACCGGGAAACGCGATATCCCGGGGCGTCGAGGTTACAAGCGAATTTACATTTCCGGGACACCTTCCATTATCGATCCGCTACACAACCACTGACACGTTTGGATCCAGCGGTAAAACGCCTCGAGTACCGGTGTACAAATGGGTGATTTCCGGGGGAATTGATACAGGGTATGCCACGTTTGGTGTTACAATCCGATCGGTCGGAGGATACCGCGACACCAGTTATTCCGAAGCCGAAGTCGCTGGGTATGGCCTGACCGACATTACCCTTCGTTACACCCATACCAAATGGATTCAACCATTTGTCACGGTGACCAACGTGTTTGATCACCAATACCAACCCGTGATTGGGTACCCTGCGTTGGGACGATCCTTGATGATCGGATTTGAGACCCGGCTTGATTGATTTTGATTCGTTTTTGACCGATTCCAGTCGGGCAACCGCGTTCGATATTATGGGGGCGATCGAAGACTCGATCCCAGCGCCGGCAGGCCATCGTTGGCTGATTGTGGCCGCCCCAATCGGTGACTGCCATCACATTAGCCGGTGGGTGGTCACGTGTGGGGCACGGCATTTGGGCTATCAGGTGATATTACTAGGCGAAATTGATGCGGATGGATTGGCGCAAACCTGCCACACTTACCCCGATGCCACGGTAATGTTGACATGGCTTTTAACACCCAGCCAAACCCAATTTGATCGATATCTAAACAAACTCAACGACCTGACCCCCCCGCCTCGATTAATTCTAGGGGGATTAACCGTCAGCGAACGGTGGGTCTCTGAGATGGCCCCTTTATACTCCGGCCGGTTGGCCGGTGCACATTCGGCGCTTGCGCTGCTTCGGATGTTACGATGTGCGGATTAAATCATGTTACCGAATGGGAATGGACGGTAGACTCCATTTGGCCGTGGGTCTCCCAACGCGCGCTGATTCAACTGCATTTGGGGTTTAGAGGCCCTCATCGGAATGCAAGCCAGTTAAAAGAACGGGTAAACCGGGTCATGGCGTCGATTACGATGCCCCCAATCAAAGGCCTATCGGTTTGGATACCGGTCCAGTCAATCGACAATACCATTCGATTTTTTCCAAACCCAAAACCCCCTTTAGATATCGTGTTTCCAAGACAGACCAAAGCGCCATTTAATTGTCTGGCCGATTATGTCAATCCAACCGGCGAAATTGCCCTTTTTGCAGTGACTGCCGGCGACAGTTCACGCGTGATCGCTTCGCTGATTAAACACGGGCAATTGGCTGACGCCGTAATCGCGCACGCGCTGTTTGTACAGGTTGCGGAGGCCGCAGCCGAATTGCTGCACCATCAGTTGCGGGTAACCGCCGGTCTTGATGCTCGAAACGGATTATCAGAATCCGACATGGAAACAACAAACTATACCGGAAAACGATTTAGCTTTGGGTATGGCGCCTGCCCCAACCTTGCCGATCAACACCTGTTTCAGTATTGTTTGCCCCTTGAGCAAATCGGGATCACATTAACCCAAACCCATATGTTGACGCCCGAATCTAGTGTTACCGCAATGGTATTTAATCATCCCAACGCAACTTATTTTTCGGCCGTATAGTAGGACAAATTTGCAACATGATTTTTAAAAAAAAATTACTGACCAGACCATGCATTTTGATTGTATTATTTAGTTTTTTTGCATTTTTTTCGGTCGTGATTGGTGTTAAAAATGCAGCACAAGGTAGCATCGATTGCCTATGGCCAGGTGCCGTTTCACTGCGCAACGGAATGAGTCCACATAAAATGGGCCAGTTATCACGATCCATACAAACTCAACTGTTTGGCACGTATCCCCATGCCGTCCAGAATTTGTATCCAAATCCGCCCTCAACTTTTGCAATCATACTCCCGTTCAGCTTCTTATCTTGGACGCAAATGAAATGGGTTTGGGCATTAACAAATCTGATCATGGCAGGCGCTTTGTTGGGCGCCACCTTTAAAATGGCCCCCCAACTGCCAAATGGATACAAATTGGGAATCATATTACTATTTTTGTGCGGAACACCATTTCGAACGGCGCTTGGAAATGGTCAACTCAGTCTTTTTGCTCTGGGATTTTCTGCAATGGCAATGGCGTCCAATCGACCGGTTCACAGCGCATTTTCTACATTTTTAGGATTATCGAAACCCCATTTAACAGCGCCACTGTTTGGTGCCCAACTGGCCAAAAAAGAATTAATTGGCGTTGCCATTGGAAGCGCACTTCATATTTTGGTCACAGTATTGATACTAAAACTAACCCGGTCGACGGTGCAAGACATACTGATGTCCATGCAACATACCACAACGTCATTGCATCACGCTGGCTGGATTGATTTATCCTCAATATTACCCATGGGCCCGCTGGCAGTCACTTACGCACTGACGGCAATATGCCATTTCGGCTGGTTTTTTTGGGTTGTAAAAAAACGCCACGAATTAAGTAAAATCGAAATGATCGCGCCGTTATCAGTTTTGACAGTGCTGGGGGCTTATCACCGAATTTACGACTTCATTATTTTAATTTTCCCACTCGTTTGGCTTTTTACAATGATCACACCCACAAAAAAATGGGGCGCAAAAGAGATAACCGTTTTAGGCTGGATATTGATGACGTGGTTTGGAGAGCGGGCACTATCCGGCGTGCACATTGCAACTCATTTATCCGTTCGGTGGGTGATCGCGGGCTGGGGTTGGATTAGCCTCGCGATCATGGTTAACATGATTTTGAGGCGTTCAAAGGGCACCTTCATTGGGCGATAACCATTTCCCAGGGCGGTAGCCTTTTATAGGGGCTCCGTTTTGTCGAACAATCCGTCCATTCACCATCACCCATACCACCCCGACGGACGGTTGGATGGGGTGTTGATAGGTTGCCCAGTCCTCTATTTTTTTGGGATCGATTGCGATTAAGTCAGCATCCGCCCCGATCTGAACCCGCCCTTTATGTGCCATCGCAGGAATCGACGGCGCCAATACCATCGCCGGGCGCAAACTTAATAATTCAAATACAGCCAACCAATCCATGATGGGATTCGTCAGCACCCACTGCCGAACAACCCTTGCAAATGTTCCGGAATATCTGGGATGGATCGGATTCGTATCAATTCGGGCATCCGACGCGATTAACGCGCGCGACCCGATTACCGCGCGATCCAATGCAGATTGGGACACCGAAAACACAATCATATTGGCGGCAGATTGGTTGATATTTCCGCCGTTAAAGGTGTCAAATACTAGGCAACCGTTTGACCGATAAAACGAAACCGGAAACGGAATGGATCGATTGGTCAACAACTCCCCCTTGTAAGGGCTTAATGTAAACCAAACCGATGCCGATGGATTCAGTTGATCAAACGCTGCCACAGCTGAATGGGTAAACACATGTGCACGCCGGGGTAACTGTTGGATGATCACCGACGCCGACACAACGTGGGCTAGGTCTCCGGTCAGACGTATCAACCGGCGAATTTGATCCGGCGATCCAACCGTTGGGATTTGAATCGATAGCGGGCGTTGATACGTTCCAGCCAAATGAATTAACGGAATTAAAAGACCTTCTGACCTTGCATCATAGGCAGGAATTCGCCACACCATTCCAATGGCACCTGACGTCAAGGCCCGTTTAATGTTTGAAATGTCGATATTAGGATCCTGGCCATAGGCAGAGACATCCAACGCAACACCGATATTCAGCATTGGTCTCTCGATGGTTTCGAAATCGTACCCCGCATTTTGTCCAACGGAAAAATCTAAAACCGTTGTAACCCCATTCGATAAATAAATATCTTGATCAAACCGGCGAATTGCGTGGGCCGCAATATCGATAAACCCAGGCCCGACGATTAATCCGTTGCCATTAATTACCTTGTGGCCCCGAATCTGAACCGCCGACACCGCTGCAATTTTGTTGGCATTGATTCCCAAATAGACCACCCGATCCATACCAGTTTCAGGATCAATGACGCGTGCGTTTTGAATAACAACATCGTAGGCCGATACGTAATACCAACTGGCCCCGACAACCCCCAATCCGATCAACAACAGGATTGGAACGACAATCAATCCAAAGTCATCCAACCACTGCTTAAGGCGGATTACTAACTGCCACATGCTTGGATTGCCCGTGCCAGTCCCGGGCACCGTTCAGCTTCTAAACCCAACAACTCATCTGACTCCCAAATATCAGGCCAATCCGGATAGGTTCGGCATGCAAGCGGTCTTTGGTAATAGACATCACACCGGTTTTGGTCATTTAAAAAACACCTCGGCCGATGGGTGGGGGTTGAAATCATATGCCACCCATTCCGCCGAACAACATACTGCGATTGAAATTGAAGGACATCCATCCCCATTTGGTCGGCCATCGCTTGCATATCGGAAAACGTCACCCGAACATATCCGCCCGCTCGGCAGCAATTGCCGCTAGATTTGCACAAAAAATGGGATAAAATTTCATTTTTACGATCGATCAACATGGATTAATGATTCAATAGACCCCCAGAGGACGTCAATCCACCGTCAATCAGTTGCCGATACGCCCGTGCAGCGTGATGCAAGCGATACCGGGAAAAAACCATGGTTTGACCCCGCTTTCCCATTTCTACCCGATCATCAGCCGATAATTGAGCAAATTGATGAAACGCCGAAACCAACCCCAATTGGTCACCCGGTTCAACCACCCAACCGCATCGGGCCTCGCGTATAACACGGGCTATTTCACAGGCATGTGGAACCACGGCAATTACAGGTCTGCCAGCAGCCAACACCCCATAGGTTTTTGACGGCACCGACAACCCAACCTGACTGGGCATCAAACTGATCAGTCCAATATCAAACGAGGCCAACAAGTTGGGCAAGTCATCACGGATAACATAATCAAAAAACTGACAATTCGACGCCCCGCGTTGTTTTGCCAGACTCATCGCCCCCGCTTTGGCATATCCTTGGCCAACAAACCAAAATTGAAATTGATTTAAATGCGCCAACTGAACGGCGGATTCCACAAAACAATTAATATCATGAAATCGGCCCATATTGCCGGAATACGCGGCAACCCATTGTCCCGGCCTGACGCCCCATTTTTCCCGAAAGATCGGGTGTGCCGTCGACTGCGAAACATGACGATCGTCCGCCCAAACGTGGATAAACCGCAATTTATGTCGGTCTCGGGGTGTTAACCGAGGCAAAATCCGATCCACCATACAACGTCCGATCGCCACAACCACCTCGGCCCGACGGTAACACACC
>JACCDX011814729.1_pt1 | contig 12519 bp, 9 predicted proteins | sample 7449681 | NCBI WGS metagenome assembly JACCDX01 (sample SAMN15323450, study PRJNA562643) | freshwater metagenome | isolation source: river surface water | place: USA:Blue River Watershed | collected 2017-08-18
ACACCGGCCAGACCGTTCTCGTCAGCAACGACAACTGGGACGCCTCCGCCACCCCCGTCGCCACCCAGTCCGGCGTCGGCGCCTTCGCCCTCAACGCCGGCTCCCGCGACGCCGCCCTCATCCGCAACAACCTCGGCGCCGGCGGCTACACCGTCCAACTCACCGATGTCGGCGGCCGCTCCGGCGTCGCCCTCGCCGAGCTCTACGATCTCACGCCCACCGCAAGCGTCACCGGCTCCACCCCGCGCCTCGTCAACATCTCCGCCCGCACCGAGGTCGGCACCGGCGGCGATATTCTGATCGCCGGCTTCAACGTCTCCGGCACCGGCTCCCGCCGCGTCCTCATCCGCGCCGTCGGCCCCACCCTCGCCGCCTTCGGCGTCGGCGGCACGCTCGCCGACCCCAAGCTCGACGTCTACTCCGGCACCCGCGTCATCGCCAGCAACGACAACTGGGACGCCTCCGCCACGCCGAACGCCACGCAGACCGCCGTCGGCGCCTTCGCCCTCAACGCCGGCTCCCGCGACGCCGCCCTCATCGCCACGCTCAGCCCCGGCGCCTACACCGCCCAGGTCAGCGGCGTGAACAACACCACCGGCATCGCCATCGTCGAGGTCTACGAACTGCCCTGACCCGTTCTCCAGCCGCCGCTCGCCACGACCAGTGAACCGCGCGCGCCGGCGAGTGCCCGCACCTTCGGCCGGGGCCGCGCCACCGCGCGGCCCCGGCTTCTTTTCACGCCGTCCGTGAAATTACTCCGCCTCCCTTCCCGCCCTTTTTCCATGCTCCGCCTCCGCACCCTCCTCGGCCTCGCCTGCGCGAGCGCCACGCTCCACGCCCAGGACCTCACCTGGACGCAACGCAACACCGGCGTCGCCGCCGGTCTCCAATACACCGCCGCGGCGTATGGGAACGGCCGATACGCCGTCACCGCCTACGGCTCCGGCACCACCGCCGGCACGTTCCAGTCGCAGGTCGCCACCTCGGCCGACGGCGTCTCCTGGACCGTCACCAACCTGCCCACGGCACCCGTCGTCCGCGGTATCGCTTTCGGCGGCGGCCTCTGGGTCGTGCCCTGCGAACGCAACGGCAGCGACTCCGGCAATACCCAGAACATCCTCACCAGCCCCGACGGCACCACCTGGACCGCCCGCACCACCGGCGCCGGCACCCTCTGGAAGGTCGCCCACACCACCGTCGGCTCCGGCAACCTCTACGTCGCCGGCGGCCTCGCCTCCAACTCCCCCGCGGGCTCCAACGTCGCCTACAGCCCCGACGCGATCGCCTGGACCCGCACCAATCTCGGCGGCGCCGACGCCCGCGTGAATCACCTCGTCGCCGGCGGCGGAGTCTTCGTCGCCGCCACACAGGTCGGCGGCCAGGTCTACCGCAGCACCAACGGCGCGACGTGGACCACCGTCACGCTTCCCCAGACGATCAGCATCAACTTCGTCCTCGGCCTCGCCTACGCCGGCGGCGAGTTCATCGCCGCGGTCCAAGCCGACGGCGGCGCCGCGCGTCTCTACACGAGCGCCGACGGCACCACGTGGACCGCGCTCGGCCGCGCCAGCCCTGCGGCGCCCGCCAGCATCTCGCTCTCCGCACTCGGCGCCGCCGGCGCCGCCACCACCGGCGCCCGCGTCATGGTCGCCGGCTCCTCGCAGAACCTGAACAACTTCACCGCCTCGCCCTACGTGTTCCACACCACCGGCGCGCTCACCACCTGGACCACCCAGCAGTTCGGCAGCGGCAACTTCGCCAACCACAACTTCGCCTTCTTCGCCAACGGCCTCTGGCTCGTGGGTAACAACGCCACCCAGCTCTTCACCGCCTCCGACACCGCCACCGGCAGCGGCCCCGGCGGCGGCTCCACGGGCGGCGGCACGGGCGGCACCGGTGGCGGCTCCACCGGCGGTGGTTCGACCGGCGGCAGTGGCACGACCGGCGGCGCCACCACATTCTCCTACCTGAGCAACGTCTCCGTCCGCGCCCGCGCCGGCTCCGGCGACTCCACCCTCATCGTCGGCGTCACCGTCGGCGGCAACGCCACCGCGTCCAAGTCCGCCCTCATCCGCGGCGTCGGGCCCGCCCTCACGCCGTTCGGCGTCGGCGACGCCCTCGCCGATCCTGTCCTCACCGTCCTCCGCGGCACCACCACCGTCGTCAGCAACGACGACTGGGCCAACGACGCCGGCGTCACCACCACCAGCGCCGCCGTCGGCGCGTTTCCTCTCCCCGCCAGCTCGCGCGACGCCGCGATCAACGGCACCGGCATCGCCGCCGGCGGCTACAGCATCCAGCTCACCGGCAAGGGCGGCGCCACCGGCACGGGCCTCATCGAGCTCTACGACGCCACCCCGGGCGCGAACATGAACCCCTCGTCCGCGCGCTTCACCAACCTCTCCGCGCGCACCTTCGGCGGCACCGGCGGCGATACCCTCATCGTCGGCTTCAGCCTCTCCGGCAACGGCCCCCGCCGCGTCCTCGTCCGCGCCAGCGGCCCCGCCCTCGCCGCCTTCGGCCTCTCCGGCACCATGCCCAACCCGAAACTCGAGCTCTTCCAGGGCCAGACCAAACTCACCGAAAACGACGACTGGGCCGCGGGCACCCTCGCGGACCAGAATTCCGTCGGCGCCTTCGCCTTCCCCGCCAACTCGCGCGACGCCGTCATCGTCACCACGCTGCAACCCGGCGGCTACACCGCCCAGGTGACCGGCGGCACCACCGGTGTCGTCCTCGTCGAACTCTACGAACTGCCCTGATCGCCCCGCGCCTCCCCTCCAGCCCGCCTCCGACCGGGGCGGGCTTTTTTGTTTTCCGTCGGCTCCGCTCCTTGCGCGGTCAGTCCCGCCCCGCCGAAAGATCGACGCACACCAGTTCGCGATCGCTGCGCGCGAAAATATGCCGGTAGGCAAACGCCGGATGCGCCCATGTCACCGACCGCCCGCGCGGCCCCTGCTCGGCCGTCGGCTCCAGGACCTGCGCCCGCGCCAGCTCGTGGTATCCCGCCGCCGTCAGCTGCGCGAGGATCAGGTTGCCCTGTTCGGTGAAGAGCCACGCGCGATCGCCCGTCTCTCCCGCCCGAACGAGATGCAGGGTCGCGTGCCACGCCTTCGGCATCGGCTCGACCGTCTCCCAATGCCGCCGGCCCGTCATAAGGTCGAGACACCGCAGCTCGCCGTCGGTCTGCACCCCGACCACGAGGCCGTTCATCAACAGCGGATCGGGTATCACCGGCGCGAGCGTGTCGTCCGTGCGCGGCCGGCGGCCACGCGACCACACGACCTCCACTTCGGTCCGATCCGCCGCAAGCCGGTAGAGATGCGACCCGGCATGCGCCGAGGCGAAGAACATCAGGTCGCCCTGCACCGCCGGGGCGGGAATCGCGATCGGCCAGCTGCCCTTCGGCTGCTCGTGCGTCCAGCGCACCGTGCCGTCCGCCGGCTCGAACGCGACCAGCCGGTAGCCGAGCGCCATCACCACCAGCCTGCGCCCGGCCTGCTCGATCGCGATCGGCGGCGCATAGGAAGCCTCGTCCGGAAACGCCTTCCACCGTTCGGCGCCCGTCCGTCGGTCCAAGGCCACGACGCACGCATCCCCTTCCCCGCCGATCTGCGTGATGACGAGGTCACCCTCGACCAGCGGATGCGCCGCCAGACCCCACCGCGGCATGCGGATCCGGTAGTCGGCCCGCAGGTCCCGCCGCCAGAGGATCGCTCCCGTAGCCGCGTCGATGCAGTGGAGATGCCCGGCCGCGCCCAGCGCATACGCCAGGCCGTCCCACACCGTGACCGCCGCCCGCGGCCCCGCCTCGTAGGTGAAATCCGAATACGAACAGGGATACGCGACCGTCCACAACGGGGTCCCGGTGCGCCAGTCGAAGCACCGCACGCGCTCCGTCGACGTGGCTTTGTCGTAGTCGGTGAGGAAAACCCGGCCCGCCGCGACCGTGGGCCCGCTGTAGCCCGCGCCCACCGGCACGGCCCAGCGCCGCGGCAGCGGCGTCCCGGGGAACCGCTCCACGATCCCGGTCTCCCGCCAGATCCCGTCCCGCTGCGCGCCGCGCCATTGGGGCCAATCCTGGCCTCCCGCCGGCACCGCGGGAGCGGGTGCCGCTCCCGCGACCACCGCCGCCCAGGCAAACCCCGCGAGCAGACGGGGCGGCAGAAAGCGGGACCAACCGGGCATCGGAGCGAAGGCGGGCGGGCGGGCCGCAACGTCCGGCTCAGACCTTCGGTCCGCCCTGCGCGATGTTGCGCGCGCGGAGCCGCAGGCCGTTCAGCCGGATGAAACCCGTCGCGTCGCTTTGGTTATACCAGCTCTTCACGCCCTCCATCGACGCGATGTTCATGTCGTAGAGCGAATACTTCGATTTCCGGCCGCAGGTGATGATGTTGCCCTTGTAGAGCTTCAGCCGGACGGTGCCGCTCACATAGCGCTGACTCTCGTCGACCAGCGCCTGCAGCGCCTCACGCTCGGGGGCGAACCAGAACCCGTAGTAGACCAGCTCCGCATACTTCGGGATCAGCGAGTCGCGCAGGTGCATGACCTCGCGGTCCATCGTCAGCGACTCCACCTGGCGGTGGCCCTGCATCAGGATCGTGCCGCCCGGAGTTTCGTAAACGCCGCGGGACTTCATGCCCACGAAACGGTTCTCGACGAGGTCCACGCGGCCGATGCCGTGCTTGCCGCCGAGCTTGTTCAGCACCTTCAGCACGCCCGCGGGCGTGAGCCGCTTGCCGTTCACCGCGACGCAGTTGCCCTTCTCGAATTCCAGCTCGACGTATTCCGGCTTGTCCGGCGCTTCCTCGGGCGAGACCGAGAGTTTGAACATCCCCTTGTTCTCCGGCGTCGTCGGGTCAAACCACGGGTCCTCCAGGATGCCCGCCTCGTAGGAGATGTGCAGGAGGTTCCGATCCATCGAATACGGCTTCTTCAGCGAGGCCTCGACCGGGATCTTGTGCTCCGCGCAATACGCGATCATCTCCGCGCGGCCGGGGAACAGGTCGCGGAACTTCTCGATCTTCCACGGGGCCAGGATCGCGAGCCGCGGATTGAGCGCCATGTAGGTCAGCTCGAAACGGCACTGGTCGTTGCCCTTGCCGGTCGCACCGTGCGCCACCGTATCCGCCTTTTCCTTACGCGCGATATCCACCTGCGCCTTGGCGATGAGCGGACGCGCGATCGAGGTGCCGAGATAATACTGGCCCTCGTAGACCGCGTTGGCGCGGATCATCGGATAGATGAAGTCGCGCGCAAATTCCTCCGTGAGATCCAGCGTGTAGTGCTTCGAGGCCCCGGTCTTCTTCGCCTTCTCCGGCAGACCGCGCAGCTCCTCCTCCTGGCCGATGTCGGCGGCGAAGGTGACGATCTCCGCGTCGTAGGTTTCGCGGAGCCACTTGACGATGACGGACGTGTCGAGTCCGCCCGAGTAGGCGAGGACGATTTTCATGGATGAACGGCGAGTGTGTGGAGCCCGCGGCGCGGCGCGCAAAAGGAAAATCGCCGCGCCCCGCCAGTGCGGGGAAACACGCAACGTCTCCGCAGCGCTACGCATTCCCATCTTCATCGGCCGTTTACCTCGCCGGCGTTGTCCCGCGATGCCCGCAACCGATGATTGCCCCCGTCCCCGGTTTCGTGCACAGGATAACCACCAGCCTCCCCCAAATGATCTCGCGCCGCCTCGTCCCGCATCCGTCTTCCCGCCGGGGCTTCACCCTCGTCGAGATCATGATTGCGGTGATCATCATCGGCCTGCTGGCCGCGATGGCCCTGCCCGCCTTCAACCGGGTGCGGCAGAGCGCCCGGAACAACCGCTTCATCTCCGATCTCAGGACGTTTGTGACGGCATTCGAAAATTACTCGCTCGAGAACGGCGAATGGCCGCCCAACGCCGGCGCCGGCGTGGTCCCGGTCGGCATGAACGGAGAAGTCGGCCGCGTCTGGACAGCCCGCAATTCCGTCGGCGGCCGCTGGAATTGGGACCGCAACATCAACGTCGCCGCGGGTGTCTCCACCGTGTCGGTCACCGCCACCGATGCCGATATGCGCGACATCGACGCCAAGATCGACGACGGCAATCTCGCGACCGGCCTCTTTCAGAAGTTCGACACGCGCTACACCTACATCCTCGAGAACTGAGAGCGGGACACGGTGAGATCGGCGGGCCGGACCCGGCCCGCCTCAAACTTCAGCCGCGCTGGCTCAGCGCCGCCGGCGGGACGCCTCGAGGGCGACGAGAACCGCCTTCTGCATGTGCAGCCGGTTCTCCGCCTGGTCGAAGATGATCGAGCGCGGGTTGTCCAAAACCTCCTGCGTGACCTCTTCACCCGCATGGGCCGGCAGGCAGTGCATGAAGAGCGCATCGGGCTTGGCGGCGGCAAAGACTTTGCCGGTCACCGCATACGGCGACATCTGCGCGATGCGCGCCTTGGTCTCCTCTTCCTTGCCCATGCTCACCCACACATCGGTGTAGACGACGTCCGCACCGCGCACGGCTTCCATCGGATCCGTTGTGAACTGATAGGCCCGCTTCGGCTCGAAGCCTTCCTGCACCAGCGCCGCATCGAGCTCCGCGCCCGGGGCAAATCCCTTCGGTCCCGCGAGCGAGATCTTCATGCCGAAAAGATTCGCGCCGAGGATCCACGAGTTCGCCATGTTGCAGGCCGTGTCGCCGAGGAACGCGATCTTCCGCCCCCGCAGCGAATCGAACAGCGCCTTGCCCGTCGTGCCCTTTGCCCAGCGCTCCATCATCGTGAACGCATCGGTGTAGATCTGGCAGGGATGCAGAAAATCCGTGAGGGCGTTGATCACCGGCACCGTGCCGGCCGCGGCGAGCCGCTCCACATCGCGGTGGTCGAAAGTCCTCACCACCAGCCCGTGCACGAAACGCGACAACACCCGCGCGGTGTCCTCGATCGTCTCCCCGCGCCCCATCTGGATGTCATTCTTGTTCAGGAAAAGCGGATTTCCGCCCAGCTCATGGATGCCGACCTCGAAAGACACGCGCGTCCGCGTCGAAGACTTCGAGAAGATCAGCGCCCACGTCTGGCCAGCCAAGGGCTTCGGCGCCGACTTGCTGCCGCGCTTCCGCTTCAGCTCCCGCGCCGACGCGAACAGCCGGGGCAGTTCGGACCGCGTGAAGTCGGTTTCTTTGAGGAAGTGCTTCATGAAAAACAAAACCCTCTAGGCAGCACGCGCCGCGCCCACGAGCGAAAAAACCAGGCTCAGGCCTTGGCCGTCAGCACGGCCCGGAAGAGGCGCACCGATTCCGCCAGCTCGTCCGCCGTCGCGGTCAGGGGCGGCAGCAGCCGGATGACGTTGTTGCCGGCGCTCGGGACCAGCAGCCCTTGCTCGCGCAGGGCCGCGATGTAGGGACCGGGATCGCCCGTCATCTGCACGCCCACGAGATAGCCGAGGCCCCGCACTTCGGCGACGTGCTTGGGAAACTCCCGCACGAGTCCGCGCAGGGCCTCATGCCACGGGCCGCTCTGCACCCGGACTTTCTCGATCAGCTTCTCACGCTCGATGACATCGAGCACTGCGAGTGCCGCGGCGCACGCGAGCGGCGTGCCGCCGAAGGTCGTGCCGTGATTGCCCGGGTGAAACAGCTCCGCGTAGCGGTCCCGGACCCACATCGCGCCCATGGGAAAACCACCCGCGATGCCCTTCGCCATGCCGATCGCGTCCGGGGTCACACCATGATGCTCGAAGGAGTAGAACCGGCCCGTCCGGCCCACACCGCACTGCACCTCGTCGAGCAGGAGGAGCAGGTTGTGTTTGTCGCACAGCTGCCGCAGCCCGCGCAGGAACTCCGGCGTGCACGGATTGATGCCGCTCTCGCCCTGGATCGTCTCGACGAAGATCGCGCACGTCTGCGCGTCGATCAGCGCCTCGAAACTCGCGAGGTTGTTGATCTCGCCGAACGCGAAGCCCGGCACCATCGGACGGAAGCCCTTCTGGATTTTCTCCTGCGGCGTCGCGCTCATCCCGCCGAAGGTCCGGCCGTGAAACGCATTCTTCGCACAGATGATCTTGTAGCACTTCGCCTCTTCGCCGCCCGCCTTCTGCATACCATGGAGCCGCCCGAGCTTGATGAGCACCTCGTTGGCCTCGGCGCCGCTGTTGCAGAAGAAGACGCGGCCCGGCCCGGCGTAGCCGACGATCCGCCGCGCGAGTTCCCCCTGCTGCGGATTGCGGAACAGGTTGCTGACATGGATCAACTCGGCCGCCTGCCGCTGGACGTTGGCCACCCAGTGCGGGTGGCAGTGCCCCAGCGCGCTGACCGCGATGCCGGAAGTGAAGTCGAGATACACCTTGCCCGCGTCATCCCAGACCTGCGTGCCGCGGCCGCGCACCAACGTCAGCGGAGCGCGCGCATAGTTCTTGAGAACATGCGCGTCGTAGAGTTCGGCCGTGCTGGTGCGAACGATGGAGGGACTCGTCATGGCAGATGGATGATTTCGAAAAGCGGATTGAGCACGCCGGAACCGCGGCCGGCGAGAACTTCGCCGCGGGCGGGCGATACGCTGTCGTGCAAATTAGTCCTGCACACTTCGAGCTCGGGAACCCGGCCTCCCGCGGCCGGCGGAACCGTCGTCACGCATCCGCCTGCCGCCGTTTCCCGCGCTCAATGCACGATCTCGGTGCCGATGCCCTTGTCGGTGAAAATCTCGAGCAGCAGGGAATGCGGGAGCCGGCCGTCGATGAAATGCACGCGCTGCACGCCTTCCTCGAGAGCCCGCACCGCGCTCTGCACCTTCGGTCGCATGCCTTTGTCGATCACACCCTTCTTTTTCAGGTCGTCGACCTGCGAGGTGCGGAGCGTCGAGATCAGCGAGTTCGGATCCGCGGGATTCGAGAGCAGTCCGGGCACGTCGCTCATGTAGACCAGCCGGCGCGCCCGCAGCGCACTGGCGACACGGCCCGCCGCGAGATCGGCGTTCACGTTGTAGGGCTTGCCGTCGTAACCTTCGGCCACGGGCGAGATGATCGGGATGAAGCCTTCGCCGATCTCCTTTTTGATCAGCTTCACCTTCACTTCGGTGACATCGCCCACAAAGCCGAGATCGACCGGGTTGCCGTTGTCGTCGACGGTGAGCTTCTGGCACACGAGCACCGTGTCGCCCGGCAGGCCCTTCGGCTTGCCTTTGGCCGTCGCCACCGCGTCGCAGACTTCCTTGTTCACGACCTCGTCGAGCGTCTTCTTCACGACGTTGATCGTCGCCTCGTCGGTCACGCGCAGGCCGTTCACGAAGTTCGCCTTCAGGCCGGAGCCCTCCATCGCCTTGGTGATCGCTTTGCCGCCCCCGTGCACGACCACGACGTTGATGCCCACCGCGGCGAGAAACGCGAGGTCGTAGGCCACGCGCGTGCGCACCACCGGATCGGGATCGTCCATGAAACTGCCGCCGTATTTGACCACGAAGGTCGAGCCGCGGAAGTCCTGGATGTAGGGCAGCGCCTCCAGCAGCACCTTTGCCTTGGCAGTGATCTCTGTGACGTTGGTCGGCATGGTCAGAGCGCGCGGCACAGCGCCGCGGAAAGGTGGAGGGAGCGGAAAAGAGCGGTCACGGGTGCGAGGAAAAGAACGCAATAAGCCACAGCAGGCGCGCATTTCCATAAAATTTTTCGCGCGCGCCGGCGGATCACGCACACGCCGTGTCGCCGCAGAATCTTCTTCACTCCATCCCATCGCGACCCAACAACTCCGCCGTGCCGAGCACCAATCTCTCCTTCGAAAATCGCGCCGCACATCGTGCCTGGCTCGCCGCGCAGGCGGCCCTGCCCGCGGGTTTCCGCGTCGGCACCACGCGCTTCGACTTCGTGCCGCGGGAAGCGCCGAAGCCGGCCAAGATGACGCTCACGCTCATCGTGCTCGACCGGCCGACGGCGGACTTCGCCGCCATGTTCACGCGCAACGCCTTTCCCGGCGCGCCCATCATCGTCGGCCGCCGCCGCCTCGCGGAAAAGTCCGTCGGCGCGATCCTCATCAACAACAAGATCTCCAACGTGTGCGCCCCCGGCGGCGTCGAGACCACGGAGCGCATCTGCGGCGCCCTCGCCCCGCAGCTCGGCCTCGCCGCGGGCCAGGTCATCCCGAGTTCCACCGGCGTCATCGGCTGGTCCCTGCCGGAAGCATCGATCCTCGGCGCGCTCCCGCAGGCCGTCGCGGCGCTGACCGCCGAGTCGATCCTGCCCGCCGCCGAGGGCATCGTGACCACGGACCTCTACCCCAAGATCCGCCGCGCCACCGTGGGCGGCGGCAGCATCGTGGGCATCGCCAAGGGCGCCGGCATGATCGAGCCCAATATGGCGACGATGCTCGTCTACATTCTCACCGACATCGCCGTGCCGCGCGCCGAGCTGCGCCAGATGCTCTCCCGCGCCGTCGACGCGAGCTTCAACGCCATCAGCATCGACAGCGACACCAGCACCTCCGACACGGTCGTCGCCCTTTCGTCGGGCCGCGTGCCGTTCACCGACTGGGGTGCCTTCGAGCGCGCGCTGCACCAGGTCTGCCGCGACCTCGCGGAGGACGTCGTGCGCAACGGCGAAGGCGTCCGCCACGTAATCCGCGTCACCGTCCGCAACGCCGCCAGCCTCGGCCTCGCGCGTCAGCTCGGCAAGGCGGTCGTCAACGGCCCCCTCTTCAAGTGCGCCGTCGCCGGCAACGACCCGAACGTCGGCCGCCTCATCCAGGCCATCGGCAAATACGTCGGCGCCCACGCCGCCGGCACCAACCTCTCGAAACTCACCGCGCGGCTCGGCGGCGTGGAGATCTTCGCCGACGGCGTGTTCCAGCTGAACCCGGAGAAAGAGACCGCGCTCGTCGCGCATCTCCGCGCCGCGGAACTCTACCCGAGCGTGCCCGCCGAGAACGGCGTCTTCGCCCCGCCGATCGACTTCCCGCCGCACGAGCGCTGCGTCGAACTCGAGATCGACATCGGCAACGGCGCCGCCGCCGCCACCGTGCTTGGCGGCGACCTGACGCACGAATACGTCAGCGAAAACGCCGACTACCGCAGCTGAGCGCACCGGCGGAGACCGGAATCCGGAAACCGGATACCGGAAAGAGGAGGCCGGAAAGCCATTGACTCGGCCTCGACCACCCAAGGTCTCTCCGTCTCTCCGTCTCTCCGTCTCTCCGTCTCTCCGTCTCTCCGTCTCTCCGCGTCTCCGCGTTCCGGTTTCGTCAACCCAGCCCCGCCGTCTCCTCGAAGCCGCACCAGAGGTTCATGAGCTGCACGGCCTGGCCGCTGGCGCCTTTCACGAGGTTGTCCTCGACGGACGTGATCACGAAGTTGCCGGTGCGCGGGTCGTGGACGGCGGACATGTCGACGCGGTTGGTGCCGACGACGTGGGCCGAGTCCGGCGTCTCGCCCGCCGGCAGGATCTGCACGAAGGGCCGGCCCGCATACGCCTGGCGCCACGCGGCGTAGAGTTGCTCGATCGTGCCGCCGGGCGAAGCGGGCACGGTGATCGTCGTCGCGATGCCGCGCCGCATCGGCGCGAGGTGCGGGTTGAACTGGATGATCGTCGGCGCGCCGGTGTGCAGCGCGAGCTGCTCCTCGATCTCGGCGAGGTGCCGGTGTTTCGCGAGACCGTAGGCCTTGATGCTCTCCGCGCGCTCGACGTAGAGGTACATCTCTTCGGCCTTCTTGCCGGCGCCGCTCACACCGCTGTACGAGTTCGCCACGATGTGCTCGCGCGTGATCACGTTGGCTTTGAGCAACGGCACGAGCGGCACGAGAATGCTCGTCGGGTAGCAGCCGGGCGCGGCGACGAGTTTGACCTCGTCCTTCCAGCCCGGCGCCGTGAGCTCCGGCAGCACGAAGCGCGCGTGCGGCAGCAACTCGGGCGCGTGGTGCTCGCCGTAGTACTTCGTGTACGTCTCCAGCTTCGCGATACGGAAATCGGCGCTGAGATCGATCACGCGCTTGCCGCCGGCGACGAGCGCCCGCGCGTAGGTCGCGGCCGCCCCGTGCGGCAGCGCCAAAAAGAAGAGCTCGATGTCGCTCGCGGCGAGGGCCGCGGCGTCGGAATCGGTGAACGTGAGGCCGCGGTCGGCGCCGCGCACCGACGGGATCACCGCCGCCAGCGGCTTGCCCGCGTGCGTGCGCGACGTGACCGCCGCGAGCGTGACCCGCGGATGGGCCAGAAGCAGTTTCACCAGAACTTCGCCCGAGTAACCGGATGCACCGACGATGCCGACTTTCATGGGAGGTTCAGATTCGCGGTCCGCGCCGCGGGAATCGAGTCGGAATTTTCCGCGACCGGCACAGTCGGGTAAAAAAAAGCCCGCCCCGAAAAGGGCGGGCCGAAAAGCGGCCGACGGACGCCGGAGCGCCGCGGCGGGTGCGCTCAGAACGAAATCGAGTACGCGAGGCTCACCACGCCGCGGCCGACGGCGGCCGTGTTCTCCGTGCGGGGCAGCCGGCCCTGCTTCAGATAGTTGGCGTCGCCCTTCACGTAGGCGAAGCCGACGGTGATCTTGGAGGTCGTCGAAACCTGGAACGG